>Ga0207032_1064_pt1 | contig 32761 bp, 28 predicted proteins | sample Alteio_BWMinCont_38_FD_153308 | JGI IMG/M metagenome (GOLD analysis project Ga0207032, IMG submission 153308) | Enriched cells from forest soil in Barre Woods Harvard Forest LTER site, Petersham, Massachusetts, United States -... | ecosystem: Environmental > Terrestrial > Soil > Temperate forest >... | reverse complement strand
CAGGATGCAAAATTGTATTCTTACCTGCAACCCCCGCCATTTTATACCAATAATATATTAGGAATTAACTCGGTAACTATTTATATTTAACAGGATATTACGTATAAAAATATATTAAAGGTTGATATATTTTTATTCATTTATATTTATCATTAAATAATAATGCGTGAAGCTGATGGTAAAAAAAATATACCTGCTATTTCTACTCATTTGCCTATCATTGGCTACCCGTGCCCAGGTTAACGTTAATGGTAGTAAATCAAGTGCCATTACCACAGCTGTTCCTTTTTTAACCATATCACCTGATGCGCGCTCAGGTGGGATGGGAGAGGCCGGCGTAGCTATATCACCAGATGCAAATTCCGCTTATTGGAACCCCTCAAAACTGGCTTTTGTTACCGATCAAAGCAATGCGTCGCTTTCCTACAGTCCGTGGATGCGGCAGATATTCCCGGATGTTAACCTGGCCTATTTAAGTTTTTTTAAAAAGCTGGATGATCGTAATACGATTGCTTCTTCTCTGCGTTATTTCAATTTGGGTTCAGTTGATAGCTATGATGATAACTTAGCGTCGCTCGGTGTATTAAGGCCCAGCGAATTTTCGTTCGATGTTTCATTGGCCCGTAAATTTGGCGACAACCTGTCAATGGGATTAACCGGCCGTTATATCCGGTCAAACCTTACCCAGGGTGTGGTAGTCGGCGGTCAGCAAACATCAGCATCTAATGCAGTTGCTGCCGATGTTTCCTTATATTATCATACAAACGACCATCGCTTTAGCGATGAAGGTAATTTTGCCTTTGGTGTGGATATATCCAACATCGGTACCAAAATGAACTATACCAAAACAGGGGAAAGTTATTTTTTACCTACTAACCTGAGAATTGGCGTGGCGCAAACAATGATATTTGATAGTTATAACCAGGTAACATTTACGGTGGATATGAATAAGCTGCTGGTACCTACACCACCACTGCGCGATGCCAACGGAAATATTATAGCAGGTAAAGATGATAATGTATCCGTTGTATCCGGCATATTTGGGTCATTTAGTGGGGCGCCGGGCGGTTTTACCGAGCAAATGCAGGAGCTCAGCTTCTCGCCCGGATTTGAATATTGGTATAACCACAAGTTTGCCCTGCGTATGGGTTTCTTTTACGAAGACCCTAACAAAGGCGACCGCCAGTATGCCACCTTTGGCGCCGGCTTTAAAATGGATAACATTAACCTTGATCTATCCTATATAGCGGGCCGCGAACAGAATACGCCGCTGGCCAACGTGTTGCGCTTCTCGTTAGGTTATAGCTTTGGTGGACAAGTAAGAAAATAAGTTTAAAGCTCTAAGCTATTTTCTTCTTTTTGTCCATTCCCAAAAATGATGAGGATAATGCTGTATAGAATGTAATTTGGGTATCAAATTCTATGATTTCCCTAATCCCATAAATCTAGATTCAGACAACCTGCTGTCTTAAAACTAAGAGGAGGCGACAAGGGCAGTAATGTCGATGAGTAATAGTGAGCCTGATGACACAACATTGCTCGAAACATAAAATCCTTTAATCTGTCTAATCCCCAAAATCAAGGTTCAGACAACACAATGTTTTCGGCCTGTGCTGCATACTACCGCCAGAATTGGGAAAGTTTACTGGGTTGCGGTGCCGTTTGCGTTGGTCTGTGCCATTTCTACCCATACTGAACCAGTACTTATTAATGTAGTCGTATATCTGGTTTGAAGACTGGTAACAGCTGTTCCTGAAATCATACTAATGATAGTATCACTAGTTCCCTGCCTGTTTATAGTAGCCCCGCCAACAGCCAGTGATGTATTTATATATAATATATGACCTGAACCGGCTGCAGATGCCAACGGAAGGGTAAATGACTCGCCGGCGGTTGTACTATTATAGAATTCTAAATTAGTAGTTGGCGCTATGGTACCGCTTCCGGTAACTGTTACAACGGTTAAAGCGGGTATGCTAAACGCGCCTGTGGCATTTAAGAAATTAGTTGCACCACCAGTACTATTTGAGCCCAGCCTTGCCGTAGGTATAGTGCCTGTAACTGTGCCAAGGTTAAGAGCGGTCACAATATTAGTACCTGCTGTAACCCCCGTAGTACCAGCATGGGCAATGGTAGTAGCATTACTACCTGAACTGGTCACATCGCCGGTCATATCAGCGTTAGTGGTAACGGTACCAGCCGTCAAGTTCGCCGCTGTACCTGAAATATTGGTACCCACCAACGCGCTTGGCGTACCCAAAGCAGGCGTTACCAAAGTTGGCGAGGTGGCTAAAACCACGTTGCCGAAACCGGTTATGCCCGAACCTGCCGAGTTTAAAGCAGCTCCTACGGAAACACCCGCAGCTGAAGTATTAGCAACCGTACTGGCAGTACCTGCTGTTAAGTTGGCTGCCGTACCCGATATATTGGTACCCACCAATGCGCTTGGTGTACCCAAAGCAGGCGCTACCAAAGTTGGCGATGAAGATAAAACAACCGCGCCTGATCCGGTAACAGTTCCGGCAGTACTTCCGGCAGTGGCCGAGGTTAAAGCCGTTGCGATATGGTTACCTGCCGTATTGTTGTTGGCAATACTGGTTACTGCTGTAGAAGAAATAGTTACATCGCCTGTTACGGTTTGCGGCGACTGTGGCGCAAAAGGAGTACTTCCTGTTAAATAAATTTGCCCTGCTGCGGTGCCATTGGCAAAACCTGCACCAGTGGCCCCGGCCGCACCGGTTGCGCCATTTGCACCCGTCGGGCCCGTTGCCCCTGTAATGCCCGCGCCGGTTGGCCCGGTTGCACCTGTAGCGCCTGTTGGGCCAGGTACGGTACTGTCTGCACCGGTTGCTCCGGTAATACCTGTTGCCCCGGTGGCGCCGGTTGCCCCAACAGCACCTGTGGTACCTGTCGCTCCGATAGCTCCAGTAGCACCTGTCGCTCCGATTGCTCCGGTAGCACCTATTGCTCCGGTTGTTCCCTGGGCGCCTGTCGGGCCGACATCACCCGTTGCTCCGGTAGCTCCTGTTGATCCAGCCGCACCCTGTACTGCCAACGCAGACCAAAATGTAGGCGAAGATGGGGGGGGTATGATTTATATTCGAATTTTGTAAGGAAACATAACTGCTGCCGTTAAAAAATACAACTTGATTTTGTGAATAAGTGGTTGCAGATAACCAGGTACCCTGGGCACTAATGGTGCCTGTTGCTCCTGTCGCACCCGTTGTTCCCTGGGCGCCTGTTGAACCGACATCACCCGTTGCGCCGGTAATGCCTTGTGCACCGGTGGGTCCAGTTATACCTTGTGGGCCGGTTGCACCTGTTGTGCCCTGAGCACCAGTAGCCCCGGTAATACCCTGGGCGCCGGTTGTACCGGTGATGCCTTGTATCCCTTGTGCACCAGTAGGGCCGGTTGACCCTGTAACCCCTACAATGCCCTGGATACCCTGAGCTCCGGTGGCACCCGTAATACCTTGAAAACCCTGTGCACCAGTAGCACCAGTTGATCCGGTAATGCCCGCAATACCTTGAATACCTTGCGCGCCCGTAGCACCGGTTATACCTTGTATTCCCTGGGTGCCTTGTGCGCCAACAGCTCCTGTGGCCCCTTGTATACCCTGGGCGCCATTAATACCGTTAATTCCCTGCGGACCTGTAGCACCGGTAGCACCTGTTGCTCCGATGACACCGGGGTTACCCGCGTTAAACGAGTAAATAGCATAAGGTACGCTTAGTAATTTAGAAACCCCCATCACAATATAACCCGAGCCAAGGTCAGCCTCAGTTTGAATATATTTTTGAGCAGATGCCCACGCAATAGCTGCATAAGTGCCCACTACGGGAGTGCCTGCGCCAACTTCTAACGAGAATAAGCCATATTGATCTGTAGTAACCGATTGTGTTTCCTGGTACTCAATTGTACCGGTAGCTGAGCCTGTTCTGATGGCAAGCCGGATGCTAAGCGCCTTATTAACCATTAATCCGCCATTAGCTGACCTGGCTACCGCCTGGTATTTAAACGTTTGTGATTGTGCAATGGCTGTACCGCCAAGCATAACTACGAAAAAAAAGAAAAGAAGTATATATTTTTTCATATAGTTAACATATATATCAGCTAATATTTAATCAGTTTAACCTCTCCCTGGAATTTTGCAGGATTAACCACCTGTATAAAATAGGTGCCCCCCGAATAATGAGAAACATCCAGTGGTAAATAATAAAAACTCGAACTGGTGTAGTTTACCTGTTGGGTTTGCAGCAGTTTACCGTTGGCATCATATATATTTACGATATAAACACCGTCAGGCACATGATTAAAAGCTAGTTTTACTGTACCGCCGTTAGTAGGATTAGGGTATAAAGCCAATGACTTGGCCGAATTGGCAAGTACCAGGGCTACATCCGCCTCAGGGTGTATAAAGCCGGTAGTAAAAATAGAATTGTTTGCCGTGTTGGCCAGTACATCGCCCACGGCCTCGCCAATTGCAAAAGTAAGAATAAGCTGTGGCGTGGTATAGGTACCTCCCTGTGAATCAACCGAGGTGCGCGACAAGGTTTGCGCACCGGCAACATTGCCTATAAAAAACAGGCATAAAACTGTTGTTAAATTGCGCAGGTATGGGTTCATTATCTTGCTGTTAAGGTAATAAAATATAATTGATATATTACCATACATATATTATTTTTTTAATAGCGTTCCTCTTATACTTATATGTTATATACAATAAGTAAATTGCTCTTCTACAGCCAGTTTTCTGTCATGTTAGTATGAAACCTGTCGTAAAAAAGCTATTGCTTCGGTTTGTATGAAAAATACTGGTAACATTTTGTATGAAACCTGTCGTAAAAAGCTGTTGTTTCGGTTTGTATGAAAAATACTGGTAGCCAACTGTTCATTTAACCAAAATAATTATATTTACCACACCTGTAAAAGACAAAAACAACCTTGCATCATATTATGCTAAAAAACTTACCAACTACAGTAAAAACATACCTGCTCACTGGCATCGTTTTAATGCTGGCTGTTACCACAATTACTTACTCCAATCACTTTCAAAACGTCTTTCATTTTGACGATTCTCATTCGGTAGAGAACAATGTTTATATCCGCAATATTAAAAATATACCTCTTTTCTTTAAAGATGGTACAACCAGCAGTGTACTACCGCAAAATCAATCTTACAGGCCGGTTGTAACCACCTCGCTGGCTATTGATTATTGGTTGGGTAATGGGTATAATTTATTTTATTTCCACCTCACCATTTTTATTTTGTTTCTGCTGCAAGGCATACTGATGTTTTTGCTCTTCAATAAAGTATACCAGTTAACCGTATTAAAAAACAGCAGCATATACATTGCTATTATCGCGGCAACCTGGTACCTGCTGCATCCGGCCATTGCCGAAACAGTGAACTATGTGATTGCCCGTTCCGACCTTTTATCTACATTTTTTGTATTGCTTGGCTTTGTTCTGTATGCTTATTCACCATTTTGCAGGCGCACATTTTTATACCTGCTACCGGTTGGTATTGGCGCATTGGCTAAGCCATCGGCAGTAATGTTTGCACCTATACTGCTGGTTTATATATTGTTATTTCAGTCGGATTTGAGCCTGTTAGATATCTTTAAAAAGCAAAACTTTAAGCAAACACGGCAGGCGATCATCAAATCAATCCCCGCGTTTGTTTTTTGTGCCTTAATGTACCTTTGGGTTGATAAACTTACCCCAAAAACATGGCAGGCAGGCGGCGCATCGCCGGTATTGTATTTAATTACACAGCCATTTGTGATCCTGCATTATTTCACCACTTTGTTTGTGCCGACGGGATTAAGCGCTGATAGCGACTGGAGCTTATTACCCGGTATTTGGGATATCCGGTTTTTTACAGGTTCTGCTTTTATTTTAGTGATGCTGGTGATTGCATTCTATACTTCAAAAAAGAAGATCCTGCGCCCTATAAGCTTTGGTATTCTCTGGTTTTTTTTAGCGCTGATACCTACCTCAAGCATTATTCCTTTGGCCGAAGTGCTGAATGATCACCGCATGTTTTTTCCGTTTGTTGGGTTGATAATGGGTGTGGCCTGGGCCATAGGTTTGGTTGTACTTAAATTCGCAGAATTACTTAAACAGCAAGGCATAAATAAGCCGATACCGTTGTTAATGGTTCCTGTATTGTTGCTGCTGTCAGGATACGCTTATGGTACGCATCTGCGTAATGAAGTATGGCATACCGAAGAAGGCTTATGGCTAAACGTGTCTATAAAAAGCCCGCAAAACGGGCGCGGGTTGATGAACTACGGGTTAACCCAAATGCAAAAAGGAAATTATGCGGTTGCCACCAATTGTTTTGAACGCGCCTTAGTACTGTTGCCCAATTATTATGCGCTGAACATTAACATGGGGGTTTTAAAAGAAGCCACAGGGGATAAGGTTGCTGCCGAAAGCTATTTTTTAAAAGCCATACAATTGGGTCCCGGTTACCAGGATAGTTATTTTTTTTATGGTCGTTTTTTATATAATCAATCGCGTTACAACGAAGCTGCCGCTCAATTGTTAAAAGCAATTGCTATATCACCGGGATATTTGAATGCCCGCCTGTTGTTAATGAATGTTTACCAGGCTGCTCAAAGCTGGGACCAACTTAAAGCATTGGCCGAAGATACTTTGCAAATAGCGCCCGATAATGCCGAAGTATTACAGTACCTGCAGGCCGCACGTGATAAAAAAGTGAAGCCAGTTATTGTCGCCGGCCAGCCAAAAGGCCCAGATCCTGCTAAATATCTTACGCTTAGCTTACAATATTACCAGGCAGGTAAGTACCAGGAATGTATTAATGCTGCTGCCGAGGCAGTTAAGTTAAAGCCTGATTATGCTGAGGCTTATAATAATATGGGGACAGCATACAACCAGTTAAAACAGTATAATAAAGCTATACCGTTTTTGCAAAAAGCTATTGCGTTAAAGCCCAATTTTCTATTAGCGAAAAATAATTTAGCCGTGGCACAAGCAGGTATAAAAGGAGCAAAACAACCTGATGCTGCGCCAAAATTAAGCGCCGAGCAATATATAAACCTAAGCCTCGGTTACTTTAACCAGGGAGAGTGGCAAAAATGCATTGATGCCTGTTACGGCGCTTTAGCACTAAAACCAGATTATGACCTGGCTTATAATAATATTTGCGCCGCCTATAATAAATTGGGACTGTGGAATAAAGCCATTGCGGCGGGTGAAAAAGGTTTAATACTAAATCCTAATAATCAATTATTGAAAAATAATTTGCAGGAATCTTACAAACGCGCCAACGCAACCCGCAGGTAATGCCTGCAAAACTAATTAACGTTTTAGGATCGGTTTGATTAACTGTTTTGTAACAACCGTTACAATCGGTATTAACAGCAAAATAAAAAGCACCAGTGCGGGCATGACCCTATCTAAATGGATAATTGTTAACAAGCCCGTATTTAAACTTCTTCCTTTTACAAGGAAATAAAACGATGGTAAATAAAAAAACAGCCCTGTTAAAAACGCCGCAGGAATGTTATTTTTATAAAACACATTATTATCCCACAAAATGGGCAAAAAAGCAATTAGAGGTAAAGCGGCGCTATACTGGTATTCCCAAACGGTATTATAACTTAAAAAAAAGGTTAGCGATATAGCCATCACCAATAACAGCATGGCTTGAAATTTTACTTTCTGATCTTTTATAAAAGGTACCAGGCAGGATAATACAAGCGTAATGTAAATGGGTATTTTATAGATCCCGGCGTTTAATTGGCGTCCTAATAAAGTGTCTGTAAATACAGGTAACGAAAAAACATCGACATGCATTAAACGGTAATCAGACTGGGCAATCAGGTTAAGCCAATGGATGCTGTTATCTTTCATATACTCATTCAGCACAAAGTTGTTTTTGTAGATGTTCATGGTGCTTTTGATATAATCAAAATCGAACATTACATGGCTCAATTTACTTAAGCCTACGCCTTCCGGATTTAATGCCGGTACTACAATAAACAGGATAGATACCACGGCATAGATCAATAAACTAATAAATGTTGTTTTCCGGGTTTGTTTACATAACAACAATACTGGCAGCATCAGCAAAACAATGGGTTTGGTAAAAAAAGAAATCAATAAACCCGCATACAAATTACCATTGGCTTTTTTTATCTCGAGAGCCTCATTCGCATTTGAAAATTGATATAATGCGGCGAAAATAAATACCAGCGCCAAAATAAGCGGCGCATGCATATTGCCTACATATAATAACCAATAGGTAGGGAAGGCGCATAAGATCAATAGGTATGATAATCGTTTTTTAAGTATCGAATCGGTATTGTTTGCGATGAGCCTGCCCGCATAAATTAACAGGATGACCGAAAAAACAACAAACAGCCAGTAGCTCGTCCATGGTGAAAAAAAAGAGAACCATGAAGCTACAAAAACAGTAAACGCAGGATGAGCCAGGTACCAGGTGGCATACGGGCCATAGGGCCGCCCGCCCCAGGTATCATACGCGCTAATACCGTCCATTAAATTCAGAAATGATTTTGGCAGGGCGAAATAATCGATACCCTGTACATGTACATTGACTGAATCATAGAAAAAACCATCCAATAGCCCATACTTCAACGACAAGAACATGAGTAATACCCCAAGTACGGTAATTATGGGAATAGCTTTAATAAGAATCGTTTTTAAATTCATTTATTCATTATTTGAAGATGTTTTATCTCCTTTTTGTTCTTCAATGGTTTCTTTCAGCAGCGCCATTTCCTGGGTAAGTTTCCGGATATTGTTTTGAAGTTTAGATACCACTACACTAATATGCAGTAAATAGATCAGTATAGCGAATATGGCTCCGGTAAACACCAGGTTTGGCGCCTCGTATACGCCAAGCATTTTGGCCATAATTTCGAGGCCGTTTCGCCAAAAAGAGAAAATGGTTAAAAACAGGGTACAGACAACCCATACAATAGCATACTCTTCGCGTAAGCGCCCTTTAATGATGAGCCGCGCTATGTAAGCGATAAACAAAAAATTGACGATAATGGTAATGATCTGTATCCTGGCCATGGCGCTAATTTAGTTACGTATAAACGAAAACAACATTCCGATAGTTACTTTTATGGTATAAAACAAAGATGCACCGTGACGGATAGAGGATTTTCCACCCTGCCGAGCCCGCATAATTACCGGAACTTCTTTAATAGTTAAGCCCGCTTTAGCAAATATCACCAATGCTTCCGGTTCAGGGTAGTCGTCCGGATAATTTTCTGACGCAACGGCAATCGCAGCCTTATCAAATAATCGGAACCCTGATGTACTGTCAAACAAATGATTTCCCGTAAATATCCGGTTCAACCGGTAAAAATAACGTATTCCCATACGCCTCACAAATGACGATTGAAAACCGGTCTTGTCTATAAATCTCGAACCAATAATAACATTTGCCGGCTGTTTTTTATAGCTGTCTATCAATTTTTTGATCTCAGAAGGCGGATGCTGTCCGTCGCCGTCTAATTGGATAGCGAGGTCAAAATTATGGCTCAAAGCGTATTTAAAACCAGTTTGAACCGCTCCGCCAATCCCCAGGTTCATCGGTAAATCAATTAATGTAGTAAGATGTTTTAAGGTTACAGCTTTTGTGTCATCGGTCGAGCAATCATTAATAACAATCACCTTCATCTCATAATCATCAGGAATTTTTATCGACCTCAACTCTGTTAATACCAGTGGCAGCGAAGCTTCTTCGTTATAACAGGGTACAATGATCAATACTAGTTTAGACATCAATTAACAGGTAAGTGTTTTAAGTTTGAAATATAGATGTTTTAGATTATATAAAAAATGTTGTTGGCGTCTATTTTAAAGTAAATGTAATTTACCCGCTTTAAGTTAGCTTTGTTTGTAATGAGTTTAGAAAAACGCGATTATGATGCAGTAGTTGTTGGCTCGGGTCCAAACGGGTTGGCTGCTGCTATTCTAATGCAGCAACAGGGCTTGTCCGTTTTATTGGTCGAAGGCAAAGATACCATAGGCGGAGGCATGCGGTCAGCTGAATTAACTTTGCCGGGTTTTGTGCATGACATTTGCTCGGCTGTTCATCCTTTAGCCATTGCGTCTCCTTATTTAAAAACACTGCCATTGGCCGCTCATGGATTAGAATACATCCAACCTGATATAGCAGTCGCTCATCCATTCAATAATGGTACAGCAGCTATACTTGATCGCTCGGTAGCATCCACAGCCGCTTTACTTGGCGAAGACGAGCAAGCCTATATGCAACTGATGAATTCGTTATTAAGTGACTGGCCATTAATTGAAGCCGATGTGTTAGGACCGTTCCATTTTCCCAAACACCCGCTTGCAATGGCTCGCTTCGGCTTAAAAGCGTTAACATCAGCCACATCTTTTGCAAGACGCTTTAAAACTAAAGAGGCACGCGGATTATTTGCGGGGATGGCGGCCCATGCTATGCAACCTTTATCAAACAGGGATACAACTGCCGCTGCATTAGTATTAATGGCAGCCGGGCATTTAAAAGGCTGGCCCATACCCAAAGGCGGTTCACAATCAATCGCTAAAGCGCTGGGAGATTATTTCGTTTCATTAGGTGGCTCAATTCAAACCGGGGAATATGTAAAGTCATTGGCTCAATTACCCTCATCTCATGCTGTATTATTTGATATTACGCCCAAACAATTGCTTCAGATTGCAGGACATAAATTTTCATCTATTTATAAATGGCAATTAGAACGTTACCGTTACGGTATGGGTGTTTTTAAAATAGATTGGGCGTTGGATGGCCCAATACCCTTTACTGATCCAGTATGTCAACGTGCCGGTACTCTTCATTTAGGCAATACATTTGAAGAAATTGCAGCAAGCGAATTAATAAGTAGTAAGGGCCAACATCCCGAAAAGCCCTTTGTATTATTATCACAGCCCAGTTTGTTCGATAATTCCCGTGCTCCACTTGGAAAACTGGCGGTGTGGGCCTATTGTCATGTTCCTAATAAATCAACAGATGATATGACCAATGCAATAGAAAATCAAATAGAACGTTTTGCCCCCGGTTTTAAGGACAGGATACTGGCCAAACACACGATGAACACGGCAGAATTGGAAGACTACAATCCAAACTATATTGGCGGCGATATAAACGGCGGAATCATCGATATCGGTCAATTGTTTACCCGTCCCGCTTTGCGTTGGTCGCCTTATAGAACATCGGCGAAAGGTATTTACATCTGTTCGTCTTCAACACCTCCCGGTGGGGGCGTACATGGCATGTGCGGTTACCATGCTGCTAAAAGGGCCTTGAGAGATGTTTTTAAAATCGAAGTGGATCCGCTTAATTAAAATGCTATTTTTACAAAGGAAACACATCAATCAAACTTAAAACACTGATTTTTGTTCCCGGTTATACATTCAAACAAACACAATTGCTAATAGATAATCACGGCAGAAAGATTAGTTACCTGCGCCTGGCGGTAACGGACAGGTGCAACCTGCGCTGTTTTTACTGCATGCCAGAGGATGGCTTAAATTGGCTTTCGCGCGAGGAATTAATGACCTACGAAGAAATGCTTCGCAGCTGTGCGCTATTGGTTAAAATGGGTATTGAAAAGATCCGCATTACCGGTGGAGAGCCTTTTGTCCGGAAAGACATTATGCAGCTTTTAACTTCGATCTCGAAGCTGGACGGCTTGAAAGAATTAAGTTTGACCACTAACGGCGTATCGACAGCACCCTATATACCCGAGCTAAAGAAAATAGGCGTCAGATCGGTTAACTTAAGTTTAGATACTTTAGATGCCGGCCGGTTCTTCGCCATTACCCGCCGCGATGAGTATGCTAAGGTGATGGAAACTTTGGAGCAATTGCTAAAGCACGACATAGAAGTAAAAATAAATGCCGTGGTAATGGCCGGTAAAAACACGCAGGACATTATTCCGTTGGTTGAATTAACTAAGAATTTGCCGGTAAGCGTCCGCTTTATTGAAGAAATGCCTTTCAATGGCGACGGGCATCAATACAGCGGGATAGAATGGGATCATGTGCGGATATTAGAAGAGATAAAGGATAAATATCCGGCGATACAGAAATTAAAAGACCCCGCTTATTCAACGGCTTATAATTATAATATTCAAGGCCACCATGGCACTGTAGGTATTATTGCGGCGTATTCACGTACGTTTTGCGGAACCTGTAACCGTATCCGCATTACGCCACAAGGGGAACTAAAAAACTGCTTGTATGATGACGGCGTGTTGAATATCAGAGACTTGATGCGTACCGGCATAAATGATTACGAATTGCAGCAAAGCTTATTAAATGTATTTAACCACCGCGAAAAAGATGGTTGGGAAGCTGAGCATCACAGAATAGAAAAAACAGGCATACATGAATCAATGGCCACGATTGGAGGATAGGGGTAACAATGTTGTAAAGGTTTTAAAGATTTGAAAGATCGATCAATAAAACACTTATAACATTTACCACTTCTACAACATTTACAACTTTAAACAATGACCACAGTTGAAGAAGCTGAAAAGTTAATACACGCCAATATAGGCGATTATGGTAATGAGATCATTCCTTTTGACCTTGCATTAGGCAGAGTATTGGCCGAAAATATTAAAGCCGACCGCGATCTGCCGCCATTTAACCGGGTAACGATGGACGGTATAGTGATCAATTACAAATCCTTTGAAGAGGGTACAAGAATCTTCCGTATCAAGGCTACCCAGGCCGCCGGTGACGCCCCAGTTAACGTTGCAAATCCTGACGAGTGTATTGAGATCATGACCGGTGCCGTTTTACCTGCGTCTGTTGATACCGTTATTCGTTATGAAGACCTGGGGATTAAAGACGCGTCAGCAACTATATTAATAACCGATATCAAAAAGGGCCAGAACATTCACCCGCAAGGCGCAGATAAAAAACAGGGTGAAATTATATTAACTCCCGGTCGCGAAATAACCCCGGCAGTGATCAGTTTACTGGCATCAGTTGGTGAAACAGAGGTCAGGGTAAAACGATTACCGCGTATTGTGATCATATCATCCGGTGATGAGTTGGTTGAAGTTGCTGCCAAACCATCGCCCTACCAGATAAGGCGGTCAAATAACTATACTATACAAGCAGTTTTAAAACAACTTGGTTTAGAAGCCGAGATGCTGCATATCCCTGATGATCCTGAAGCTACGCGCCAGCAAATTCAGCAATGCCTGCATAATTATGACGTTATCCTGTTAAGCGGCGGTATATCAATGGGTAAATTTGATTATATACCACAGGCTTTAAAAGAATTGCAGGTAACACAGGTATTTCATAAAATTCAACAACGCCCCGGTAAACCTTTTTGGTTTGGTAAGAACGAGAATGGGGTGGTAGTATTCGCTTTTCCGGGTAACCCGGTAGCAACATTTATGTGCCTGCACCGTTATTTTGTTCCCTGGCTGCAACAATCGTTAACCATGAATAAAAAACACCCGGTATATGCAGTTTTAAATGAAGATTTTGAGTTTAAACCCGAACTAAAATACTTTTTGCAGGTTAAGTTGAATTATAGTGAATACGGGCATCTATTAGCCTCGCCAATTGAAGGAAATGGTTCGGGTGATTTTGCTAACTTAGCAGATACGGACGCCTTTATGGAACTACCATTGGAAAAGAGCATATTTAAGAAAGGCGAGGTTTATAAAGTCTGGATATTTTAGACGATACAAAAATGGGCGATAAGTTTTCACATTTAGATGAATTAGGGAGGGCCGTAATGGTAGATGTTTCTGCTAAAACAGTTTCTCATCGCACCGCTACCGCGCGCAGCATTGTCTATCTGCCGGCAGAAGTTTTACAACAATTGACTGATGGCGATATCCAGACAAAAAAAGGCTCCGTATTTCAAATAGCTATAATTGCGGGTATTATGGCTGCCAAAAAAACGGGCGATTTGATACCGCTATGCCATCCGTTGGGTTTAGATAATTGCCAAATTACTATTCAGTTAAACGACCAGCAGGGAGCCATTATTGATTGCACCGCAAGTATTACCGCTAAAACAGGGGTCGAGATGGAGGCATTGGTTGGTGCATCATTAGCAGCGCTAACAATTTATGATATGTGTAAGGCGTTAAGTCATGATATCGTGATCAAAGAAACAAAGCTTATAGAAAAAACCGGAGGTAAACGTGATTTCAAAAGAGCATAAAAAACACGCTTCGCTGGCCAGGCCGGCATTGGGTGATTTTGCCCGTAATGAGTGGGCGATTCTTGGGGCACCTTGTATCAATATTAAATTACTGGCAGATACAATTATTAATGCCTTATCTGCTACCTATAAATGCGCTTATGCCGATACTTCGCACAACGATGAGGTGATCCTGCCTCCGGGCCGGATAGCTAACGGGGCCAGTTTAGAGTATACCGACCAAATCAATTATCAACAATTCAACTATCGCACACCTTTAAAGCCGGTTAAATTCAGGCAGCAATTTGAAGAAGCCGACCTGGTACTGGTTAATGGTAACCATCAGCAGGCAAAAGCACAGGTAGTAATTATTTACGAGAACAAAAAAGCGTCCTTACAAAAACGAATAGAGCAATTAACCAATGTTCAACTTATTTTGTTAGACGATAGGGTAGACGAGGTATTTGATTTTATACAGGAAGCCGTCCCCGGTTGGCAAACACTGCCGATTTATAGATTGAGCGATATCGAAAAGATTATTTCTTTTTTCGACACACAAATACAAAAGGCAAAACCCGTGCTAAATGGCCTGGTATTGGCCGGAGGCAAAAGCACAAGGATGGGTTTTGATAAAGGATTAATAAATTTATATGGCAAAGAACAACGTTATTACGTCGCCGATTTATTAAAACCATTTTGCAACGAAGTATATATATCCTGTCGTCCTGATCAAAAAAAGGAGGTCCGCGACTCGTACAAAACTATTGAGGATACCTTCACGGGTTTGGGCCCGTTTGGCGCCATACTATCTGCTTTTCGCGAAGACCCTGACAAAGCACTGTTGGTTGTAACCTGCGATCTCCCCTTGCTGGATGCGGATACGTTACAGCATTTAATAGCCAACCGTAATGTTTCAACCATTGCTACGGCTTATGAAAACAATATTGATGGTTTACCCGAACCGCTAATTACTATTTGGGAGCCCAAAAGCTACCCGGTTTTATTAGCTTTTTTGGCACAAGGCTATTCATGCCCGCGCAAGGTTTTAATAAATAGTGAAATTGCGCTGTTAAAAGCACCCGATCCCAACGCCCTAACTAATGTAAATACGCCTGAAGATATGGAAAAGATCAAAAGGGAACTTCATCAAAAAATAGCCGCTTCCTGATGGAGCCGGACTATTTACGTTATAGTTGCCAGGTAGCATTACCCGGTTTTGGCAACAAGGCGCAACAACTTTTGCAACAGGCTAAAGTATTGATCGTAGGGGCCGGTGGTTTGGGCTGCCCCGCCGCACAATATTTAGCTGCAGCAGGGCTGGGCACCCTCGGTATTGCTGATTATGACACTATTTCTATCGGTAATTTACATCGCCAAATTTTATATACACCTAATGACATTGGCTCAAAAAAGGCCGTCATAGCGGCTGAACGTTTACAGCAACAAAACCCTGGAATTAAAGTTATTGCCCACGATATTAGGATTACATCATACAATGTGCTGGATTTTATCGGTCAATATGATATTATTGTAGATGCTACGGATAATTTCGATACACGCTATTTATTGAATGATGCAGCCATATTATCCAGAAAACCTGTTGTATATGGCGCCATCTATCAGTTTGAGGGGCAGCTTGCGGTATGGAACATAACCAATCCCGATGGTTCCCAAACACCTAATTACCGCGATCTGTTTCCGCAGGTTGATGCTGCACAAATACCCGGTTGTGCCGATGGCGGGGTTATACCAACCCTGGCCGGTATCATCGGCTGTATGCAGGCTAATGAAGTGATAAAATATATTACTAAAACAGGTGAATTACTAGCCGGAAAAGTTTTGATATTGGATGCACTTACCTTGCAAAGCAGGATTATTAAATTGGGAAATACTACCAAAACTAATATTACCGGTTTGGTAGAAACAGTGGTTATACCTACGATGTCTGTTGATGAGGTCAAAAAAGGTTTGGCCAATAATACCTTAGAACTGGTGGATATCCGTACTGACCAGGAACGGGACGTGGTTGATATTGGTGGTGTACATATCGAAGCCGACGAACTGGAAGAGAACATGGAGTATATGAATAATGGTAAAACCAAAGTACTATATTGTTCATCCGGAAAGAGGAGTGGAGAGGCCGTAAAACGTATCAAACAATTATTGCCTAATGCGCAGTTGTTTTCTTTAGATGGAGGTTTAAAAGCGTGGTTTGAACACGATTTTTAAGATTATATTGATTTATTTCAGCCAGGTAATCCTGTTATCATAAAATCCCAAAATCTTGTCACGGATGCGCCGCTACCCAAACTTCGCCGTCCTCAAATATTTCTTTCTTCCAGATAGGCACGGTTTGTTTTAAAGTATCAATAACATAACGGCAAGCTTCAAAAGCTGCATCACGGTGGGCAGCCGAGACAGCAATAATTACCGGTATCTCGCCAATTTGCAATACGCCGATACGGTGATGGATCAATATTTTTTGAATGGGCCATTTACTATGGGCCTGCTCAGCAATTTTTTCCATTTCCTTAATCGCCATGCTTTTATAGGTTTCAAACTCCAGCCTGAGCACATTTTTGCCTTTAGTAGCATCGCGTACTGTACCAATAAATACATCAACCCCGCCTGATTGCGGCGACATAACCCAGTCAACACAGGCCAATACATCTAAAGTTGATGCCGATATTTCTATTTGCGTATTCACCGAATATTTATTTAACCGCCGCTAACAGGTGGTATTATTGCAATTTCATCATGAACATGTACCGTATCGCCATCTAAAGCATATTCGTTATTCACAGCCACCATATATGATTTGAGTTGCTTAAGACGCGGATATTGCTGCTCCAATAAATATTTCAAATTGGATACAGTAGCATCAGTAGTTAATTGTAACCTGATGGATGAGCCGCCGAAAATATCCTTGGCAATACCAAATGCCAGTACATTGATTTCCATAACTCAAAATTAGTTCAATTATAGGACAATAGATTGATTTAAATAAAAAAGCCGGTTGATGTTAATTCAACCGGCTTTGACATTGTTAAAAGAAATTTTAATCAACTATAAAGCTACCATCACCACGGCGACGCATTGGGTTACCGTTCCTGTTTGGAGTACCGCTGAATTTTTGCAGGTTTAGGATTAAACTTGCGGTAAAATAACGGCTAACAGTGTTTGATTGTGTATTGGTATAACCTGTCGCACTTGTGGTATGGTTCAGGAATACGTTTTGCTTAAAGATATCATACGCTGATAGTCTGACAATTCCATTTTTTCTTTTGAAGAATTCGTATTCCACATAAGCATTTGTTACAAAAGGATGCGAATTAAAGCCGGTAATACCGCTCACATAGTTTTTACTCAGGTCATATTGGAAGGTGAATCTTCTTTCACTACCCAGGAAGAAACGTCCCTGCAGATCCAGAATAGTGGTTCTTATGTCACTGCTGGTAGGTGCCAATGGGTTTTGGGTTGGAATGGAGTTAAAACTTCTTATTATTTGGTAAGAAACAAATGGGTTTACTTCGATCGAAGTGTTTGGATTGATGCGCGGGCCGAAGCGTTCGTTTATCAACCAACTTGTTTGGTGATATTCAATACTGTTATTGTAAATAGGTGCATAATTGTAAGTTGCAGTTCCATTCAGTTCCAGGTTATAAGCTCTGTCATTTAGTTGCTTGGCCAGATTGTAGGTCATACTTTGCGAAAAACCACCACTCGCGTTTAAATAATGCGTTTGATCGATAATATTATAAGCAGTATCAAGTTTAGCAGTTTTTGGATCTTTTTTTATGATCCTTTGCTGAAGCAAAATGTCATTTGATACGATTTGATCCTGGATGTAAGAAGTTGTCGAATTTAATGAAAAGTTGAATTTTGAATTGGCTATATAATCCTGAAAGCGTGTTGTAATAGCGTGATTAAAAGCCGGCTTTAGATTAGGATTACCAAAGATTGGGTTTTGCGGATTGTTTGAATAGTCAGGTACCGGCTGGATCTGTGCAAAACTTGGCTCGGATGCCCGTCCGTTATAGTTGACGGTAAGTTGTTCAGTACGTGTCCACTGGTATTGGTAGCGGAATACCGGCAGAACGTAAAAATCTGTCCTGTTGGTGACCGTGTTTTTGGTGATATTATTACCTGACAGATCAGTTACCAAAGCGCGTACACCAATGGTTAACTGCGATTTTGCTCCTGTGCGGTGATATTGTGCCGCAAAATTGCCCTGGCTAAAAGAGTATTTATAAATATTGCTCAAGCTGTCAACCGGGGTCTGTATGCCCGCCGCGCTAACATTGCTTTGAATCTTGGTAACATTGTAGGAATTGTTATTATACTGCTCCTGGAATTCAAGGTATTGTTGCGTAGCTGCGCGAATACCCGATAGCGGCTGCACATATTGTAATACAACGTTGTTGGTAGTTGTAGTTTGATGATTGGTTGTTACCCGGTTTACCAATGAATCCTGTACCGGTACGCTAAGCGCATTTCGGTATATAATATGCTCGTTAGTTGTCGAAAGTATATTAGATCCGACATTATTATAAGTATATTGAATAGATATGTTTTGTCGCCTGTCTTTTTTCCATAAATGCTGGTAGGTGGTTACCACGTTATAGGTTGGCGAAGTTGTGGTTGAGGTTTGTTGATTAATAGTTGCCTGGTTTTGATAACCAACATAATTGCCCGTTGATGAAGTTGTCGAGCCGTTATCAGTGTAACTGTAATTTGGCCGGATGCGGATATAATTGGTGGTATCTTTTTGTTGCCATTCGTAGTCAAAGGTAAAATTGTGGCTATACGAGTTATTACGGGCTACACTGCTTAAGGTGTCTATAGTAGTAACACTACTGTCACGTTTGCTTGGCAGCGTGATGGTATTGAACTGTGCGCCGTTTGAATTGCTGATCACAAAATTATGTGTTTTGCTATATGTGTAAGAACCATTGATCTGCGTGGTAGAGCTGATCTGATCGCGATATGAGGCATTTACATTAGCACGTTGCAGGGTACCGGCGGTTCCGTTATTGCTGTTAGTTATGCTACCTTGTCCCGATCCTACACCGTTATTATACACTCCGTTAAGTGAACTATTGACGCTGCCGTTAAAGGTGATAACCTGGTTAGCATTGATCCGGTTATAAAATAACTGGTCATTATACACGTCTTGTGTGCCTTCGGTAGCCGTAGCCCGCCCCACATTACCTACCGATTTATTGGCAAGGGTAGTAATGTTTAATACTTTGGTTGGGTCTCCGTCTTTAACACCTGTACGGGCTGCCTGGTCGCCATAATCATCAAATACCTGTATTTTTTCAACAATGTCAGCCGGCAGGTTTTGAATGGCCTGGGCTATATTTCCGCCCGAATAGTCCCTGCCATTTAACCGGGCTTTCGTTACTGCCTGTCCCTGGTGGGTAACCGAACCATCACTTCCTACTTCAAAACCCTCCATGTGTTTAAGCAACTCATCAACAGTCGAATTTTCACGAACCTTATAGTCGCTGGCGCGATATTCCACGGTATCTGTTTTGTAAGTTATGCTTGGTGTACCATTAATATTTACCGTACTAAGCTCTTTGGTATTGTCTTTAAGTTCAATAGGGTCCAATACTATTCTTTTGGTAGCATCATTCATCAAATAGCGTTTAGTATAAGGTGTATAACCAAGGCTTGTTGCTGTCACAACAAATGTGGCTTGTTTTACAATCTTAAAAACAAATATACCGTCCTGGTTAGTTGCTGTCCTTAAAGTATCAGTTTTTGACACCAATAGTATGTTGGCGCCAATTACAGTTTGCCCTGTGCCGTCTTTAACAATCCCGCTTACTTCGCGGGTAGCCATAGGCGGAGGGAGGGCAGCGGGTGTGCCCGCGGGCCGCGTGGGTCTGTTAGGTATCTGGGCAAATAGCTGGCACGATAGCAATAGCATGGCAGCCATAAAAAATAGTTTTTTCATGTTGAGAAAGGTTATATGTAATATATATTAATAGGTTGGGTATTATTTTTTAGCCAGGGTATACTTACCCCAGAAATCTGTTGGTGCATACATTTCCGGGTCATTTCTTCCACCGGGTACCGGGGGAGCACCACCCCCCAATCCACCTCGTCCGCCACCGGCACCACCTCGTCCACCACCGGCGCCGCCTCGTCCAGCAGCACCTGCTCCGGCCAATCCACCGCCGGCATCTCCACCAGGTGCGCCACCGAACCCGTCTTGTCCACCGCCTGGCCCACCAAATCCCACCGGAATCTGTATGCCGTTTACTTTAACATTATAGGCTATTTCTTTGGTGTCGCCTACCGTTAGGTTAAGTGCTTTTAACGGGACTGCCAGTTCATAATCGTAATTTCCAATAGCATCATAACCCATTGAGGCCTTGATACTATATTCGTTATAAATTGATATCAGTGTATCGGTAATATCTTTGAATCCTAAAACACGGATTTCTTTAGCTGATTCAATGGTCTGCTTGTGTTGAGCAGCAATAGCAGCCGAATCGGGTGGATTATTATTTCGTCCGCCACCGAAGCCTCCTCCTGCGCCTCCTCTGCCACCTGCACCGCCGCCTCTTCCGCCTTGTCCGCGTGTAGGTCTGGGTATTACCGGATAGGTAAGACTAAAAGCATCTTTTTCTTTTTTCTTCCCGTCTGTATTAAGTGTTAGTGTTATACCACCGGCTATAATTTTGGCATTATTTGGAATGTCGATTGATTTGACAACAAAATAAAGGTATTTATCATCGTTGCATACGGTGTAAAATATTTTAGTGGTTTTATTATACGCCTGGAAACTGTCGTCCCACTCTTTTAAATTACCATCAACTTTTACATTAGCCGGAGCCCATATACTGCCGGCCTGTATGTTCTTTAATTTACCTTCCTGTGCAAATAATTGCAAACAAGGAAGTATTAATAAAACCGCTAAGGGGAGAAGTTTTTTCATCTTATAGTTTATTAGGTTATTTTATTGTTTTTAAGATTGACTGTGAAGTTACATCGAAGTTTAACTAACTTTTTAAATGTCATATAAATGTTGCTTAATGTTACTTAATTGTCATGTAATTGTTGCAAAAATGTGATTTAAAAACTATCACTAACCTAGTGATGCGGATTAAATTAAATTATTCATAGTGTGTTTGAGGGTGTTACATTTATTATTAAACTTCTTTAAAAAAAATATTTGCAGCAGTAATTTTAAAGGTTACCTTTGCATTCCAATTCGGGATGTAGCGTAGCCCGGTATCGCGCCACATTTGGGATGTGGAGGCCGCAGGTTCGAATCCTGCCATCCCGACACCGGTTTAAAGCCTTAGGTTAATCACCTGAGGCTTTTTTATTTCCCAATACTTTTGCTGCATGACTATATTATTAGTTATTTTATGAACCTTTCGTAAATCTACGATTATTTCGTAATTAGATACACTTGTTGCAATAATGTTACAGTTTTCGCTGGGGTAAAATGAATCGAAAGTGTTTGTTTCTTGTCAAAACATCTAAAAAACTCTAAAAGCGATTTCTCTGGGGTTGATCAGGCCGATATTTTCGCCCCGACTGCTATGCCGATACAATCATTTGCCATCCTGAGGTCATAACCATTATGATGACAAATGAATTAAATTGTATTGTAACAAAGCATTTACTTTTGCCGACGATTGTGATACCCTGACGCTATGGAGATGATTAAACGCTTACAGGAGATTTAGGGTTGTGCAATCGCTTAAAATGAAATTACTCTTTACGGTTAGTATTCTTATCGGCGCGGTTATATTTGGACAATGTGCCTTTGCGCAGCAAAATAACGAGCTCGCAGCTGTCAGCTTGCCTGCAATTATCAACCCGACCGAAGTAGCACATAAGCCTGCACCTTACGAGGATAGAGTACATAAGCCCACACCTTACGAGGATAGTTTAAAGCAAAAAGACATTCTTGACGTGATAGCGCATTTACGCGGGCGCGAACGCGTGATGAAATTGGATTCCATTACGTCAAAGCCTACTATTTCTTATATCCCGGCAATCGGCTATACGCTGGTATCTAAGCTGGCTATCGTATTATCGGGTAATGCTGCTTTCAGGACCGGTCCTGAATCAAGAATTTCAACTGTTGTGGTAAGCAGCTCAGTCACCCAACGCAGGCAGTTTACTTTACCGATACAAACGAATATATGGAGCAAGAATAATACCTACAACTTTGTCGGCGATTACCGCCTGTTCAAATACCCGCAAAGCACATTTGGTTTAGGGAGTAACTCTAATATCGATAACGAAGATCCGATGGATTACTCTTATTTCCAGTTTTATGAAACGGTTTTAAGGCATATTACCGGTAATATTTATGCCGGTGCCGGTTATATTGTAGATGATCACTGGAATGTGTCAGATCATGGAAACTACAATGGTATGGTGTCTGACTACTCTGTTTATGGTAAAACATCTCACTCGGTTGCATCCGGCTTTACTATAAATGCATTGTTAGATTCGCGAAATAGCGCCATTAATGCATCGAAAGGAGCCTATATCAGTTTACAATACCGGGATAACTACTCCTTTTTAGGCAGCACGATACCCTGGCGTTCCCTCATTGTGGACGTGCGTAAGTATATAAAATTCCCGGCATCTTCTGATAACGTACTGGCATTATGGAGTTTTGACTGGCTTATTTTAAATGGAAGACCGGCCTATCTTGATTTACCAAGTACGCAATGGGATGAAAGCTCGGCAACCGGCAGAGGTTATATACAGGGTAGGTTCAGGGGTGCGGACATGGTTTACGCGGAAGCAGAGTATAGATATCGGATCACCGATAATGGCTTAATAGGCGGCACGGTCTTTTTAAACGGCGAATCGTTGTCCACAGCTCCGGGCAGCAAACTGCAAAGCATACAACCAGGGTTCGGTCCGGGCTTACGGGTAAAATTAAGTAAGCTATCCAATACCAATATCAGCATCGACTACGGCTTTGGCCGCCAGGGCTCAAACGGCTTATTTATTGATGTCGGAGAAATTTTTTAGTGTCTATTTTATTGCCGGGTATGTGAGGTCTTATTAATCGAAGATTTATTTTGTGTAACCACACCGATAGTTTAAGTAATTATTAAAAAAATAAACCTGCCAAATTAAATAACTCAGCAGGTTTAATAAATTGGGATCCTGAAATTTTACTAATATTTCTCGTTCTCAATCAGCCGGATGCATTTTTTTGATATGAGCGGCCATAATACGCAGTAATTGACTGTTTGAATAAGGGCGCCAGCCATGTCCGCCCCTGTCTCCATAGGTAAAGGACCCATTGTAATAAGGATTAGTGGTTTTGGTTAAAAAATCTTCCATATGGTAAACGCCAAAGTTCAAAAAGAAATCATCCATCCGCCCGGCAAATACATTTAATTTCCCTACCAATTTTGGGCCTACGGTTGCCCAATTCTTTTCCAGGTAATACCGCATATCCCAATTCTCTTTCCAGTATTGCGCTACTTTGGTGTCCATAATACCTGTTTTTTCGTCAAAAAGCGGCTTAAAATAGCCATCGTCACCAACAGGGCCAAACACAGCGCTCCAAATATCCAGCTGACCGCCTGAACGCCCCCTGGTGCCGTTAACCAGTTCCATAGTAATACGTTGCTGAGAAGTTAACCGAACGTCGCCGGTTTCAGGGAACCGTGTATTAATAGTAGGCGCTTTGTACCATTCAGACTCTTTGTAAAACGCATTCTTGTCTTCATAAACATTTATACCTTCCACATTCCTGAAATCCAGGGGGTCTGGCGAGTACGACCATGTGCCCCCGTAAAATTCAGGATAAAGCACTTGTAGCGCAAATGACTCCCATCCACCGGTAGACCCCCCGGTTAACAAACGCGCGTAACCCTCGCGGATGCAGCGATACTGTTTTTCAATTTCGGGAATCAATTCTTCGTGGATAGCATCGCCATATGGGCCGTTATTTACCGTATTTACCGCGTACGAATCATCAAAATAAGGAGTAGGATGCTGAAGCGTAATAGCAATAAATTCCGGAAAGCCATCAGATGTCCAATCTTTATAAAATTCATTATTGGCATCTTCCCTAAACCTGAAAGGCGGGGCTAACGAAAAATGGCCTTCCTCATAAACACTTGGATAATGTTTGTTGGGATTCTCGTCGTAACCTTTTGGCAAAAGTATGGTCGCCCCAATGTAAATAGGCTGCCCCCAAAACTTGCTCAACTTTTCGCTTTTTATTTTAATGTGTTTTACCCATTTGGTGTCGGCAGGAACTGGAATAGGAGGGATTACCTGGTCAACTTGCAATTTTACCACTTGGTTGTTCGACTTATTAATACTTATTTTTTGAACCTTGCTGTAAATATTCCCGGGCGAACGGCGCCAGTCCTGGCCCTCCCATTGATCCATATGCATCCAAAGTGTGTGTCCGTCTGATCGTTTAAACTCAGTATACTTACTTAATACCGCCTGTATGTAGTAATCACCGGGAGGGATCTCACTAAAACTATTAATTGGATAACCTAAGGTTGAACCATCAATAATTACGTCCTTAGCTGGTGTCAATTTTTCAAAATCAACCCCAAAAAATTGCGTGCCATAACGGCCAACCTGTAAACGCGGCTCCTGGGTATCTGTGCGTGAAATAACCAGGAACATACGACCGGTAAGCATTTTTTCGCCAATTGAAGTTGGGTAAGAAATGCTAAATTCTACTTTGCCGGCATTTTTGGGACCGCGCGGAGTTTTAGAAACTGCATCCGCAAACGGAGCTTTCAAAACTGTAAATAACAATACTACAATAAGTAATTTGTGTTTCATGATTAGGATTAGTTAAAGATTAATACTTCAAAAATTAAAGTTATGATAGCGGCATAAAGTAATTAGGGTGTATAAATATAGTGATTTACTCAATGTTCGTATCCAAATCATTGATCATTTGATGTTAAAGGAATAGGGTTAACACTAAATAATATGCAGACTATAGTGATAATCAATTAATAAAACCTATCTTTAAACAATTCGCCCATCCAATTACTTCCACTTAGGCATTCCCGGTTTCTGATCCGCTAATATTTAAGATTAATCCTGCCATCAGACCTAATAAATTTCTTCAACTGTACAGAAGAGATGTTAAAATTTAATTAAAAGCAATGAGTAAAGACAAACCCGGGAAAAATGTTAAAAAGGCACCTAACCCCGTAGGAAAAAAACCGCCATCCGATTACCAGTCAGGGAAAAAATCATCATCCAGTTTAGACAGTACAATTAGTAAAAAGAAATAAATATGGTACCCAAATCAGTTGAGGCAAAAGCAAGAGAATATGTGTACGATCTGAATAATTGTGCATCCGAGTATGGTTTTAAAGATGACGAAACATGGGAGCTAAGTTTGGCTACCGACATCGAAAAAATAGCTATTGAAAAGAAATATTATCCAACGGTATCAGCAAAGGATCTGCCCGAAACACTATCTGAGTTATTCAGAATAGTAAAAGCTAAACTGGTAGCAGCGAGATCAGATATGGAAAGGAAATTTGACGCGTCTAATCATGTAAACAATAATCTTCAATATCTGATAGCTTATAATCCTAAAAGGCCGCGATAGGTTATTTCGAATATCGAATGTTCGATTTCGGATTTATGAATAGTATAGAAAAGCCCTTTGATCAATTCAAAGGGCTTTTTGCATAATGTAAATGATTAAATATTATAAGCGTATGTCTTCTTGATCTCCTTTAAAACAAAAGCGCTGTTTAATATACCTATATTATTAATTTTTGATAATTTATACCGGATAAAATCATGGTATTCATCAATGCTGCCTACGTTGATTTTTAACAAAAAATCTATTTGTCCCGCTATGTGGTAGCATTCCTGCACCTCATCCAGTTTTAATATTTCCTCTTCAAACTTATCAATGTATTCTTCATGATAACGCATAGATACCTGGCAATAGCTGGTAAAAGGTTTGTTGATCATGTTTTTGTTTAATACAGCAACATATTCTTTAATAAAGCTCAGGTTTTCTAATCGTTTAATTCGCTCGTAAATTGGTGATATAGTGAGATTTAACTTAGCTGCCAATTCTTTCGTGGTGATCTTCGCGTTTTTCTGTAATTCGCGTAAAATGCTTTTGTCAATTTCGTCTATAGTGTCCATTAGGGTAAATTTTTCTAATAATGCCTGCGATTGTGGGCTGAATAAGAATTTTTTTATAAAAATAACCATTTTTTAAGAAAAATTTATCAATATAGCCTATCGTACTAAATAAAAATTCTTTATTGCGTAATTTTGGAGGGAATATAATTTGAGCATGAAATTAAACACAGATTACCAGGAGCGCTTTGAAAATCGCCACATCGCACCCGATGCGAAAGCCACAGCAGAAATGCTGAAATCGTTAGGTGTAAACTCGTTAGAAGAGTTAATTGATCAAACCGTTCCTGCTAAAATAAGGCTAAAACAACCGCTTCAATTGCCTACTGCAAAAAGCGAATTTGATTACTTGAACACACTTAAGCAAACTGCTTCAAAAAACAAAGTATATAAAAGTTATATAGGCCAGGGTTATTATGACGTGATAGTACCCGGTGTTATACAAAGAAATATTTTAGAAAATCCCGGCTGGTATACCCAATACACACCTTACCAGGCCGAAATTGCCCAGGGCCGTTTACAGGCATTGCTTAACTTCCAGACCATGGTAGTTGATTTGACCGGCATGGAGATAGCTAATGCTTCCTTATTAGACGAAGGCACTGCTGCCGCCGAAGCGATGTTTATGCAATACAGTCTGCGCAAAAATCAAAATGCCAAAGTGTATTTTGTATCGCAGGAAATATTCCCGCAAACGATAGATATTCTTAAAACCCGCGCCCAGCCTTACGGTATTGAATTGCAGATAGGCGATCACCAAACGGTTGAATTAACAGATGATATGTTTGGCGCTATTGTACAATATCCAGCAGGTAATGGCGAGGTTTATGATTATAAAGCTTTTGCAGCAAAAGGTCACGAAAAGAGTATCAAACTAACGGTAGTTGCCGATATTATGAGCCTGGTACTGCTAACGCCACCCGGAGAATGGGGCGCGGACGTAGTAGTGGGTTGTACGCAACGTTTTGGCGTGCCGATGGGTTTTGGTGGCCCGCATGCTGCTTTTTTTGCTACTAAAGACGAATACAAACGTTCGATACCCGGTCGTATAATTGGAGTTACGATTGATAGTGCCGGCAATTATGCGCTGCGCATGGCGCTGCAAACCCGCGAACAGCACATCCGCAGGGATAAAGCCACTTCAAATATTTGTACTGCGCAGGCATTGCTGGCTATTATGGCAGGTATGTACACTGTTTATCATGGACCAGACGGCTTGAAAAAGATAGCCGAAAGAATACACGGTCTTGCTATTTTGCTTGACAACTCGTTAACCCAATTGGGCTACAAGCAATTAAACAAAACCTATTTTGATACGCTTAAATTTGAAACCGGCGATTTAACCGGGGCAATTCATGCAGAAGCGATCAATAATGAAATGAACCTGAACTATACAAGTTCGGCCGTTACTATATCGATAGACGAAACAACTTCGCCGGAAGATATAAAAACAATGATCCGCTTTTTTGCCAAGGTAAAGGGCAAAACCATCAACGACGTGAATTTTGATGAACTGAAAGCAAATTTACAAACGGTAATCCCGGCCGGTTTACAACGTACATCTGCTTACCTTACCCATAGCTTGTTCAACTCGCATCATTCAGAACATGAAATGTTGCGTTATATTAAATCATTAGAGGCCAAAGATTTATCGCTTTGTCATTCCATGATCGCGTTGGGTTCATGTACCATGAAGCTAAACGCGACAACCGAGATGATCCCGGTAACCTGGGCCGAATTCAGTAAGATGCACCCGTTTGCACCAGTAGACCAAACAGGCGGCTATATGCAGTTATTTTCTGAATTGAATGACTGGCTATCAGAAATCACCGGCTTCGCCGCTATGAGCTTGCAGCCAAATGCAGGTGCCCAGGGCGAGTATGCCGGCTTAATGGTTATCCGCGCCTATCACTTAGACAGGGGAGACGATCATCGTAATATCGCACTAATACCTTCATCGGCACATGGTACTAATCCGGCGTCTGCAGCAATGGCGGGTATGAAGATCATTGTAGTGAAGTGTGATGATAATGGCAATATTGATGTTGCTGACCTGAAAGAAAAAGCAGAACAATATAAAAACGACCTTTCCTGCCTGATGGTAACTTATCCGTCAACACACGGCGTATTTGAAGAGTCAATCATCGAAGTTTGTAAGATCATACATGAAAATGGTGGCCAGGTTTATATGGACGGCGCTAACATGAATGCACAGGTAGGTTTGACCAGTCCGGCTAATATCGGCGCTGATGTTTGCCACTTAAATCTGCATAAAACATTCTGTATCCCGCATGGCGGCGGTGGCCCGGGTATGGGCCCAATCGGCGTTGCCAAACACCTGGTTCCTTATCTTCCCGGTCACGCGGTGGTTGATATTGATAAAGGTAAATCAATCCACGCGGTATCATCTGCGCCTTGGGGCTCGGCATCTATCCTGATCATCTCTCATGCTTATATCGCAATGATGGGACCTGATGGTTTAACCAATGCAACCCGTTATGCTATCCTGAATGCTAATTATATCAAGTCGCGTTTGGAAGCACATTACCCAGTGTTATACACCGGTGCTAACGGCCGTTGTGCACACGAAATGATATTAGATTGCCGGGCATTTAAAGCCTTTGGCGTAGAAGTAACCGATATTGCCAAACGCTTAATGGACTATGGTTTCCATGCGCCAACCGTATCTTTCCCAGTTGCCGGAACCGTAATGGTTGAGCCAACGGAATCAGAACCTAAGCACGAACTGGACCGTTTTTGTGATGCCATGATCGCTATCCGCAAAGAAATTGAAGAAGTGGAGAAAGGCACGTCAGATAAAACAGATAATCCGCTAAAAAATGCACCGCACACCGTTTCAGTTATCACCGGTAATGATTGGGAGCATCCGTATAGTCGTCAAAAAGCAGCTTTCCCGTTGCCTTATGTGGCAGCTTATAAATTCTGGCCGTCAGTTGGCCGGGTGAATGATACCTATGGCGACAGGACGCTGATATGCAGTTGCCTACCACTGGAGGATTATGCTTTTGAAGAAAGCGCGATAGAATAAGTCCAAAGCCTTGAGTCCTAAGTCAAACACTATTCGACTTAGGACTCAAGACTTCTGACTTTAGACTTAAAGAAAACTAATATTAAAACCACATACAAAATGAATTTTCCATCCGAATTAAAGTACACCAAAGATCATGAATGGATCAGGACAGAGGGGAACGAAGCTTATATAGGCATTACCGAATTTGCACAACAGGAATTGGGCGACATCGTATATATCGACATCAATAAAGTTGGTGAAGAAATAGCAGCTGAAGAAGTTTTTGGTACAGTAGAGGCTGTAAAAACAGTATCTGACCTGTTTATGCCGGTTGCTGCAACTATACTGGAAGTAAATAAAAAACTGGACAGCCAACCAGAACTGGTTAATAGCGATCCTTATGGTGACGGGTGGATAATAAAGGTATCTTTGAGTGATGCATCAGCAGTTGATGGTTTATTATCAGCTGATGCTTACGCAAAAATTATAGGCCATTAATCCCGTTGTTTTTGTACACCCGTTGTCTGTGTCCTCACAGACAACTATAATCATTTAGTATAAGGCAGTCTGTGAAGACACAGACTGCGGATAGGACAAAAGGATATAACCAATATAACTAACATTAATGAAGAATACTGCTTTAACAGCCAAACATATAGCACTTGGCGCAAAAATGGTGCCTTTTGCCGGGTACAATATGCCCGTGCAATATGCCGGAATAAATGCCGAACACGATACTGTGCGTAAAGCCGTAGGTGTGTTTGACGTGAGCCACATGGGCGAGTTTATATTAAAGGGCGATAAAGCGCTTGATCTGATACAAAAAGTAACCAGCAATGATGCCGCAAAACTGCATGATGGTAAAGTCCAATACTCCTGCCTGCCAAATGAAGATGGCGGTATAGTTGATGACTTGTTGGTTTATCGGATTGATGATAAAACCTACATGTTGGTGGTTAACGCTTCCAATATTGAAAAGGATTGGAACTGGATATCCAAATACAATACGATGGGTGTGGATATGAAAGATATTTCAGATCGTACCACCTTATTAGCCATACAAGGACCCAAAGCCGCCGAAGCCTTACAAAGTTTAACAGATGTTGACCTGGGGTCGATGGAGTATTACACCTTCAAAAAAGGAAAATTTGCCGGTGTTGATAACGTTGTAATCTCTGCAACTGGCTATACCGGTGCAGGTGGATTTGAAATTTATTTTGACAACCAGCATGCCGATGAAATCTGGGACAAAGTGTTTAAAGCAGGCGAGCCTTTTGGTATTAAGCCAATTGGCTTAGGTGCGCGCGATACACTGCGTTTAGAAATGGGCTTTTGCTTATACGGAAACGATATTGATGATACCACATCGCCATTAGAAGCGGGTTTAGGCTGGATAACCAAATTCAATAAAGAATTCACCAATTCGGCAGCGTTAAAGCAGCAAAAAGAGCAGGGTGTCAGCAAAAAATTGGTGGGTATTGAAATGATCGACCGTGGGATTCCACGCCATGACTACGAGATTACTGATGCTGAGGGGAATACAATTGGTAAAGTAACCTCAGGTACACAATCGCCGTCATTGCAAAAGCCAATAGGCATGGGCTACGTAAAAACCGAATTTGCAAAAGAAGGAACAGAAATATTTGTTAAGATAAGAGATAACCAAATAAAAGCCACGGTGGTTAAACCACCTTTTACAGCGTAATAGTCTGAACCAGGATTCTTTCGATTTTAAGGATTTTAGGATGAATTTAAAGTTCACTAAATTTGTAAACAGTCTTTAGGGGCAAAAATAAAAAGCGTCAACTCTTTTCGTGAGGATACCGCCGTTTAACTCATGTAAATCTAATAAATCCGACGAATCAAGGTTCAGACAATGAAAAAAGAGCAACTATCCGCATTTGACATTTTTAAGATCGGTATCGGTCCGTCAAGTTCGCATACGCTTGGGCCGTGGCGGGCTGCGCAGCAATTTGTTAAAGGTATTGTAGATGCTGAATTATTAAATGCGGTTGTCCAGGTAAAAGTGTTATTGTATGGCTCACTTGCAAAAACCGGTATCGGGCACGGTACAGATATCGCCATACAGCTCGGTTTAGGTGGATATGATCCTGTAACAATGGATGTAAGCACCGTTGGCCCGATCATAACCGGGATAGCAGCCCAAAATGAATTACTACTTGCAGGCGAAAAAGCCATTGCTTTTACTCCTGTCGAAGATATATTGTTCCTTTCAAATGAAAGCCTGCCTGCGCACCCCAACGCGGTAATCTTCCAGGCATTTTTAAATAATGATACCGCTATTTCAGAAACTTACTATTCTATCGGCGGTGGCTTCGTTTTAAAAGAAGGCGAAAAAAATGAGGGCGATGCTAAGTTGGTTGATCTGCCTTTTCCGATTGAAAATGCAGCTGCTTTACTGCATTGGTGCATGAAAACCGGCTTAAAAATATCCGAGGTGGTGTTTGAAAACGAACTGGCCTGGCGAAGCGAGCAGGAGGTACGTAGCGGGATATTAAACATATTCCGGGTGATGAAGGAATGTATTTATAGGGGATGCCATACCAAAGGTGTTTTGCCCGGTGGCTTAAACGTTACGCGGCGCGCAGCTGCGCTTAATAGTAGATTGTTAAGCAATTACCAGGATAGCAGTTATGAAGATTGGATAGCAGCCATCCGAAAAACAGGCAGTGGCTTTCAGAATATTTTAGATTGGGTGAGCTGCTTCGCTTTAGCGGTGAATGAAGAAAATGCCTCGTTTGGCCGCGTGGTAACAGCACCCACTAACGGCGCGGCAGGCGTAATACCAGCTGTTCTGCTTTATTTTATAGTCTTCAACGATGGTTATACTGACGATCAGATCATCCAATTTTTATTAACCGCGTCGGAAATAGGCTGCATATTTAAAAAGGGGGCGACGTTATCAGCCGCAATGGGCGGTTGCCAGGCTGAGATCGGCGTTTCATCCGCAATGGCCGCTGCCGCACTTACCGAGTGTTTAGGTGGATCGCAGCGCCAGGTGTTAATGGCTGCCGAAATAGCAATGGAACACCACCTGGGAATGACTTGCGACCCAATTGGCGGCCTGGTACAAGTGCCCTGTATCGAGCGTAATACAATGGGTGCCATTAAAGCGATTACCGCTTCTCAATTAGCCATGCAAAGTAACCCCGATAATGCCAAAGTAAGTTTAGACGCAGTAATAAAAACGATGTGGTTAACCGCGCTGGATATGAACTCAAAATACAAAGAAACGGCTGATGGCGGACTGGCAATCAATGTGCCGATAAGTCTGCCGGAATGTTAAGAGAAAAGTGGCCAAAAGGGTTAACATAACTTAACATAATTCAGAAAATTTTAAAATAAATAATTGAATATC
>Ga0207032_1063_pt1 | contig 32783 bp, 27 predicted proteins | sample Alteio_BWMinCont_38_FD_153308 | JGI IMG/M metagenome (GOLD analysis project Ga0207032, IMG submission 153308) | Enriched cells from forest soil in Barre Woods Harvard Forest LTER site, Petersham, Massachusetts, United States -... | ecosystem: Environmental > Terrestrial > Soil > Temperate forest >... | reverse complement strand
CAAATGCATTGCCGTTTTATGTGCTGATCGATAACAAAGAACAAATGATAGGCAAATACGATGGCTATGATCCTGATATTGCCAAATTCGTTGGGTTCCTTGAAAATGGTAAGTCTGAGTTTCAGAAATCCTCTCCGACCGCTTCTGCAAATTAATATCGGGAGTTCTGTATTAATTTTATTCTTAAAACCATCTTAATCCTGATTGCGAAAAACTTTGCGTTCTTTGCGATACCTTAGCGTCCTTTGCGGTTTACTTCTTTGCATGTATATGTTTATCTCTAACTTTGTGTGAAATATTTATTAATATAAGATGACAATTTCCGAAAACCTGGATGCCGCGTTACATACGCTGAAATCATTTATAGATAAAAAAGATAACCTTGAAGCTATTGATAAAGCCGGTGCCGTGATGGTTGAAGCTTTAAAATCAGGGAATAAAATTATTTCATGCGGCAATGGAGGCTCCATGTGCGACGCCATGCATTTTGCCCAGGAAATGACAGGGAAGTTCAAACACTACCGCGAAGCCATGCCTGCCATCGCCATTTCAGATCCAACCTACCTGACATGTGCCGCGAATGATTTCGGATATGACAAAGTATTTTCAAGATATGTAGAAGGAATGGGAAATAAGGGGGATATCCTCCTGGCCATCTCCACCTCAGGAAATTCTGAAAATGTCATCGCTGCAGTGCACGCTGCACAAAAGAAAGGAATGAAAACCATAGGGCTCACCGGCAAAGACGGCGGGCAGATCGGTCCTCTTTGTGATGTCGAAATACGTGCCCCGCATACCCATCATGCAGACAGAGCCCAGGAAATCCACATCAAAGTAATCCATTGCCTCATAGATTATATCGAGTCTTCAATGATCAGTTAGCAATGATCAATATTTTTTTTCGCTCGAGCCAGTTTCTAACTGGTTCGAAAATATCCACGCAGTTAAAAAATGCAACCGAATTTTCTTGCTTGCTATGAAAGGATAATTCGATACAGCGAACAATTCCCCCTCTGAATCCTTATTTTTGCAACTTAACAATTATCTAAGATGATTACACCTGCTCCGGATCTACAGGAACTGAATGAAAAAATTGCAGAGGCAAGTGCCTTTGCCGATGTCCTTACGGCTGAAATTGAAAAGAATATTATTGGCCAGAAGGCTATGCTTAACAACCTCTTGATTGGGTTGCTGGCAAACGGGCATATCCTGCTTGAGGGCGTACCCGGACTGGCCAAAACCCTGGCCATAAAAACAATGGCAACAGCAATTGATGCCAAATTCAATCGCATCCAGTTTACACCCGACCTGCTGCCGGCCGACCTCGTAGGCACGATGGTTTATAATATGCCTGCCAATAAATTTGAAGTAAAAAAGGGACCTGTTTTTGCAAACTTTATCCTGGCAGATGAAATAAACCGGGCACCGGCCAAAGTGCAGAGTGCGTTGCTGGAAGCCATGCAGGAAAGGCAGGTTACCATCGGCGAACAAAGTTACAAGCTTGATGATCCTTTTCTTGTATTGGCCACACAAAACCCATTGGAACAGGAAGGTACTTATCCTCTGCCCGAAGCACAGGTTGACAGGTTTCTTATGAAAATAGTGATCAGTTATCCAAGTCAGGAAGAAGAGAAATTAATTCTTCGAAAAGCCATCCATGAAGATTTCAGTAACATTAAACCGGTTGTAAAACCCGGTACCATTCTCAAGGCCAGAGAAATGATGCGCGAGGTATATATGGACGAAAAAATTGAGCAATATATTGTGGACCTGGTTTTTGCCAGCCGGAATCCTGAGAATTTCAGGTTAGCAGATCTGAAACCTTTTATCAGTTATGGTGCTTCGCCAAGGGCAAGTATAGGGTTGGCACAATCTGCTAAAGCATTGGCATTTATAAAGCACCGGGGCTTTGTGATCCCCGAAGATGTCCGTGCCGTAGCTCAGAATGTAATGAGACATCGTATCGGGCTTACCTATGAAGCTGAAGCCGAAAGCCTGACCACAGAATATATTATTTCTCAAATCATGAATCATGTTGAAGTGCCCTAATCAATTAGTGAATTGGCGAATTGGTGAATTTGTGAATTAACAACCACCAAATCACTAATTCACTAAATCACCAATTATCTTTTAATGAACGATATCAAAAAAACCGACGATGCACTGGCTGAACTTTTCAAGAAGGTGAGGCGGGTAGAGATCAAAAGCAAACATGTAAGCCGCCAGTTATTTTCGGGGGAATATCATAGTGCTTTTAAGGGTAAGGGGATGTCATTTTCAGAAGTACGGCCATACCAGTACGGAGATGATGTGCGTTTTATTGAATGGAACGTAACGGCTAGATTAAAAGAACCTTATGTAAAAATATTTGAGGAAGAAAGAGAGCTTACGATCATCCTGATGATAGATATGAGCCGCTCTGATATTTTCGGAACCATGAAAATGACGAAGAAAGAACTGGTTACCGAACTCGCCGCTGTACTCGCGGTGTCAGCGAACGTAAACAACGATAAAGTAGGTGCTGTTTTTTTTACTGATAAAATTGAACGCTTTATCCCGGCCCGGAAAGGCCGAAGTCACGTGCTCCGGATCATTCGCGAACTTATTGATTATTTGCCGGTTGGCACCGGGACAAATATTGCAGGGGCATTGGATTTTATCACCAAAGCCGTGAAACGCAAATCTATTGTTTTTCTGATCTCAGATTTCATTGACCTGAGATATGATAAACAACTTGGCATGGCTACCAGAAAACATGATCTTATCGGGGTGCATGTCTATGATCGCGCCGAAGAAGAATTGCCTGATGCAGGATTGGTCCTGGTTAAAAATCCGGAAACAATGGAAGCAAACTGGATGGATACATCTTCGATAAAAGCCAGGAATGCGCATAAAGCTGCATTCATCCTTAAGAAGCGTTATTTTGAGCAGAGTTTTCAAAAAGCCGGGGCTGATAGTATGAATATCAGGACTGATCAGGCTTATCTGCCGGTATTGCACGAGTTATTTAAAAAGAGGGGATAAGAGAATGAATATCATTGATAAATACATTGAAAGTCCTAGCGTCTTTGCGCCTTTACGAGAGGAAAATAGCTCGCAAAGGCGCAAAGGCGCTAAGAAAAAACCATCTGGCAAAGCTATTTGTTTTATCCTGGCTGTATTTATATTTTTGGCAAATATTTTACCTGCAAGTGCACAGGAAATTTCTGCCGAAGCATCTGCAAAAGTGAAAGATTACCTCGTTGGTGACAGGATATTAGTGACACTGATCGTAAAAAGGCCCGATAATTTTTCTGTAAAATGGATTAAACAGGACCCCGATCCGGCAAAACTGGAACTGGTTGACAGCATAGCAAAAGACTCCGCGAAACAAAATGGTTTCGAAAAGATTGATTACCTGCTCCCGCTTGCAGGGTTTGATTCAGGAGTTGCTATATATCCTGCACAATTGTTCGTCTTTCACAAACAAGGAGATACAGCTTCATTTATTCTTAAAACAAAGCCCATTACCTTCCATGTCAGTTCCATAACGGTTGATCTGAAAAAAGATATCAAGCCTATTGTTGACCCCTTTGATCCGGGTATGGATTGGAGAATTGTAATGTTGTATATCATTGCCGGCCTGGCAGTTATAGCCATGTTAGTAGTAGGTTTTCTTTTGTGGAGAAGATATTCAAAGAATAAAAAAGTACAGCTATTGGAACAGCCTGTACTAACAAGGCCATACTGGGAAATAGCTATTGAAAACCTGGCGCAATTGCAAAAAGATGATCTGCCAAATAAAGGGGAAGTGAAAGAATATTATAGCAGTCTTTCGAATATTATCAGGCTGTTTGTTTCAGATCAATTTGAGATTGATGCCTTGGAGTTAACTACCGAAGAACTTGCTGAAGTATTGAATAGGAAATCACTAAATACATATGCCAATCAAATCCTGTTTTATATCCTGGAACTATCAGATTCCGTGAAGTTTGCGAAGTATAAACCGGATGCATCCGACCACGAAAAAGCCATGAGCGTAGCTTACGAATTTATTGAGTTATTACGGGGTCTTTAGCTTGCGTCAGCCACTTATGCCTCCCGAATAAGTCGGGACAGGTTACCCCTTACGCCTGTATCTTTTCATATATAATCGCTGCCCCCTGACCTACGCCAATGCACATGGTGGCGAGTCCGTAACGCACGCCTTCCCGCTTTTGCATTTCATGGATCAGCGTCGTACTTATCCTTGCACCGCTGCAACCCAGAGGATGCCCGATGGCTATGGATCCACCATTTACGTTGATGATATCGGTATTGAATCCGAGATCCCGGATGCAGGCAATGGATTGTGAAGCGAAGGCTTCATTGAGTTCGATGAGGTCGAGATCTTCAATTTTCAGATTGGCACGTTGCAAAGCTTTTCGTGTTGCGGGTACAGGACCAATGCCCATATAAGCAGGATCAACACCGGCCGCGGCAAAACTAACCACCCTTGCAATCGGCTTTAAACCAAGTTCTTTCACAATGCTGCCACTCACAATTAACATCACTGCTGCACCGTCGTTGAGCCCGGAAGAATTGGCTGCAGTCACAGTGCCATCTTTCCTGAAAACCGGTTTTAAAGCGGCCAGTTTGTCTATTGGGGATAAACGGGGCTGCTCGTCTTTATCAAACCAAATGGTTTCACCTTTTCCCTGTGGTACAGGCACCCGGATGATCTCATTTTTGAATTTACCTGCGGCATGGGCAGCTTCATATTTTTGCTGGGTTAGCAATGCAAATTCATCCTGTTCTTCTCGGGATATTTTATATTTTTCGGCCACATTTTCTGCCGTTTCACCCATGGCATATGGATGGTACATCTCAGCCAATTTAGGGTTTGTAAAGCGCCAGCCCAATGAGGTGTCAAATATCTTTACGTTTTTATCAAAAGGCGTTTCTGATTTGTTCATTACAAAAGGGGCGCGACTCATACTTTCAACACCACCGGCGATAAAAATATCACCATTACCGGTCATGATGGATTTAGAAGCATCCATGATCGCCTGCAAACCTGAAGCACAAAGTCTGTTAACCGTAACTCCAGCCACTGAAACCGGCAATCCGGCCAGCAATGCCGCCATTCTTCCTACATTCCGGTTGTCTTCACCGGCCTGGTTAGCGGCACCCAGAACCACTTCTTCGATCCTGTATGGATCAATAGACGGATTTCTTTCCAGGATGGCTTTAATGACAAGGGCGGCAAGGTCATCAGGCCTTACTGCGCTGAGGGTTCCCGCGTATTTGCCTATGGGAGTGCGCACTGCATCAATGATATATGCTGATTCCATACTATGCTTAAATATTGTTGGCGCAAAGGTACGATGTTTTGACCGGAGGTGTAAAACCGCTATGATTTGTATAACTTCATTTTTAATAAATATGACCTTGCAGGAAATGTTATAACTTGCATGAAATTAATTCGAATTATATGATCCAGCGCATACAGACGGTTTATTTGTTATTGGTGGTTGGCATTTGTGTTGCCATGTTTTTTGCCCCGATTTACAGCGGACAAAGTGCACAGAATGACCCGACTAAGGGCGTTCAGGCTATTACATTCAAACAGAATGACGTGAGCATGACGAATTCTACAAACGATAATTCTCCGGGCTCTGTTGGCCGGATGACAGTGATCCTGAATACCCTTGATATAGTGATCATTGCATTGACAATAGTTGCCATAGGGCTTTTTACTTCGAGAAAAAATCAGTTACGTCTCACACGTTATATCCTATTATTCAGTCTCATTTATGCAGGTGTGATGATCTATGCGGTGAAAGAGGCCAGTGCTTTGATTCACAGTGCAAATGATCATTATGGTATCGGAATGTCATTGCCATTTCTTTCGCCAATTCTCTTGTTCCTCGCCAGCCTCGGTATCGCCAAAGATATCAGGATTGTAAAATCTGCCGATAGGTTGAGATAAAACCCATTTATTGAAATCGTTATCTATAGATGAATTCATTGTCAGGCATAGCGAAGGCATACTTATAGATGTACGTACTCCAACAGAATTTGAAAAAGGTCATATTCCCGGTGCAAAAAATCTCCCGTTATTTTCGGACGAAGAACGTGGAATTATAGGTACAATCTATAAGCAGGTCGGCCGCAAACCCGCCATATTGAAAGGGTTGGAAATTACAGGCCCGAAGATGAAGGATTTTGTTAAAATGACTGAATCAATTGCCGGGGATAATAATAAACTTTTTTTGTATTGCTGGCGGGGTGGTATGCGAAGCGGCAGCATGGCATGGTTGCTGGATTTGTATGGATATGAGGTATATACGCTCAAAAGAGGCTATAAGGCTTTCCGGAATTTTGTACTGAAATCTTTTAATGATAAAAAAGATGTTGTGATTCTGGGCGGAAAGACCGGCTCCGGCAAGACCATCATTTTACACGAACTTAAAAAACATGGAGAACAGGTTATTGACCTCGAAGGACTTGCCCATCATAAAGGTTCTGCTTTCGGAATGATCGGGGAACGTGAGAATTGCAGCCAGGAACATTTTGAAAATAAAGTGGCGATGGAATGGATCAAAATGAGTCCGGAAAGAAAAGTCTGGATTGAAGATGAAAGCAGGAGTATCGGCAAAAAAATTATCCCTGAAGAAGTCTGGATACAGATGCGAAATGCACCTGTTATCAACCTCGAAATTCCTTTTGAAACCCGGCTTCAAAATGTAATGCAATTATATGGCTCATACCCTGCTTCAGAACTCATTGCTTCTGTTGAAAAGATTAAAAAACGACTTGGAGGATTAGCTTACAAGCAAGTCATCGATTATCTTAATCAGGGTATACTTTATGAGGCTGCCGGTATTCTGCTCATTTATTACGATAAAAGTTACCGGTTTGGATTAAACAGCCGGGAAGCAAAATCCATTTTAGATTTTGTAACGAGTGAAACTGATTTTAAAATAATATCGGAGAATATTTTAAAATTTGCTGAAACTATCCCTAAACAGATTACACATCATGTCTGAAATAAAACTAACCCAATATAGCCACGGGGCGGGATGCGGATGTAAAATATCACCTGAAGTGCTTGGTAAAATTCTGCATACCAATGAAGCATTCCCGGATTTTAAGAACCTGATCGTTGGCAACAATACCCGCGATGATGCGGCTGTTCTCGACCTCGGTAACGGGACTGCATTGATCAGTACTACAGACTTTTTTATGCCTATTGTTGATGATGCATTCGATTTCGGAAGGATCGCCTCTGTCAATGCCATCAGCGATGTATACGCTATGGGAGGAACGCCGGTTCTGGCAATTGCTATTCTTGGCTGGCCGATAGATAAATTATCTCCTGATATCGCTGCAAAGGTGATTGAAGGAAGCCGTAAAATTTGTGCCGAAGCAGGGATACCCCTGGCGGGTGGACACAGCATTGATAGTCTGGAACCAATATTCGGGCTGGCAGTGAATGGGATTGTACCAACCGGCCAGATAAAAACCAACAGCAATGCCAAACCCGGCAATGTTCTATTTCTTACCAAACCCTTAGGCATAGGAATTTACACCACAGCTGAAAAGAAAGGATTACTCAAACCTGAACATAAAATCCTTGCCATTGACAATATGACGAAACTGAATAAGATCGGAGCTGCTTTGGGTGGCATGAAAGAAGTGAGTTCTATGACCGATGTGACTGGTTTCGGATTGGCAGGACATTTAAAAGAAATGTGCGAAGGCAGTGGTGTTCATGCTGAGATCTATTTCAATAAGATTCCTTTTTTGCAGGGTATTACGTATTATATTGATAAAAAATGCATTCCAGGAGGAACCATACGTAACTGGAAAAGTTACGGAGATTCTTTTGATGAAATTACCGATTTCCAAAGAACAATTCTTGCGGATCCTCAGACCAGCGGAGGATTATTGATCGCCGTAGAAAAAGAAGGCATAGGAGCTATGAAAAAAGTATTAAAAGATAATGGCTATGAGTGGTTTATGGAGCCGGTTGGTGCCATTACCGAAATGAATGAGGGGAAAGTGATTGTGGTGAGATAAAAAGTTTTGACAACTTTATAATGTTATCAAAAGGCACTTTAATGTGCTATGGCCACTGAATCTGGTCTTTCGTGCGGAATTGGTATAGCTAATTCAGAAAGTGAAGGAAGAGGATTTTTTTTAGAATTCAGGGGTATGTCAGGCTTGGTTGCAGGACGAACAATTACTCTGTGGCTAAAATTTGAATAATTGCTTTTCCCATTCATCTCTTTAAATACTATTGTGGATTCAATCAAATATTCGCCTGTTGAATCAAATTTCCATTTAAAATGAAAATTATTGTCGAATGTTTGGGGAGGCAGGCATTTAAAGCTTTTTAAATCAGAACCATACTTGTCAAAATCTTTTAAGTTTACAAAATCAACAATTATCCGACTTCGTGAAAAATCGCAAATCCCTTTTAGCTTAATACTAGCTTCATACTCATCACCAACTTTTATTGTGTCGGACTTAGAAATAAAAATACTTGGATGTATTAGTCTATAAATACTACCAAGTGAATTAAAGGCAGCACCCGTATCTAAACTTCCTTTTGTATAGTGCTCTAATTCACGTATTTCGCCATTTTTTGAATAATAGTCGGTCAATCCATTCTGAAAGTCATTCTCCCAATGAGATATTACATCCACGTAACCACCTTTTGCATATCCCGTATCAACCCCATTTCTTTTGCCCATCAAAAAACTACCTTTTTCTTTTAATTTCCCATCTTCAAAATATATCATGAAATCACCGTCCAATAAATTATTTTTAAAGTTAGCAACATATTCTAGTTCCCCATTTGGATAATACATTCTAGCAATGCCATTCAATTTCGAATCCCCGGATATTCGATATAAGCTCTTTAATACACCATTTTTATAAAATTCTTGTTTTTTGATTTCTCCTTGATTACAAGAACAAAGAGTAAGAACCACAAAATATAATACATAAAACCTTAAATGCATGCAGATTAATATTAATACATAATATACTGCGGTACGTTCGGATGGGCAGGGTTAGGCATTATTTTTTGGGTAGAAGGATGGACAACAAGGTCCATTTCTTCCATGGGCACGGCACCCAGGAGTGCTTCATTGCCTAAAACAAATGCCCCGGTGAAGCAAAAGCGGTTTTCAAAATCGATACGGATAGGCCCTACAAATGGGACTTGTCTTATGGTTCCATCGGCTATGGTTACCGATCTCTTTTCCAGTTCGTCAAGCTGTAACTGCACTGTTATTGTTTCAGTTATGCTCATCATCAAAGCTCCTGTATCAACCAGACATCGGACGTCAATTGGCTTTAATTCGGGTTTTCGTGGATTGCTTAATTTAATAGTGGTATAGGTGAGTCCCATGATATGATAGTTTAAATCAAATATAGCAAATTTTCAACACTTCTTACCTCTCACTCCTCTACACCTACTTCTCTCCAAAGAACCTGATCACAGTCTCAGCCAGTTCCTTACTCACTCTTGCCTGGCCTTCTATGGTTGAAGCGCCGATATGCGGTGAGAAAGAAATATTTTTCGTCTTAAGGATATTTTCGTTGATATCCGGTTCACCCACAAATACATCCAAAGCTGCAAAACCAACCTGCCCGCTATTGATGGCATCGGTCAGAGCTGTTTCATCAATTACACCACCGCGGGCTGTATTCACGAGTACAACACCCTTTTTCATTTTTGCAAATTCACTTGTTGAAAGCAAGGCAGGGGCGCCACTCTGGTGTGGAACATGAAGGGTAATAAAATCACTGTTTTTGAGAATATCTTCAAAAGAAGAAACATCAATATGAAGAACAGGAGCGGGTTTAAATGGCAGGTGATCAAAAACCAGGTCGGCCTGTTTTACAAACGGGTCATAGGCAATGACTTTCATGCCCAGTCCGGTTGCTATTTTAGCCGTTTCCTGTCCGATGCGTCCAAAGCCAATAATGCCGAGTGTTTTACCCCGAAGCTCAAATCCTTTTTCGTATTTTTTCTTCAGGTCTTTAAATTTTGCCCTACCGTTTTCAGGCATTTCGCGGTTTGATTCAAACAAAAACCTTGCTATACTAAACAGATGTGCTATAACAAGTTCCGCAACCGAAAGTGTCGATGAATTTGGTGTATTTGATACCTTTACTCCCGCAGCTTCTGCGGCTTTGAGATCGATATTGTCAATACCAACTCCGGCACGAACCACAAGTTTCAAACGGGTTGCATTCTTAAGAATATCGGCATTTACTTTGGTTGCACTGCGCACGGCCAATACATCAAATTCATTGATTCTTGAAGCAAGATCTTCCTGAGCTATTTTTTCAGTTATTACTTCAAAACCTGCTTGTTCCAGGAGTTCTTTTCCATCCGGGGCGATGCCGTCGTTTGCTAATATTCTCATTTTATTTACGAATGTTTTTGTTCAAATTCTTTCATCGTATCTACCAGGAACTGCACACTTTCCAATGGCAATGCATTGTAGGTTGAAGTACGGAAACCACCTACCGAACGGTGGCCTTTAATCCCAACGATATGACGTTCTTCAGCGAATTTCAGGAAGTCCTTTTCAAGCTCAGGTTTGGTCATAATGAAGGTTGGGTTCATCAGGCTGCGGTCTTCAACGGCTGTTGTTCCCTGGAACAAGCTATTGCGTTCTATTTCACCGTACAATACAGCGCCCTTTTCTTTGTTTCTTTTTTCCATGACGGCAACGCCTCCCATTTTCTTTACCCATTTTAATGTTAAGTATGAGAGATATATCGCAAATACCGGCGGGGTATTAAACATAGATTCTCCTTTGATGTGAACATTATAATCCATCATCGTTGGAATCTTGCGACCACTCTTACCAACAATTGATTTTTTCACTATAACAAGTGTTGCACCGGCAGGCCCCATGTTTTTCTGTGCACCTGCATATATGAGCGAAAATTTACTCACATCCACAGGTTTGCTGAAAATATCAGAACTCATATCTGCAACCAAAGGAATCGGACTGTCCGGAATGCTTTGCATCTGGGTACCGAAAATGGTATTATTAGTCGTGATATGGAAATAAGCGGCATCCGTAGGAATGGTATAATTTTTAGGGATATAGCTGAAATTTTTATCTTCTGATGAAGCAACTACATCCACATTTCCAAAAAATCCGGCTTCTTTTACGGCATTGCTGGCCCAGGTCCCGGTTTTTAAATAAGCGGCCTTGCCGTTTTCAGGCATCAGGTTAAAGGGAATCATGCAGAACTGTGTACTTGCGCCCCCCTGCAGAAATAAAACGGCATATTCATCACTCACGCCAAGAAGCTCTCTTACCAGCGCTTCAGCTTCAGCCATAACAGCCTCCCATTCGGGGGTACGATGTGAAATTTCGACAACAGACATACCTGTTCCCTTGAAGTTTTTCAATCCTTCAATGGCTTCATCAATGGCTTCCTGTGGTAAAATAGCTGGTCCTGCACTGAAATTATGAACTTTTGTCATGTATAGGAGTTTTAATTTTGCTGCAAAGGTAGGGGATATCAGTTGAAAGTCATGAATGAAAAGTCATCACGTGTCCCGACTTATTCGGGAGTCAACGGGCATCAGTAATGTTTTAAAAAAAGCTGTTTTCTTTGTTGTCGCTCCAGGGTTTGGAAAAGGGAATCCCCCTTTCCAAAGGGGGCAGGGGGATTTGATCATAAGCAAAAAACCGCGATTCCAGCATTCTGGCCTCCCGAATAAGTCGGGACACGTGTTCTTCCTGATATAACAGGAAATTTATTTTTCATTTTTCAACCTGTTGAAATTCAATATTTTACACGTAACTCATTGATAAGTATCAGGGAATAACAGGGAAATATCAAGCCAGAATGGGTAAAAACGCAGGTTTATCTTTCCTCGTCCGCCGCAGCCTTGGCATAGGCGGATCACTGCGCTTTTGCAATTTCCGCCCGAAAAATTGTCTGAACGGGGATTTATGGGATTAAATGATTTTTTGGGAATGTCTCGCGCTGTCTCGTCCTGAAAAAAGTTGACAAATAAGTGACACAATCGGTAAAAGAGCAAATTCCCTTGCGCTGAACAAAGGGCAATTTATAACTACAAATATTATGCCAAAATGACAAATAAATTGTAGTTTATTTTTTAGAGCTATTTTTTCAGGAGGGTAGCCTATGACTTGAATTTTGTATGTAGGCAGATCCTATTCCGCCATTTGAAATGTTCTTCATGGTATTTCGGTTTGTGGGGACATAATCCGAGGAATTGGGATTTGACAAAAAAATGTTTCCGAGACTTCGGGTAATGATTATTGAATTACAACAAGCTTTTGTACAAATATCTGATTTTCATTATTCAATCGCACGGTATACACCCCCGGAAGTATATTAAAACCGTCAATTCTTTGAGATGGCCCATGTAAATCGTTGTTATACAACATTTTGCCATTTATGTCAAATATCTTCAATGCATTTGTTCCTTTTGATAGACCATCTATAAAAAGTGAATTCCCAACTCTCAAAGGATTTGGATAAATATTCAGATCATGGGAATCGTCATTTGCTGTTTCAAATCCTGCAAAAAATGAAGAGCCATACACTTCATTTTTCTTTTTGTAATAAACTAATTCTGTAACCGATCCCTCAGGACCAGAATCATCCCATTGAGAATTTAAGATTTCTCCAATGCCATTACCCCATTCTTCCGTTTGCGTGTAATGCTCCACATGTAGCAGATTTGGACTTACATAATAGTACTTATTTTCAAGTCGGCCATTAAATGATTCAATTGTCCATGAAAATGAATCCTTTTTATTTGAGACATAAGTTGGGGTTTGCCATACAGAGTCAAGCTGTGTATAAGACAATGTTACCGTATCTGTTATATCATGGATGTCTACAGAGTCTGGACGATAATAATAGTGCTGCTTCATGTTATAAAATAATGTATCATTTCCTTTTGATATCCTGGTTGCGAGTATTGTAAAAAGTATATGGCTATAAGGGCCAAAATTACCACTGCCGTTGGTAAGTCCCTGTTGGTATTCAAACATATCACCCACATCAAAATTATATATCTGCCTGTTGGTTAATAGCTTTTGCGCAGAGACAGAAATGCTTAAAGCACACAAAACCACAATATATGGAAGCTTTAATGATCTTATCATATGGTATTATGATTTAAATGTGCTTCGATTTTCAAAATCCATCGGATGGATTTAGCATATCAAAGATAAGTTTTTTTTATTTGGATTCTATTCCATCGGTATTATTATGCGGTATGTCAACTTATGCATGTGTTATGATACTTCGACCTCATTTCTCAACCCTGAATAGGGGTTGAATGTGAATAACCTCGGGCGCAACCCGTGGATATACAAATGCAAACACGCTCCCCAACCCCGAAGCGGGTTAAACATCGGTGCAAAAGACAAACCACAAAGGGTGCCAGGGTGTCGCAAAGAACACTAAGTTTTTCTCTGGGCAAGACTTGTCACGCGCTTAGATCAACCCTATTTATAATGTTCCGGATGTGTATGTTTATGCACAATTTTATCTGCAAGATAACCAGTACCTCCTGCAATGATGGGAATCACAAGATAATTCAGCCCGATTTCGGTGAAATAAGCCATAAAAGTCATTTTCATAGGCCCCCAGTGATACATAAACATGTCCAGGATAAGGCATTCCAGCAGCCAGATGAATCCTGCTATAAGCCCTTCATTAAAAAACTGCACGCGTTTTCTCCAGAAAATAAAGAAGACAAATACGACTGTGAACAAGGTAACTGCGATTGACATCAATGCATCAAAAAAAGCCGCGTCGATTGTTTTTACAGGCTGAATAAAATATGCATAAACGAGTAAAGCTCCCCATAAAATGAAACCATATAAAATGAACTTTAATATTTTCTTTGTCATGGTTTTAGTATTTAATATGTTGATAAATATATTCTTATCTAATGATTTTGTCGGGTTTGCCACAACATTCGGCGGAAATGGTTTTATGTCCTGCCTGAGCCTGTACAATATGAGGACTAATATACGGGATATTTAAGTCCATGCCTCTTAATATGAATAAAGATCCTAAAATTACCAGTAAATAAGGGGTGAGTTTGCGTATCGGGATACGCCATTGGGAAGGGAAGAGTTTTTTAGATAATATCAGACCCAGTATGGCCGGTAATGTTCCAAGCCCAAAAAGGAACATGAAAGTCAGACTGTAAAGAATACTTCCCTGGTTGAGGGATGCTGATGCTGCCAGGTAAACGAGTCCGCATGGCAAAAAGCCATTTAATATTCCCAGTCCTAATACAGATGCAATGGTTTTTTGTTTCCAGAGTTTCGAAAACAAACCTGAAGTGGTTCTTGACCAGATTCTCAAAATTCCGGAACTGAATCTATTACCAGTTGGAATAAAATAAAACAGCGCCCAGATCAACAGCAATATTCCTGAGATGACGGAAAGAATCTGCTGGTAAAAAAGCAATGATAAAAACTGCCCGATAATTCCAAATACAAGACCAATGGCAAGATATGAAATAATACGACCTCCCTGGTATAATATTGTTCCTAAACCCTGACCTAAATTCCCATACCTGGTTGAAGACAAGCTTATCAAAGGGCCACACATGATAATGCAGTGCATGCTTCCGGCCATTCCCAGCAAAAACGCAGCCCATAAAATTTGCATGGTTGGGTATTAATTTATTCGAGCCTGAAGCTTTTTTCCAGGTAGTATTGGGTTTCACCCTGTTTCCAGTCCATCCTCATTTTCCAATGGCCTCTGTTGAAAGCGGATAATGACATTACAGAAAGCCCTTTATCATTTACATGAAGCGCCACAGTATCATCTTCTTTTTCGTTGTTCGGCCTGTAAAAACAGATTCTGCCTGTAAGAGCATTATTTGAATTATATCCCGGGAAAACAATGCTCAGGCTTTTCTTTACGCTATCAAGGTCTATCACGGGTTTCTGAACCAGGGCATTGTAGTTTTTTTGTTTATTGATCTGTTTCTGGTAATCAATTTCAGCTTTATAATAATCCGTAATAACAAGGTCAATAGGGTGTCGCGAAGCCATAATGGTGAATCCAGTAATCAGGATGCCAAAACCGATAAAGGTTCCGATAGTGCCATAAAGCCAGATGTTTTTTTTGAAGTTTTTCATTTTTCGGGGGCCATAAAAGTTGTTTTTACTGTTTGCAATTGTTTGCCATTGGAATATACACCAATGAGGATGGGATTATCTGCTTTTTGTAATCCGTTTTTTGGAATTTCTACTGAAATTATTCCTTCACCGTAATCCTCGCCAGGGGCGTTAATTTCTTTTCCGCCAATAGTGGTAATATGACCAGGTGTGTTTTCAAGTCTCAGTTCAATAGCCATATTTTTAAATGTTTTGTTCAGCAGTTTCACATTATAAAGATTCTGAATGGTATCTTTCGATTTCATATCAAAATCCATTCCCGGTGTTCTGAGTATATCTGCCTGAACATCACTGCGATTGATGATGAGAATGATGAGTATGGTTAGCAATACCGATATTAACGCGATGTACAATTTTCTCCTGGTATTTAACCTGAATTTTTCACCTGTTTCAATGCCATCCAGGCTTTTATAACCGATAAGATCAGGCTCCTTGCCTATCTTCGACATGACCGAATTGCAGGCATCTATACAAGCCGTACAATGGATGCATTCCATCTGTAGTCCATTCCTGATATCGATACCCGTGGGACAAACATCTACACACTGATCACAGTCAACGCAATCTCCATGAGATTCATCGCGTTTGCGAGCCCATTTCCCCCTGGGTTCACCGCGTTTGTAATCATAGCCCACGATAAGCGTTTTGGAATCAATCAAAACACTTTGAAGTCTGCCATACGGACAGACAATAGTGCATATCTGTTCGCGCATATAGGTATAAACAAAGAAGAATATGCCTGAGAAGATGAAGATTGAACTTAGCCCTCCGATATGCTTTGAGGGAGACTCGGTTGCAATCCCAAACAGCTCATGCGAACCGACAATATATGCCAGGAATAAGTTGGATATTAGGAACGAAACAACAAAGAAGGCAAGATATTTAAACCCCCGTTTTCTCACCTTTTCGTTGTTCCATTCCATTTTATCCAATCGGCGCTGAGCAGACGCATCGCCTTCAATCAAATATTCTATCCTTCTGAAAATCAATTCCATAAATATAGTCTGTGGGCAGGCCCATCCGCACCATAATCTTCCCAGAATGGAAGTAAAAAGAAATATGGCGATAATAAAGGCAATGACAGCGATTACAAACAGGTAAAAATCTGCGGGCCAGAACACACTACCAAACAGGACAAATTTCCTGTGGACAAAATCAAACTGTAACATCTGATGTCCATTCATATGTATGAAAGGAGCTGATACTAAAAAAAGCAATAGTATATATCCAACCCATTTCCTTCGGTTGAACCATTTGCCTTTAAATTTTCTGGCAAATACCCATATACGCTTTCCGCTATCATCCACAGTGGTCAATGCATCTCGGAAACTTTCGTGCCCATAGTGGGGTAAATTGTCTTTTATATTTGTTTGAGTATCCATTTATTTATCCTGAAATACCTTTATTTCAGATTATTGTTACCTAATTATATAGCATTTTATCGCCTTGGGGAGCTTTCGGATTCGGTGGATTTGTGCCATGTAAAGTATATACATAAGAGGCTACGGCCCTGATATCATCGGGCTTAAGTGTTCTTTTCCATACCGGCATGCCTTTTTGTTCTACGCCGTTAAAAATTGTTTTGAAAATCTCATTATAATGTCCGCCGTGCAGCCAATAATCATCTGTCAGGTTTGGCCCGGCAATACCTTCGGCATTTTGCCCGTGGCAGGTAACACAATTGGTTTTGAAAATAGACTTCCCAAGTACCAGGCTTGATTCATCTGTAAGTCTTGGCTGATCGGCGAGAAAAATCGCTCTTTCCTGGACTTTAGCCAGAATAGGAGCAGCTTCTTTTACCTGTTTTTCATATTCTGCAACCTGAAGGTCTCCTATTTTAAGGACATGATAATACATCATGTAGCAAAATGCAACACCAATGGTGACAAAGAAAATCCAGTTGAACCACGCCGGAGGAGCATTGTCATATTCCTGTATCCCATCATAGTTATGGCCTTCCACGAAGCTGTCCATCTGGATACCCTGACGCCTGAAAAGATCTAGCCAGGTTGTTTTTCTTCCAGGCACTTCATCCACGGCTTCTGCCATTTTCTTTTTCATTCGTTTCAGCTCCATGGAAATCTCGATTCCCTGTAAGCCAATAATAATAGCCAACAGAAACACAAGTATTACAAGCATTTCAATTACACCGACCGATGGCTGGCTTGTTATTTCTAAAATAGTTTTCATCTTATTTCTGGCTGTTTACAGGTTCATTAATTTGAGTGTATTGCGGATCGAGCGGAATGCTGCTCATTTCCTGAAGCTCTTTTTTGCTGTACATTACGGCCCGGAGTGACAGAGCCACAAAGAATAAGACAAATACTACCAGTGAAATAATCGGGTATATCTGTACCGCTATGTCGTCGCTTATAAAATCTTTAAACATGACTTTTCTTTTTTATTATTCTTAATAATTAGTGTTTTGGTACGTCTGTAGCAGCCTTGATATCAGTGCCTAATCTTTGCAGGTAGGCCACCAGGGCTACTATTTCTTTTTGCGGGGCAACGTGCACATTTTCTTTCATAAGATCTTTGTTGATCATCGCAGAAATGGTGTCTGCCTGTGCATGCATATCATCCAGAGCCCTGTCTTCATATCCATAAGGATAAGGAACTCCCAGTTTGCGCATTACAGTAATACTTGCCTTGGTATCCGTTTCGTCCAGGTCATTCTTGGTCAGGAATGCATAAGATGGCATAATAGATCCGGGTGATACCCTTCTAGGGTCAGACATGTGGTCGTAATGCCATGAACTCGGGCGCTTTCCTCCCTCCCGTGCCAGGTCAGGTCCAATTCGTTTAGAACCCCATAAAAAAGGGTGGTCATAAATGAACTCACCTGCTTTGGAGTATTCACCATAGCGTTCAACTTCCGACCTGAAAGGCCTGATCATCTGCGAGTGGCAGACATAACATCCTTCCCTGATATATATATTACGGCCTTCCAGTTCAAGGGGCGTGTAAGGTTTTATGGATGAAATCGTTGGAATATTTGATTTGATTGTGAACACCGGCAGGAATTCTACAAACCCGCCGATGAGAATAACTACCATCGTTACAAAAAAGAACAGTGCCGGTTTTCTTTCGATAATCCTGTGTTTTTCATAACCGCTCAGGTTCTTTTCACCCGGGTTCAACCGGATCAGTGCAGGAGCTTCATCCGGCTCATTGGCAATGAGTTTACCCTGACGAATTGTTTTATAGAGGTTATATGCCATAATGCACATGCCCGTCACATATAGCAAGCCACCAATGGCTCTCAACAGGTACATCGGTTTTACCTGAATGGTTGTTTCCAGAAAGTTCTTGTATGTAAGTTGTGCATCAGCATTAAAATCCTGAAGCATAAGTCCTTGCGTTATACCGGAGATATACATGGAAACAATCCAGAATACCATGCCTACAGTACCTATCCAGAAATGGCTGTTGGCCATTTTCTTTGAATAAAGTGTTGTGCCGAATATCCTTGGAACCATCCAGTAGAGGATACCAAAAGAGAGGAATCCGTTCCAGCCTAAGGTACCAACGTGAACGTGAGCCGGAATCCAGTCGGTATAATGTGAAAGTGCATTTACAAATTTCAAAGCATGCATGGGGCCTTCGAGTGTGGCCATACCGTAGCAGGTAATGGCAACAACCATAAATTTCAAAACCGGGTTAGTGCGGACATCATCCCAGGCGCCACGTAAAGTGAGTAAACCATTGATCATCCCGCCCCATGAAGGTGCGATGAGCATGATGGAAAAGGCAACGCCTAATGACTGTGCCCAATCAGGTAATGCTGTATACAGCAAATGGTGTGGACCTGCCCATATATATAAAAATATCAATGACCAGAAATGTATGATTGACAATCGATAAGAATATACAGGTCGGTTTGCCGCCTTTGGAAGAAAATAATACATCAAACCCAGGTAGGGCGTTGTTAAAAAGAATGCAACGGCATTATGCCCATACCACCATTGCACCAATGCATCCTGAACACCGGCGTAAAGTGAATAGCTTTTAATGAAGCTTACAGGTATTTCTGCAGAGTTTACAATGTGCAGTACAGCTACTGTAATAATAGTTGCGATATAAAACCAGATAGCTACATAAAGATGTTTAATTCTTCTACGGGCAATGGTACCAAAGAAGTTGATGGCAAAAATGACCCAAACTATCGTTATTAAAATATCAATTGGCCATTCCAGTTCTGCATATTCTTTAGAAGTGGTAATACCCATAGGCAGTGTAATTACCGCAGATAGAATAATAAGCTGCCAACCCCAGAAATGGACTTTACTGAGTGTATCATTGAAAATTCTCGCTTTGCAAAGTCTTTGAATAGAATAATAGACTCCCATAAACATCATGTTGCCCACAAAGGCAAAGATGGCTCCATTGGTGTGCAGTGCCCTTAGTCTTCCGAACGTTAAAAAAGGGGCAAAATTTAATGCCGGCCAATACAATTCGCACGCAATAAATACCCCTACCAGTAGCGATATAATACCCCATACTACTGAGGCAATACCAAAATCTCTTACGATTTTGTTGTCGTAATAGAATTTTTCGAGTTTTAACTCACCAAAATGCATCCCCGGAGGGATTGGACTGTCTTTTAATACTTCAGATTTAGAGATTACGTTTTCCTGATTTTCCATTTTCAATATTTGTTTCTGATGTTTGTTTGTTTTCAAAAAGTATTCTCACTGAAGGTGTGTGCATGTCATCAAACTGACCATTTTTTATGCTTGATAAAAAGAAGACCAGGAAAATAATAGCCAGCAAGAAACTTGCTCCGAATAGCACAAATAGGATTTCCATATTATAATAATTTATTTCGTTTCGCGGCGGCAATACTTGCCAGCCTTGTGTATAACACTACGGTTATTGAACTCACAGGCATTAAGATAGCAGCTACCCATGGTTGCAGATTTCCGCGGACTGCAAAGCTGAGACCGATGCAATTGTACATGATTGAAAAAAGTAAGGCTCCAAGCACTATTTTCCTGGTATCCTTTGCCAGGGATGCAAATTTTGGAAGCAGTCCCAAATAATTGATATCCAGAATGGCATCTGCAGCAGGAGTAAAGGAATGAATATCATTGGTAACAGTAATTCCGAAATTGGATGCCTTCAAAGCACCGGCATCATTTAATCCGTCACCAATCATCATGACATTCTGCCCTGACTCCTGAAGTGTTTCTATAAATTCCAGCTTTTGCTGGGGCGATTGCCTGAAATAGAGATTGTCTTTTGTAAAATACTTTTCAAGAATTGATTTTTGCGCATCGTTATCACCACTCAGGATATATAATCTGAATTTGCTTTTGAGACTTTGTGCAAGTATTTCAATATCATCCCTTAATTTCTGTATCGGTGCAAATCCGGTTTTGATAATTCCATTTACCGATATATAGGTTTTGCCGATTAAATGATCTTCACCTTCTTCATTTACAGGCTCCCGGGAAACAAAATCCTTTTTCCCGATTTTTATTTCGTTGCCATTTATTGTTGCCTTAATTCCTGCACCTATGGTCTCTTCCCAATTGGTTATCGGGTAATATTCCGGATTTGTATTTTCGTCTTTTAATAACCTGCTTATCGGGTGTAATGATTGAGACGCTGCTGCCGCTACCCATTCCTTTTCTTCTGGTAACAGGTTGCTGCTGAACTCATGGTCGTTGTTTTCAGTAGTAGTAAGCGTGCCGGTTTTATCGAATACAATTGAATGGATTGCAGCCAGTTTTTCAATGCACCGGGCGTTTTTCAGGTACAACCCTTTTTTGCCCATGATTCGCATGATCTGACCGAAAGTAAAAGGAATAGATAGTGCCAAAACACAGGGACAGGCTACGATAAGAACTGCGGTTACGCTTCTCATCAGCAGGGCTGGGTTGTTTATTTTCCAGTATATACCCGTAGCAGCGGCTATTATTATAACTCCAACCATAAAATAATTGGATAAACTGTTTGCCCAGATGCTCATACCGGTTTGTTCCTCCTTATTGAATGCCTTATCATTCCAGAGTCTTGTCAGATAGCTTTGTGAGACTGTTTTAAAGATTTTGAGTTTCAACCTCGTGCCCTGGTTTCGTCCTCCTGCATATATCAGGTCACCTTCACTGCACAATACTGCCCTGCTTTCGCCTGTTACGAATGAATAGTCAATAAATGCTTCTCCTTTTTCAAGTATACTATCGGCAGGAATTAATTCCCTGTTATGCACGAGGATATCGTCACCAATCATTAAATCGTTGACATTGATACTTTTTTCATCACTGCCTTTCACCCTGGTGATCGCTAAAGGGAAATAGGATTTATAATCTCTGTCAAATGACAATGCCTGGAAAGTTTTTTGCTGAAAGAATCTGCCAACCAGGAGGAAAAAGATAAGTCCTGATAAAGAATCAAAAAAACCACCGCCTCTGCCGCTTAATACATCATAAAAACTCTGAACCGCCAATCCTGCAATACCGATTGTAACGGCGACATCCATATTGGAGCGCAGGTTTTTTAGGGCAAACCATGAATTGCGGAAATAATCGCTCGCACTAAAAACCAGAACAGGGATGATAAGAAGAAGATTTACATACCTGAAAAGATGAATAAAATCTGAGGTAAGAAGACTTTTAAAATCAAAGTACTCCGGAAGACTGAGTATCATGATATTCCCGAAACAAAAGCCTGCGATACCAATCTGGTAGACTATTTTTTTGTTTTTCCCGGAAGCTGCGTTTTTCTCAGAATTATTGAGGCTGATTTCGGGTGCATACCCGATAGACAATAAAGTTTCGACTACTTTTCTCAGCGAAATTTCTCCTGGGTCAAATTTTATGGTGATTTCTTTTTTAAGGAAATTTACTTCAGAAGCAAGAACACCTTTTGCCAGCCTTGATAAGTTTTCGAGGAGATAAATACAGGAACTGCAATGCATTCCCGGTATGTTGAATGAAACAATAACCAGTGTTTCACTAAAATAATCGGTAAGTTGCTTCTGGATTTTTTTGTCATCCAGAAATTCCCATCTTTTATGATCAAAACTTTTGGCTGGATTAATGCCAGGGTTCTTTTCGAAATCATAATATTCGCAAAGCCCATTGTTTTCCAGTATTTCATACACGGTCATACAACCGGTGCAGCAAAACTGGTGTTCACCGGACATTACACTATCCTGTTCGCATTTTTCGCCACAATGATAACAGGTACGTGCAATAGTATTTATAACCGGGGGCATGGATTAATATTATCTTTTTGAATACCATGCAAATTTCAATTTCGCAACTAACTAAAAACATGACAAGCGTCATGTTTTTGTCTGATTTTTGATAGTTTTCTATTTTGTGATAAAGTACTTTTATTGAATTTTGTATAAAGGTTTTGACAATAAAATGCCCTAATTTTGGTTCCTTAAAACGGATTCAGGGTTTTATCTGTTATCGGTTTATTAATGTTACGGACCAACCGACATATATCGCTGAAATTTGTACTGTTAGTACTTGTTATTGCTTTAATATCAGGAAGCAGGGGTGCGGCACAGGGAATCAGAACCAGTTTCGGAAAAAGTATTATCCAGTATAAAGACTTTGACTGGTATTATTTTCACACCGAAAATTTTGATGTGTATTTTTATTCGGGAGGCAAAGAGCTTGCGGAATATACCATTACCCAGGGCGAGAAATATCTCAAAGATGTAGAAACCAAACTCGATTTTCCATTAGGAGAACGCATTACTTTTATTATATACAATTCTTATAATGATTACCGGCAGAGCAATTTCAATGTGCCTGATGAGGACCAGACCAATATTGCAGGAACATCAAAATCACTGCATAATAATTCATTTATCTATTATAATGGGACTCATTTTGACTTTTCTGCCCAAATCAAACGAGGCATAGCAAAGATTATTATGAATGAAATCCTGTATGGCGGCAACCTCCAGGAACGGGTGCAAAACAACGTGTTGCTCAACACGCCGGATTGGTATATCAGTGGTTTGATTGAATATATTGGAGAGGACTGGAATGCAACATATGAAAACAGGCTAAAGGCTGGGGTCCTTTCATCGAAATTCAAAAAGTTCAAAAAATTGAACCCTGAAGACCAGTTGCTCATTGGCCACAGTCTCTGGAAATATATCAATGATGAATATGGCGAATCTGCAGTTGCCAACATCATTTATATCATGCGGGCAAATAAAAGCATAGAGACCGGATACCTGTTTGTATTAGGTAAAACCTTTAATGAAGTATATGATGACTGGTTTAAATATGAATATGCCAGGCTTGTAAAAGAATCCGGAACACCGCCTTCAGGCGAAGAATTGACGAAGTTGAATAAAGTCTTTAAAAAAGGTGTTGTTACGCAATGGGATATTTCCAGGAATGGTGATTATGCTGCTGTTGTTACCAATGATATAGGGTTGATCAGAATCTGGATTGTTGATCTTGCAACAGGGAAGAAGTATAGAGTCTATAAAGAAGGTTATCGGAGAAAGGGTCCTTTTGATTATACCTATCCACTCATAGGATGGAGCCCCAAATCTGATTTGTTAACCGTGATATATGAGAGGAGATCCGAACCAACCTATTTCCATTACAATCTCGACGAGAAAAATGTAAGAAAAAGAAAGTCAGAACCTCAAATGATCAATCGTATCGACAGGGTACTCAGTTTTCAGTATTCCGACAATGGAAAAACAGCCGTTTTCAGCGCAGTTCATCGGGGTCAGTCAGATATTTTTACATTTGATTTCCATACCCAGGCCCTGAAAGAATTAACCGATGATATCTATGATGATATTGACCCCCGTTTTGTACATGGCAGCAAAGGAATTGTTTTTGCATCCAACAGGCCATCTGCGGTTCTCGCCCATATAGGAGCGAATCGGAAATATGAATTTAATGATAATTATGACCTGTTTTATTTCCCGAATTATACGGCCAACAGATACAAGATCAAACGCCTGAGCCAGGGTACTGCTAACGAAACTTCTCCCGCTGATCTGGATTCAACTTATTTCAGCTATCTCACCGATGAAAATGGTATTATCAACCGTAGCGCTGTAAAAAGAGATAGTTTTTTCGATTATATCATGACTGTTGCACTGTATAAAGATACGATACGGAAAAGCGATACGCTCTATTTCTTTCAGAACAACAAAAACGTTATCAATATCGGTAATATTCTCAAGGACACTGACCTGTTTAAAGTAGATACTTTTTTCGTGTACCGGGATTCGCTGTACACTTATCCGCTGACCGACAGAAATGAAAATATTGAAAGTTATAAAATATCGCATAAGCCGAACGCGATCTATGAATTGTATCATGATCGGAATAAATATTCACTCTACAAACTTCCACTCCCCACAGACATACCGGCAGCAGCAGTTCCGGTCGGGAAAGGCGCTAATTATATAAAAAAGGCGAGGCCCGCCAATGAAAACAAAAGTAAGATGGAAGATGCCGAACCCGGAAATCCTGACCGGAGCCGATCGGGGGTTAGCCCGGGAAAACCGGCCCAGAATCTCGTAAATAGAAATATTCCCGTTAAAAAGGACACGGTAAAAACTATTCCGAAACCTGCTTATTTTCAGTCAGAATTTGAAGTGCCGTTGAATGGAATTAATTCAGATAAGGAAGAAATGGAAGAGGATAAAAGTGTTGTAAACACAATATTTGAAAAATCAAAATTACCATCAGATATTATCCGTTTCCCATCTCCCAGTCCATATTTTCTCGATTTTACATTTGATGCCCTTACCATGCAACTGGATAATGGAATTATTACCACTCCATATCTCCCATATAATCCAAATAATTCCGCAATCATTGCCCCGACAATTAATGGTATAGTCAAAATGAGCGTTACTGATATGTTTAAGGATTATCGTATTTCCGGAGGCTTTAGCGTTAATGCAACTTTAACAGGAGCGTCGTATTTTATCGCGTATGAAAATTTTAAAAAGCGCCTGGATAAAAAAATTACTTTTTACCGGACTGGTGAAACCAATAGTTATGATGGCGTATCCTCATACCGGATCACTTCAAATGGATTGCAGGGAGAATTGAAATATCCTTTTTCAGAAATTTCGTCTTTGAGCGGAGCCCTGTTTGGCCGGCTGGACAGAACGGTATTCTTAACCGGCGAGGAATCAACTTTGCAAATGCCTGATAGCAACCGGATATGGGCAGGGTATAAATTCCAGTATATCTATGATAATACTATCAATGTAGGGCAAAACCTCTATTACGGTTTGAGGGGTAAGGTGTATTCGGAATTCTACGATCAAATGAATGACAGGAGCAATTACTTCCAGACTTTAGGGGCAGATATACGGTCTTACACAAAGGTCAGCAGGCAGATAATATGGGCCAACAGGTTTGCCGCGGCAACCTCAGTAGGGCCTGCTAAAATTGTATATTTCCTGGGTGGTGTTGACGACTGGATTATCCCGCAATACAATTCTAAAAACTATGTGGACCAGAGCCAGAATTATGCTTTTGAAGCCCTGGCCACTCCCCTTAGAGGATTTATACAGAATGTGCGCAATGGCAGCTCTTATGCAGTAATAAACAGTGAATTAAGGATACCGGTAATCAAATACCTTGTGAATCATCCGATCAATAATAGTTTTGAAGATAATTTTATGGCTGTTGGTTTTTTTGATGCCGGCAGCGCCTGGAACGGATTCAATCCTTTTTCTCTTGCAAATGCCTATGATAAAATGATTTATACCCAACCTCCTTTTATCATCACCGTTACAAGCCTAAGGAATCCTATTGTATATGGCTATGGTTTTGGTTTCAGGGATATTATACTGGGATACTATTTAAAACTGGATTTTGCCTGGGGTGTTGATAACGGTATCACCAATTCCGGAGTAACATATCTCTCTATGGGATATGATTTTTAAGGTGGAAAGCACTTTAGATATTATCAAATTATTATCAATTCCACTAAAATCTGTTTGCAATCTTACGGACTTAAATAATATTTCCTGATTCTGGTTCCTGATATGTCTGTATACTAAAAATGAATTCCTAAATTTGTGCGCCTTTTAATAAATATGAGGGAGAATATCCGAACGGATTAATCCAAAATATTTATTATCAGTTGCTTAAAAATAATCAGCTTTATTAATTTACTCAAGGGAGTGTAGCATTTAAATCAATATGAAGGCGAATATCATTCAACCGGTTATCGGCATGTTTGTCGAAGAACGTAACGCATCAAATCTGAATGAATTGCTTTCGAGTTGGTCCCCTGAAGATGTTGCCTCCCTCATTGATCAGTTTGAGGAAGAAGAAGAAAGATTCTTTATTTTTGAATCTCTCCCTCATAATCTTGCTGCCCAATCATTTGAGTACCTGGAACTCGAGTATCAGAAAGAATTCCTGGAACAATTGCAGACAGATCGTGTTCCGGACATCCTCAATGAAATGTCTCCGGATGACCGTACCTCCTTATTGCAGGAACTGCCCGAACAAACCGTAAAACACCTTCTCAGCGTTCTGTCACCTCGTGAACGAACCATTGCATTATCGCTACTTGGATACCCTGAAAATTCAGTAGGACGACTGATGACGCCGGATTATACTGCGGTGCATGCAGACTGGACCATTGCCCAGGTGCTGGAATACATCAGAACGCACGGAAGTGACAGCGAAACGTTGAACGTAATATATGTTATTGATGAAAAAGGATACCTGATTGATGATTTCAGGGTGAGAGAACTTTTGCTCGCCCATCCTGATGGCACGGTACAGGACCTGATGGATCATAAATTCCAGAGTCTTATCGTAGATGACGATCAGGAAGAAGTGGTTGCCAAATTCAGGAACTTCAACCGGGTCGCACTTCCGGTTACTGATAAAAACGGCCTTTTACTTGGTATTGTAACAGTAGATGATGTTCTGGAAGTAGCTGAAGAAGAAAGTACGGAAGATATGCAGAAACTGGGTGCTGTTGAAGCGTTCGACGAGCCCTACATGACCATACCGTTATTCCGGATGATTCAGAAAAGGGCCGGGTGGCTTGTCATTCTGTTCCTCAGCGAAATGCTTACGGCTACTGCCATGGGTTTCTTTGAAGATGAAATAGCGAAAGCGGTAGTTCTGGCCTTATTTGTACCTCTTATTATTTCCAGTGGGGGTAATACAGGTTCGCAGGCATCAACATTGGTAATCAGGGCTATGGCATTGGGAGAAATTAAACTCCGTGACTGGTGGCGTGTCATGCGCCGTGAAATTTATGCCGGCCTTGCACTCGGATCTCTTCTTGGATTCATTGGATTTTGCAGAATCGCCATCTGGCAGCAATTCTTTACACATGACGGCCATAGCATGTATGGTGAACACTGGATATTGGTTGGGACGACTGTGGGAGCTGCCCTGATCGGGATTGTTTTATGGGGAACAATAGCAGGATCCATGCTTCCTATGATCCTTAAAAAATGTCGGCTCGACCCAGCCACTTCATCCGCTCCTTTTGTCGCCACACTGGTAGATGTAACGGGGCTTATTATCTATTTTTCTATCGCCATGGTTATCATGCGGGGAACTCTTCTTTAAATCAAAGAGTAAGGGGTAAGAAGTGAAAAGAATTTTTCAGAGTGATTTTTTTTGACTTCTTACTTCTCTCCTCTCACTTCTGACTCTTTTCCTTGCTGTCTAAGAAAAAATGCCGTAATTCACGTTTTTTATTGGAGCCATAAAACAAACGAACGTATCACATGAGTAAATCGAATATCTGGGCCCGTAAACCTGTTGAAGCCTTTGAAGAGGACATGCGCCAAAGCGGACTTAAACGTGTATTGGGTAAATGGGGGTTGACGGCAATCGGCATCGGAGCCATTATCGGAGCGGGGATTTTTGTAATGTCAGGTGTAGGAGCCAAAGAATATGCGGGTCCTGCGTTGGCATTGTCATTTGTTGCTGCTGGTATTGGATGTACTTTTGCAGCGCTTTGCTATGCAGAATTTGCATCATTCCTTCCGGTAGAAGGTTCCGCCTACGCGTATTCTTATGCCACAATGGGAGAGTTGTTCGCCTGGATTATTGGCTGGGACCTGATTCTTGAATATGCAATGGGTGCGTCGGCTGTGGCAGTAGGCTGGAGTGGGTATCTGAGTAAATTTCTATTGCTTTTTGATGTCAGGCTTCCATTATGGCTTATGAATGATAGCTTTTCGGCACAATCACTTTTGAGGGATGCCGCTACTTCTGCCGACAAAATGAAAACGATCCTTTCACATTATTCTGATATATCATTGCCAACTGTTTTGGGACATCCTTTCGCTGTAAATCTCCCTGCATTCCTTATAATATGGGTTATTACCATGATTCTCGTTAAAGGGATTAAGGAAGCGGCAAGCACAAATGCTTTCATCGTCATTCTCAAACTGGCTGTGGTTTTGTTCGTGATCATAGCAGGAGCGAACTACATTAATCCTGCAAACTGGCATCCTTTCATTCCAGAAAGAACCACTTTAATCAACCCCGGCGAATCAATGCCCCACGGTGCTTATGGCTGGCTTGGTATCCTTGGCGGTGCCGGTTATATCTTCTTCGCATACATCGGATTCGATACTGTTTCAACACAGGCTGGTGAAGCTAAAAATCCACAAAAGGATGTTCCTTTTGGCATCATAGCCTCGCTTATCGTTTGTACTATTTTATACATTCTTGTATCGTTGGTGCTTACGGGTATGGTGAACTATAAAGATATAGACATTACTGCCCCTATTTCAGCCGCATTCGGCTCCAAAGGGCTCGGATTTGCTGTCCTGATCATTTCAATCGCAGCAATAGCTGGACTGACTTCAGTCCTTATTGTTATGCTCCTCGGGCAATCCAGAGTATTTTTTGCCATGGCTAAGGATGGGCTGCTGCCCAAAGGTGTTTTCGGAACTTTGCATACAAAGTTCCGCACACCCTACAAAGCCTCGATTCTTACCGGTCTCGTTGTATCCATTGTCTCTGCCTTTACTCCCATTAGTGTCATAGCTGAGATGGTGAATATTGGGACTTTGCTGGCCTTTGTCATGGTTTGCGGGGCTGTCTGGCTCATGCGAATCAAAGAGCCTGACAGGCCAAGGCCATTCAGAACTCCGTGGCTCCCGGTAGTTGCCTCGCTTGGAATTCTTAGCAATATTGCCATCATGCTTGGCCTCGAAGCCATCAACTGGATCCGTCTGGTTGTCTGGCTTATTATAGGCCTGGCTGTCTATTTTTTATATGGAAGGCATCACAGTAGATTGAACAACGCGAAATAAGTCAGAACCGTTATTTTTTTTGATTAAATGATTATTAATGTATCAATAAAATTACAAAAAATCAGATTTAAAACATTCAACGGAATCATAAAATCAAACAAATCAGCGGTTCAGACATTCAACGGAATCATTAAATCATAATAATCAACGCTTCAGATGATTAACGAAATCAAATAGATCAACGGTGCGTTCACACCCAGTCTCCGCTTCGCTTCAGACCTGGCCCCGAGCTGTAAAGACAAAAAAAAACCGTTCTCACTGAGAACGGTTTTTTTTATATGGTGATCTTCGAAAATTATCTTTCGATAACGACACGTTCGGTTGTTGTAAAGCCACCTGCAGAAATGTTGCAGAAATACATACCCTGTGGCAGATTGCTTAAACCCAATTGCAGGTTATTGGCGCCTTCAGGAAGCATCTCATAGTTTTGAGCCAACATTTCTCCGCCAAGCATATTGTACAATTTTACAGTAACGGTTGCTGTGCGGGTCAGGTTCATGGAAATATTTAACCTGTCGTTTGCCGGGTTCGGGAAGATAGAACCGGTGGTGAACAGATTGTTTTTTACATTTTCATTCACACCTAAAAGATCTATCAGGCCAACTTTGTCCGTAAGAATATCAGTTGTTGAAACTTCTTCATATACCATTTCGCTTGTTCCTTCAGTAGTATAAGCATTGGTTGCACCAGGCCAGAATATACCGGCATAAGGATCTCTCATCATGACAAGGTGTAATTTGCTGTCAGCATCTCTTGATACTGTTGCATACACATTTTCTACCTGCCAGGTAGGTACGATATCCTGTTGTGCATGCCAGGTTCCTGTTGCTGCATCGAAAGCCGAACAATAAACATGCCTGAAGCAGTTTCCGTTATTATCAATATCATCTTCGTGAGGGGTAGAGAAAACAACAAAAATATTTCCGGAAGGGTCAATGGATATATTTGAATAACAGGCATAATTATGTCCATACCCGGCAAAGTTTTCATCCGTCTGTCCACTTCCATAAGATATCGCACCAGTTTTATCATAATCAAGACAACCCCCGATTTGAATCTTTTTCTGATCTTTATCATTCCAATAAATAATGCTATCTCGCGGATTTGCGAAAGCGTTAATGTTAGAATCACCCTGTGTAAGGTTTACTTCTTTAATAGGAGTATAAGTAACATGAGCAACTCCATTATTATCAAGAGCTACAGATCCTGTCCCATCATCTGCAACGGCAGTATCACTGAAAGTTGCGTCAACTTTGGGATTCCATGGTGCCTGTGCATATTGGTTTACAATTGTTTTTGTAAAGGTCTTTCCGCTGTCGGTAGACTTCCAGAGTGCCAGATCTGTTGTGTATCCACCGGCAATAATAGCCACATATTGTCCTCTTGCATCAATTGAATATTCATCAGCGCTTCCGGTACCATACCTGGTAGAATCATAACCAGGTAACGTTATGTTTTTTGATTCAAATTTACCCGTTGAAGTATTGTAGCAGAAATAAACAATGGGATTGTATACACCTTTTATTTTGCGATCATCTTCATAGGTACCTATCATGTAAACCCTGTTATTTGAAGTAGCCATTCTTGGCCATAACAAACCGCCGGTCAATGCCCTGTTTGAGCTTTGGTCTATTACTTTGGTGAAATTAGTCTGGCCAATGCCTGAATTGGCATACCAGAAAATACCTCCAGCATAGATGTTGCTTGCTGCCTGTGCATAATGTGAAGTCAGCAATTCATATGAGCTGGAGCCATTGGTTACCTGTCCAATACTTGGCCATCCGCATCTGTCGCTTTCATAACTGGTGGAATTTCCTGTTTTGTTTAGCCAGCTTGTTCCGCTATAAGTATTATACCCGGAATACCTTTTTGAAAAATTGGCATCAGTACTATCGTCTGATTTAATCCAGACATAAGATTCTTTCTCACCAGAATAGAGCTGGAGCCTTTTTGCAAGGGCAGCATTGGTCTGTAGGTCATATACTGTTGTGCCAATTACTTCAACCAATGATGGCACATAAACATTTGATGGCTGTGGGTGCTTCCCATTATTGCCAACCGGCGCCGACGGCTGAGCAAAGGTATGATTTACTACCGGGCTCAATTGTCCTTCTCTTGGGACATGATGTTTTATAGGTACTGCACCACTTGTCTTGTTATTGCTGGTTTGCGCAAACACCGCAAGGGGCATAAACGATAACAGTAAAATAATTTTTTTCATAATCTGGATTGTAAGAATTTATAATTGTATCTGCAAAAATATATATTTTATCTAAACATTCAAATAATAAAGGTATTTAGACAGAAACAAATATTAGAATTTATCGCTCTCAAGAGCATAGCCAAAATATGCATATATGCTGAAAATATGGCCCTCAGTTAATTAATATGAGGTTTTTAAGCATCAAATCTTGATTAAATATCGCTTGTTTTAATATGTGGGGTTAAGAAAGGCCGAATCCACCGGGTTTTGAACAATTTGTTCGCTGTCTATGCTTTTAAAGCATATTGCGAATCCTCTTAAAATTATGGCAAATACTCCTAAATTTGTCCGATGAAGCCGGAAATTTTACAAACACCTATAAAAGGGTTAATATTAATAAAACCAACCGTTTTTATTGACGAGCGTGGCTATTTTTTGGAATCCTATAATCAGGAAGATTTAAATGAAGCAGGGATAAATGACAAATTTGTCCAGGATAATATGTCCATGTCAAAAAAGGGAACACTTCGCGGACTGCATTTTCAAAAACCCCCATATGCGCAATCGAAACTTATAAGTGTCATTTCCGGGATTGTGTTAGACATCGTGGTGGATATTCGCAAAAGTTCTCCAACTTACGGAAAGTATTTTTCTGTTGAATTAAGCGGGACAAATTTTATGCAAATATATGTGCCGAAAGGGTTTGCCCATGGCTTTATAACACTTGAAGACAATACAGTTTTATCATATAAATGTTCGGACTATTATCACAAAGAGAGTGAAGGAGGACTTATTTGGAATGATCCTGCACTTTCCATTCCATGGGGATCAGATCAGCCGGTTCTGTCAGAAAAAGACAAGAATTTTATTTCAATTGAACAGTTTAAAAGTCCATTTTAATACCAGATTAAATTCATGGAAATCAATGAAGAAATTAAGGCTTTGCTGGATAAACTTCAGCAGCGCTATAGTAAAGAAAATCAGCAATTCCCGGCATACCTTGAAGGGCTATTGTACAATGAATATCTTGACTACTGGAATTATGTAAACCTTGACGCCCTTCTTTCGTTGCAAAATCCCAGGACCTATGTGAAAGATGAGATGATTTTCATTGTTTATCACCAGA
>Ga0207032_1062_pt1 | contig 32960 bp, 31 predicted proteins | sample Alteio_BWMinCont_38_FD_153308 | JGI IMG/M metagenome (GOLD analysis project Ga0207032, IMG submission 153308) | Enriched cells from forest soil in Barre Woods Harvard Forest LTER site, Petersham, Massachusetts, United States -... | ecosystem: Environmental > Terrestrial > Soil > Temperate forest >... | reverse complement strand
GATTAAAGATCTTGTTGAGAAAAGCGGGATCAGCTCATTTAAAATTTTCATGGCCTACAAAGGCGCGCTCATGGTGGATGACAATCAAATCACCGGTCTTATGGAAGAAGTGAAAAAACATGGCGGAATGGTGATCAGTCACTGCGAAAACGGCGACCTCGTTGACCACTTGATTCGCGAAATCGATAATGGTCGTGGTTCCACCGTGAAGACCCGCAAGTGTTCCCTGTTCAAACGAATCGCTTGAGAACGTGCCCATGAAAGGAAGTTCCATGTGCGTGTGCGCGTCGATTCCGCCCGGGAAAACGTAGCATCCTTTGGCATCAATGGTTTTGTCGGCTTTCATCGCAAGGTTCTTGCCGATGGTGTGAATCGTTTCGCCTTCAACATAAATGTCGGCGTGGTAAGTTTCTGCCGCAGTAACTACGGTTCCGTTTTTAATTAGTAAACTGCTCATGGCATCTCCTTAAGATTACGCTCTCCAAATGCTCGCGTCGCTTAACCAACGTTCAACTGTAACTTTCGTATCAGTATAAAACCCAATACAAGCGTGCCCGTGAGCCTTGATGTCACCAAAGAATGAATCTTTGCTTCCGCCAAATGAGAAAAATGACATCGGCGCCGGAACGCCAATGTTAATACCAATCATGCTCGGATCCACTTCATAAGAAAATTTACGAGCCGCCGCCCCCGATTGGGTGAAGAGTGTAGTCGTATTTCCAAACGGTGAATCATTAATCCAATGAATTGCCTCATCAAAAGTTGCAACATCAGCAAGAAGGACAACTGGTCCAAACACTTCTTCTTTCGCAATTTTCATGTGAGGTTTAATTCCCGAAAGCACAGTCGGCTTCAAGAAGTAACCCGGCAAATTGTCTACGCCAACACGACCATCAACCAATAATTTTGCGCCTTCATCAATCGCAGTTTGAATCATGCCTTTTACGCGATCTTTCGCCGCTTGAGAAATGAGCGGTCCCATTTGCACATTCTTCTCAAGACCATTTCCGATCGTCGTTTCTTTCGCGCGAACGATAATCATGTCTTCAATTGTTTTTGCAGTATCCTTACCCACTGCGATGATCACCGACCCCGCAAGGCAACGCTCTCCCGCACAACCTACAATCGATTCGAATGCAGTTGCTGCTGCCTTATCCATAATCGCGTCTGGCAAAATCACCATAAAGTTTTTCGCCCCACCGAGCGCTTGCACACGTTTACCGTGAGCAGTGCCAGTGACATAAACGTGTTTCGCAACGGGAGTGGATCCTACAAATGAAATCCCCTTCACGTCAGGGTGAGTGCACATCGCATTCACCACATCTTTTCCACCGTGAACCATGTTGATCACGCCTTTTGGAAATCCTGCTTTTTCAATGAGTTCAAAAACTTTTACTTGAGTGAGGGGCACACGTTCGCTTGGCTTAATCACAATCGTATTTCCTGCGGCTAGTCCAAACGGCCAAAACCAAAATGGAACCATTGCCGGAAAATTAAACGGAGCAATCACTCCGAATACACCCATCGGGCGATTCACTGCTTTGCAATCAATCCCAGGCGCAATGTCTTCAAAATGTTCGCCCATCATGAGATTTGGAATCCCACACGCCGTTTCAACCATTTGAATTCCGCGACGAACACTGCCGCGCGCTTCAACCAAAGTTTTGCCGTGTTCAGTAGTGACGAGTTTCGCCAACTCTTCAAAACTCTCTTCCATCAACACTTTCAACTTAAAAAGATATTGGACACGGTCAACGGCCGGAGTTTGTCTCCACGTCTTGAACGCTTCCTTACCGGCTTGAACTGCTTGATCGAGTTCCTTCGCAGTTCCGAGTGGGCAACGATCAATCAATTGCGCTGTCGCCGGATTCGGAATCTCTACTGATTCTTTTGATTCTGATTCAATCCATTTACCGTTAATAAAATGCTTAATCATATTCTTCTCCCGTTTTTCTTTTAAGACTTGGCCATCGGATTATTCGGATGCTTCGTCCAATTCAAATATTCTTTCGTTGCCTTCTGCGGAATCATGTCGAGCGCGCCCGGCTCTGGGCACGCAAGGTAACAAAGATTACAGCCCACACATTCGTGATCGATAATTTCGTACTTCCGTTTTCCATCCACCCGTAAAGCGCTAATCGATTGGTGCGAGGTATCTTCGCAAGCGATGTAGCATAATCCGCATTGAATGCAGACGTCTGCAATATTTGGAGTCAGTTTCACGAGCACTGGCATGCGCGAATAAGTTTTGCACCACTTCGTCACCATCTCAACGTACTCGGGAACTTGGCCGACGGCCGCGCCCATTCCGCGCTCACTCATTCCATGCGGGCAACCAAAGTTGAGTTCAATTCCATCCGCTCCGGTGTCTTCAACTTTTTTAACAATATTCTTCCAACTGTTTTCTTCACAAGGAACCATGAGCGAAACAATCATCGCGCGATCAGGCCATTCGCGTTTGGTTTCTTTAATCTCGCGAAGATTCAACTCGAGCGGACGATCAGAAATCAATTCAATGTTATTAAAGCCCATCATTCTCTGACCGTTCAAATCAACCGCGCCATAGCGAGAGCTTACGTTTACGACTGGTGGATCTTCGCCAAGCGTCTTCCACACCACTCCACCCCAACCGGCTTCGAATGCACGAACCACATTATATTTCTTATCGGTTGGAGGAGCCGACGCTAACCAAAATGGATTAGGAGATTTTATTCCGGCAATATTACAACTTAAATCAGCCATGGGAGTGCTCCCCTCTAATTTTGCCTTGATTTAAAATGTGAATCGCATTGGTTGCGGGTTGACCTGGAACTTTTGTTTGCGACCCATGAGCGCCTCATCAATTGCGTAAGCGGCGAGCTTTCCGTCTTGAACTGCAGCGACCGTCAAATCTTCAGGATGAGCGATACAATCTCCACCGGCGTAAACGCCTTTGAGTGAAGTTTCTTTTTGATCATTCACTTTGATTTTATTTTTCGCGAGTTCTAAAACTTCAGACGCTTCGCCAGTAAAACCTTTTACCAGTAACTGCCCCACCGCTTTGAAAACCATATCGCATTCAATTTTAAATTTTTCGCCAGTGCCTTCGAGTTCGCCTTTAGCGTTCTTGCGAGTTTTCTCAAAAGTCACCGCACTCACCCCTTGAGCATCCCCTTCAATCGCTACTGGCTTTGACCAATAACGAACTTGAACACCGCGTGTTTTCGAAAGCTCTTGCTCGTAGGGAGTTGCACTCATGTCTTCGCTACCACGGCGATAAACAAGCGCCACTTCTTCAGCACCTAATGATTTAGATTGGATGGCGATATCAATCGCCGTGTTACCGCCGCCGATCACAACGACACTGCGGCCCACTTTTAATTCACCATAATTTTTTGATTGACGAAGCTCAGAAATATAATCAACCGCATTGAGAACACCCGGCATATTCTCACCATCAAGGGCAAGCGCGTTCACCGCGCCCAATCCAATAGAAAGAAAAACCGATGCGTACTTTTTGCGTAGCTCAGAAAGTTTTACGTCTTTCCCTAAAGCTTTACCGTGATGAATTTTAATCCCGCCAATGCTTAAAAGAAAATCGACTTCTTTTTGCGCGAAATCATCGAGCATTTTATAAGCAGCGATTCCGTATTCGTTCAATCCGCCTGATTTCGGAAGTGCTTCAAAAATATCAATCTCATGCCCAAGCTGCGCAAGTTTGTGCGCACAAGCAAGTCCAGCAGGCCCCGCGCCTACGATTGCAATTTTTTTGCCGGTGGATTCGCCACGCTTGAAGGGTTGAATTTTATTTTCAAAATAAAGTCGGTTGCAAATCGTTGCAATAAACCAATCACCACCGGTTTATCTTCAGAGTGATTTCGAACGCAGGCTTGTTCACATAAAATTTCAACCGGGCAAACGCGCGCGCAAGTCCCACCTAAAATATTTGCGTCTAAAATTTCTACGCCGGCACCTTTGGTGTTGCCGGTATTAATTCTGCGAATGAATTCTGGAATATTAATGTGGGTTGGACACGCTTCCATGCAAGGAGCGTCGTAACAAAAAAAGCAGCGACTACTCTCAAAAGCAGCCATCTTTTGATCAAGCGGCGGATGCAGGTCGCAAAAAGTATGCGAAAATTGCTCAGGGCCCAATCTCCCGGTTTTAATATCGTGTGTTTTCCCCATAACGTAATCTCTTGGATTATCTTTTAAAATCAGGTTTTACAAGTGAATTCATAGGCAAATACCCGACTTTGATTTGGTGAGTCGCGCTTTAATTTAACATCTTTTATATATTTATTATGGCTCAAAATTTGCTAAATTTAAGAACATGAAAACAGTTCAAATTAATCAATACGGCAAGTCAGATCAAATCGAAATTAATGACGGTCCACTTCCCAGTCTTCAGCCCCGCGAAGTGATGGTTCGCGTTCACCACGCGGGCGTGAATCCGATTGATTGGAAAATCAGAGAAGGGATTCGTACCAGCCCAGGAATTCGCTTCCCGATCACTTTAGGACAAGATTTTGCGGGCGAAATTGTGGGGGTAGGAAATAAAGTTCAAAACTTTAACCTGGGCGACATCGTTGCAGGATTTTCTAATGGATCTTATGCGGAATACGTAGCAGCTCCATTTGATAAAATTGCAATCGTTGACGATGAAGTGAGTAACGAAGCAGCGGCTGCGCTTCCCACCCCCGGCCTTACCGCGTATCAAATTATTAATGAAGCCGCTCAGGTAAAAGAGGGGCAAATTGTCTTGATTCATGGCGCTTCTGGAAGTGTGGGCGCACTCGCTGTTCAATTTGCCCACGCAAAAGGCGCAGAAGTCATCGCAAACGGATCCGAACATGATGCCGAGTATTTAAAAAATTTAGGCGCGCATTCAGTGCTCGATCACAAAAAAGATCGCTTTGAAGATTTAGTCAGCGGAGTGGATGTGGTGATTGATCTCGTCGGTGGCGAGACCGCAAGACGCTCAGTAAAAGTACTCAAAGAAAATGGAGTGCTCGTGAGCTCTGTCGGTGCGACCGAAAATTTAGTCACCGGCGGAAAACACATTCGAACCATCGATTTCTTCATGAGACAGGACGCGAAGCAATTGGCCTTCCTTTTACAAATGCTCAAAAACGACCAGCTCCAAATTCGCGTGGCTCAACGATTTACCCTGGATGAAGCCAAAGCAGCGCAAGACGCGAGTCAATTTGGGCATCTTCACGGCAAAATCATGATTATGGTTCCTTAAGAATTGTCAAAAGCACGCCCATGCTTGACAACCCGCGAGGCGATCCCATTAATAGGGGCAAGATGCTAACACTCAAAAAGACTCTCCTGACTCAAAAACCTAGCGAATGGGCAAACCCAGTCGCCAGTTTGGTTTTAGTGATTTCATTTATTCTCTCAGTTTTTTACTGGCAGGGAGTTCCCGCAATCGATTTCCTCACCGCGAGCCGCGAGCAAATTTTTAGAGACCATGAATATTGGAGGTTACTTACCACCACATTTATTCATGCAGACATCGTTCACTTTCTTTCGAACTCCATTTTCTTTTTTATTTTTGGATACCTGCTCTACGGTTATTTTGGCGTATGGATTTTCCCGGTCGTGAGTTTAATCCTGGGCGCGCTCGTAAATTTTATTACGCTCGCTTCTTATCCCTCGCAAACTTCACTCATCGGAGCATCAGGCGTAGTTTACCTCATGGTGGGTTTCTGGGCCGTGATGTTTTACTTTATTGATCGCAAACAATCTTCGCCTCGCAGATTTATAGCCGCGCTCGGCGTGAGTTTGTGTTTGTTTTTTCCGTCGGAATACGAACCCCATGTGAGTTACACCGCGCATGGAATAGGGTTTGGTGTGGGCATGATTGCGGCGATGATTTATTTTGTGATCATGCATAAATCAATTCGTGCGAAAGAAGTTTGGGTGGATGTGGTTGAGGAAGATGACCACACTCCCGGCTCACCTGATTCGTTAGACAAGACGGAAGAAGTGATTTATCTTGGCGATGGAATTTAGTTTAATCTTTTCCAACTTCCAAAAACACTAGTAAACGAATGATCATTTGCGTCGGTTAGTGACGAATAGACCACTTCCTTTTTAAAATCTTCAATCTGCACGACAGTCATCTTTGAAATTTCCTGCCAGCTCACTCTATATAATTTTGACCTTAAGAACGTTACTTGAATTTGAACCGTTTCTGTTTCGCCCTTTCCTTCCCCGTCGGTGATCAAATAAGTCATTTCAGTTTCTGAATGAAAACTCAAGCGAGCTTTGAAAGAACCGTAATCTGCTACATAGGTTTGTCCAACGCCAGGAAAGACTTCCTTGGCTTCGACGCTGAAGCAAAACAATACTTGAAGCACTAGAATGAAATTGAATAGCTCGCCCATGCTATCAGTATAGTGATCGAAACAAATATTAGATAATTGATTCTTAATTCAGCGAACATAGGCATGAACCTATATTCGCTGAATTTTACTATAAAGTGATTTTTAGCATTACTCTTGCATAATCCCTTCCGCCAAGCACAAGCGAAGTAGAAGGATTTGTCTCCATTTTTACGAATGGAGGTATTTAATGAGAACAAAAAGGGGCCGTGAGGCCTTGCAAAGTTCTTATCGGCAGCATGAGAGAAAACTTGAACGACTATTGAAAAATAGGTTAAATCAGGCTCAAAAGATATGGTTTTTGATCGTTATCACCAAACTTTTGGGATTTCTTACGCTGGTTCTGACCTACTATCACCAACGATTCTGAGGGGGCCGGTACAGCGTTTTAAACCGGAGTTCTCAGGGCTGAGAATCGTTTGTGTTTGGTCTGATTTTAGGACGGAGTTGATGAGATTCAGTCTCTACTTTTGCGGGCGGGTTGATTTAGAAACTAGGGACTTAGAACTTTTTATATTCTTCGATGAGATGTTGATTAAGTTCGTTGAGGATCTTGTAATCGGGAAGAGTCTTAAAATTTAAAACGACAACCACGAACGATCCTAGCTGGAAATAAACTTGGGAGGGTTTGCCCGCTTTTTGATAAGCCCTCACGCCACCCTCATCATTGGGATCGACATGACTGTCGTAGGTACTCATGGGAGGACAAGGAAGTAAGTTTCCACGATACTTCTGTCTAAGATCCCTAAAGTAACGATCGAGGTGTTTATAAATCTCTTCCGCTTTTCGTTCGTTCGAAGCGGACTCCTTGGCCAGTTTTGCCAGCACCTCAGGGGAAGCATCCACCGACGAAAGGTTTCCGTACAGGACTGTGACCAGATTATCTTTGTCTGAATATTCGCCGTAATTTGTACTACCCACCCAGGCCTCCAGCGGAAAAAAGAGAATAACTAAGAAAAGCAATTTCCTCATACGGCCAGTGTAGCATAGGATTTCGAACCAATGAGTTCAATTTATGCCGTAGGCACCACTTCATTAATCTTCTCAATAAATAAAGTGCCGTATTTTTCCTGCTTACTCTGCCCCACCCCCGCCACCATCAAAAATTCAGATAAATTGCGAGGCAAAAGCATGCACATTTCATTCAGCGATTTATCAGGAAAAATCACATACGGAGGAACTTTGCTTTCTTTAGCAAGTTTCATTCGAAGCGCTTTCAAAGCATTAAAAAGCTCAGGACGATCATGGGTCGCCTCAAGCTTCTCGCCTTTTCCTGAGGAAGCACTCGAATAAGAACTCTTCTTCACCTTCGTACGAGGCAAAACTTCTTGCTGTCTCAATTGCAAATTCATTTTCCCAGTCAAAAGATCTTGGCATTTCGCGGTGAGCGCTAAATTTCGGTATTCCCAATTCTTGATCGAGACAAAACCGAGATTCAAAAGCTGTCGAAGTACGCTGCTCCAATGTTCTTTTGGTTTTTCTTTGCCGAGGCCATACACCGATAATTTCTGATGCCCGCGCTCGAGCAATTTTGCAGTTTCGCTCCCGCGAAGAACATCGATTATATAGCCGGCTCCATAGATTTGCCCAGTTCGATAAATAGTAGAAAGCAATTTTTGTGCATCAAGCGTCGCATCCCACATTTTTGGTGGAGTTAAACACGAATCGCAAGAATCACACTTTTCAAGGCCTTCTTGGCCAAAGTAGCCTAGCAAATATTTACGACGGCAAGTCGCTGCTTCGCAAAGCGTGAGCATGAAATCTAATTTATGACGCGCCACTTTTTTATACGCATCATCCGCTTCGGTAAGCTCAATCATTTGAGAAAGTTTTACGACATCTTGTAAACCATATACCATCCATGCCGTAGACGGTTTGCCATCGCGGCCAGCACGTCCGGTTTCTTGGTAATAACCTTCAATGCTTTTGGGTAAATCAAGATGCGCAACGAAACGCACATCTGGGCGGTCAATTCCCATCCCAAACGCAATCGTGGCGACTACAATAATTTGATCTTCTTGATTGAAGCGCTCCTGATTTTTAGCGCGATCCTCTTTTGAAAGACCCGCATGATAAGGAACCGCAGGATAACCTAATTTTACCAGCGCTTCTGCCACTCGCTCAACTTTATCGCGCGAAAGACAATACACAATCCCGGTATCTTGCGGGTGATACGTTTTAATAAAATCATGCAACTGCTTCATCTCATCAACACGTTCACGAATTAAATATTGAATATTAGGGCGGTCAAAAGAAGATACAAAAACTGGCGGATTCTGCAGCTGAAGCTGGCGAGCAATGTCTTCTCGAGTCTTTGCATCAGCAGTCGCGGTGAGCGCAATCGTGGGCACGCCAGGAAATCGCTGCTTCAACTCATTCAACCGAGTATAATCTTTTCTAAACTCATGACCCCATTGCGAAACGCAGTGGGCTTCATCAATTGCAATAAGCGAAATCTTCACCTGGTCAAAAAAATCAGAAAGTGCTGGCGATAAAATTCCCTCTGGCGAAACGTAAATCAATTTTACATCGCCTCTTAAAATTTTCACTCGGGTTTCAATTTTTTCTCGTGCGGTTAAAGAAGAATTGAGGAAACAAGCCTTCACTCCAAATTCATCTAAGTTCATGACTTGATCTTGCATGAGTGAGATCAACGGAGAGATCACGAGCGTCGCGCCCTCTAAATAGAGTGCGGGAACTTGATAGCATAAAGATTTACCGCCGCCGGTGGGCATGATCGCAATCGCGTCTTTGCCATCGAGCACGGTTTCAATAATGGGTAATTGATCAAAACGAAAAGAAGAATAACCGAATGTGTCTTTGAGAATGGTGAAAAGCTTTTGCTCTCGGATGGGATCTTTTACCCGCTCCATATTAGCGTTCGTCGCATTTTCTGTTGTCATTTCTAAAGGTGAGTTCACGTCCTCTTCTTCTATCACATCTTGATCGAAATCAGAAAATGAGTTCGGATCACGGACCAGATCATCAATAGATTTAAGCCAGAGGGCGTCTTGAACGGCAAGGGATTGAAATAGTTCTGAATTCATTGCCACATGCAATGCATACTCTGAGCCAAGGTAGTGGCCGGTTAATTGCATTCCTAATAATTATGAATACCAATAAAATTAAAAATGAATCAAAAAGCCCCAAACCACAGTTCAAAAGCTTAAGACCCAAGGAAGCGCCACTTGTCGCTGATACTTCAGGGGCAGAAATGCCTGATGCGAGCGACCAAGAGGAAAACGCAGAACTTGAAAACGCTAAAGAGGTTTTCACTAAAAATAAAACAAAAATCCCGGGCGGGAACTAAATCTGCCCAGGATCTATTTTGGTTATTTGCACTCTTGGGAGATTCGAATCCTGCTGCATGCAACTTGCTTCTGAAGAAACTGCCGCAATGATGATCGCTATTTCTAAAATTAAAACTGCTATTAACGTTTGTTGTCTTTTCATAAATATTCCTTCATACGCTCACCCAATATAAAAGCAAACAACGTACCAAAAAATAGGCGAGAAAAAACAAGAGCTAAACTAGATTAATGTAATAAATTGTTGCGCTTTGCTACAGCAGCGATTTCTGAAATACCAAAAAGTAATTTTGGGTAAAAAATGGGAAAATCGTGCTCAAAACTTGATCTAATCCTGAATAAAAAGAGCTCAATACCCGAGATCTTTTTAACGACCACGGAAGCATCGTCGCCAGCACGTTTCTAGGCAAAAATGCATACCGTTCTTTTTTGAGCAATTTAAATTGAAGCTGCTCAATTGCTTGTACATCCGCTTTTCCAAAAAGGCGTGTATGGATGTGGTGATTTTTATTAAATTTACGGTTCATCAAAGCAGCAACGGGTTCAATCCACGTTCCTTTTGCAGGCAGGTGGTAAACGATAAATTTCCCACCGGGTTTTAAAATGCGAATAATTTCCTGCACGCTTTTTTGGGAATCGCCACCGCTTTCATGTACATGTTCTAAAACTCCGACACTAAAAACCACGTCAAAACTCTCGTCTGCGTAAGGGATTTTTACGGGTTCACCGTCTCCAACTTTTACTGCAATTCCTCGGTCTCCACCGATTAACGAAGATTGATTGTGAACATACGCGTGTGATTCATAGCCAGATTCCAACAAAAATGCAGAGAAGTGTAAATCGCCCGCACCCCAATCCAGCACTTTTGAGCCTTTTTGCACGTGTTTTAGCACGTAATTGTAGAGTTTCGTGTATTGCCCAAGATTAAAAACGGGTCGAATATCGGTAGTCGCTGGGGTGCTCATTTACGCTCACTTTATCATAATCATTTGGGGATCACCAGCCGCGCCAAGCTCTAACTCCCTGTACTTCCATGGTAAAAAAATAATTCATTTTCCCCTATTGCATTTATGTATTACTTACATATAGTCTTTTTATAGGAGGAAATACGATGAAATCACGGACACAGAACTCATTTCAAAAATCTTTAGATAGTAAATTTGGGGTCGGCCTTCCGCTGACGTCAAAAGAAGAACAAATTTACGATTACATCAAAGGCTTTATCTCTAAGAATGATTATCCTCCGACCTACACAGAGATTCAAGAAAAGTTTGGTTATAAGTCTGTTTATTCAATTCAACAATTTGTCGATCAGTTGGCGACTAAGGGATACTTGAAGCCGTCTTTAGGCGAAAACAAGAAACGCTCCCTTGAGCTGGTTCACTCCTCTAGCAGTTCTTCAGAGGAAAGCCAGATGGTGTCAATTCCACTCGAAGGCTCCGTCGCCGCTGGTCGACTCACCCACTCTTATCAGAATCGGGATTATGTGGAGGTGCCTCGGCAGCTCCTTAAAGATTCGGCAGAGTACTTCTCCTTGCGCGTGAAAGGCGATTCGATGATCGAAGACTGCATTATGGATGGCGATCTCGTGATCATCAAACGGCAGAGCAACGCAACTAATGGCCAAACTGTTGTCGCACTCGTCGGTGATGAAGCGACGATTAAACGATTTTATAAAAAGAAAGACATGATCGAACTTCATCCGGCAAATCCAGCATTCAACATTATTCAAGTAGCACCTGAAGCGGATTTTAAAATTTTAGGGGTTCTCTCTAGCGTGATTAGAACGTTGGAATAAGGAAATAGAGATGAATCACAATGAAAGCAGCTTTATCTACCACACCGCGAGGTGTGAAAACTTTAGACGAGTTACGCTCCCTCCTCCACACAAAAATTCGCAAGGAGGCAGTAGGATTTTCGCTACTGCCTTCTGGAATTCCGAAGGGGGCAATCACTTCGATTTCGGGAGTGGGTAAAACAGAATTTGTTCTACAACTTTTATCTGAACAGCCTGACCTTAAAGTGGCGTGGATAGAAGACAGTTTTTCGATTTTCCCGTTTGGTTTTGTTCAAAGAAAGATCAAACTTGATCGCATTTTATTTGTAGATGCGGGCAAGGATCTTTTTTGGGCAACGTTAGAGGCACTGAGGTCGCAAACATTTACGGTGGTGGTTTTTTACGGAGAAACCAGCGACCTCAGCCTCCTCCGACGAGTACAACTTGAGACCGAGAAGTCAAACGCCATGACCTTGTGGCTATCGCCCGAACCGCCCGCACTGTGGCCAGTGAGCTTACAGTTGCAGGTGCAGAAGAGAAGAAACGGTTTAATAAACAGTTTGGAAGTACAGATCTTGAAAAGTAAGCAGTAGTACCAGATCAGCAGTAAAAATATTCACCACTAACGATTTTAAAGCGAATCAATAACGGCAAAGGGGAACTTATGCGAGTTGCGTGCATTCTATTCACTTCAGTCAGCAATAAACCAATTGAGATCGAAAAAATCGCCGAGGCGTGTTTGCGATTTAGCCCGCAAATCGCGCTCCGAACGGTGGCAGAACCCGCAATCTTTATAGAGATCAGCAAATGCAAAACACTTTATACCGAAAAAGGATTGGCACTGAGGATCCAATCTTTGCTTAGCCGCTTTGGAGTGCAAGGGAGGATCGCGATTGCGAATGACCTTTCAACCGCCCTTGCACTCGCAAAGTATCGAAAAAACTTCAGGGAAGACTTGCCTATTGAAGCACTCGAACTTTATTCAAATCCGTTTCAAGAAAACGCGATGAAAACGAATGCTCCCTTAAAGCTCACTACACTTATTTTAAAACGATTAGGGATTATTAATTTTAAGAAACTCTGTGCACTCCCCCGTTCTTCTCTTCCTTCGCGTTTTGGTAAGGAAACCCTCTTTGCGCTTCATTGTATTGAATCTAACCACACTCTCCATTGGCCTGAATGGACGCCGCCTGAAAAAATGCTAGAGGGACAGGATTTGGATGAGAGCTATACGTTAGACACGCTTGAACCTATTCTTTTTTTACTGAAAAGATTAATCGATAAAAGTATTTTGCGCCTTAAAGGGCGGTCGCAACTGGTGACTGATCTTTCAGTAAGGATTTATCAAGAAAAATACTCTTATGTGAAAGAGCCCGTGCGCACTTATTCCTTGTCACTGGCTTTTCCTCAGGGTTCTACCCTCCATCTTTTGTCTATTATTAACGAGCGTCTCAACTCTGCTTTACAAAAAGAGCATCTTGAAGCACCCGTACATCGAATCGAGATTGAGATTTTAAAAACGGTACGAGGAAATGCAAAGCAACTGCACTTTTTTTCGAAGCGAGAAGAAGACCAAGAAAATTTACAATCTACTCTCTCTCGGCTAGCAAACAAATTAGGTTTTGAACGAGTTTTCTTCGCAACACCGCTAGAGAACTACTTGCCCGAAAAAAGTTGGAAGAAAACGATGATCGCAGCCGAAGCCAAAGAAATAGAACAGAGTTTACCCGAACGTCCGCTCCGCATTTTAAAAACGCCAATTCAGGTTCGAAAATTTGATCAATATTTTATTCTTCAACACAAACGCTGGAAAGTGTCTGAAATCAAAGGTCCCGAAAGACTCACCGGCGAATGGTGGTTAGATGATCCTGAACGTGATTATTTTCGCGTAAAAATGGAATCAGGGGAAGATTTTTGGATTTACCAAAGCGCTCGTGCTGCGACTGGTACCGATGGGGCCGCCGGAACACCCGAATATTACTTGCATGGGATGTTTGATTAAATTTACTCAATTTTAAAAAGAAGAAAGAAAAGAAAACCAAAATGTCAAAACTACCAGGAGTCCTTATGCCAATTATCTTAATCGTGTTAATCGCTTTACCCCTTTGGATCGCTTTTTCTGCTCTGGCAAATTATTGCCTTAAGAAAAGCATGAGTCAAAGTAATAGAGAAATCGAACAACAGCAGAAATTTAGTCGAATGAAGAGAAACGGTCGCTTGAAAGTTCGAACTCATTACGCTTTGAACTGAAATGTACGCTGAACTTAAATGTAAAACGAATTTTAGTTTTTTGGATGGGGCTTCTCAACCAGATGAATTAGTAGACCAAGCTGCGGTGCTCGGGTTAACTGCTCTCGCGATTACTGATCTCAACGGCGTGTATGGAATGCCAAAAGCATATTGGCGAGCGAAGGAACATCCGCAGTTAAAATTTATTGTAGGAGCAGAAGTCACGATCTCGAATGCTCCGTCTATTACTTTACTCGCTCGAGATCGACAAGCGTATGGGTTGATGTGCAGAATTTTAACCCAATCGCATGCGGGTAAAGAGAAAGGAATGGCGACGTTAACACTCGATGAGCTTTCTCGGTTTATGGATGAGCCCATTTCGAAAGGACTTTTTTGTATCCCAACTGTCCCTCCGTTGTCGTCTGAATCGCCGCAGGCAAATCCTCCCCCTTTCGGGGATTTGCCTGCGGTTGATTTTCTCACCTTCCTAAAAATGCGATTCGAAGATCGTCTCTTCCTTCCTCTCTCCCGCTTCAAAGATGGTCACGATGAAGCTCGCACCGCGCGGGTGCTTCAACTCAGTCGGAAATTCGATGCACGAATCGTCGCCACGAATGATGTTCTTTATCACTCGCGAACTCGCAAACCCCTGCAAGATGCATTCGTCGCCATTCGCGAAGGAAAATCTTTGCTCGATGCTGGGTTCAAACTCTCGGCAAACGGTGAACGCTATTTAAAATCACCCCAAGAAATGGCCGAACTTTTTGCTGACCTTCCCGAAGCGCTTGAAAATACGCTCCTCATCGCCAATCAATGCACTTTTTCTCCGAGCGAACTTCGTTACCGTTATCCTTCAGAATGGATTCCCGAACCTCACACTGCTCAAAGTTATTTAGAAGAACTCACCTGGGCGGGCGCAAAGGAGCGCTTTAAAGACAGCATCGTTCCTGATAATCTCGCAAAGCAAATCCACCATGAACTCACTATTATTCATAAATTAGGTTACCCCGATTACTTTCTCACTATTTATGACATCGTTCGATTCGCGATTAAAGAAAACATTCTTTGCCAAGGACGGGGATCTGCAGCCAACTCCGCAGTTTGTTACTGCTTGGGAATCACCGCGATTGACCCGGTGAAAGGGCAATTGCTTTTTGAACGATTTATTTCTGAAGAAAGAAAGGAACCACCAGATATCGATGTCGACTTTGAACACAGTCGCCGCGAAGAAGTGATTCAATACATTTATAAAAAATATGGACGGGATCGTGCGGGCATGGTGAGTGCGGTGATCACTTATCGAAAACGATCTGCATTTCGTGAACTTTCAAAAGCATTTGGTGTTGAAGTGGGCTCGCTCTCTTCAAAAGCAATGTTGCATGAGTGGGAGCGGCTTGAAAAAACTTCGCCCATTCCAAACTGTCGCGAAAAAATTGATCAACTCGCTACCGAAATGAAAGGATTCCCGCGCCACCTCTCCATTCATAGTGGTGGTTTCACCCTCTCTGCTGATCCCATCATCGAAATCGTGCCGATCGAACCCGCACGCAAGGAAGGGCGAACGATTATTCAGTGGGATAAATATGATCTCGATTATTTAGGTCTACTCAAAATCGATGTGCTCTCCCTTGGCATGCTCACCGCACTCAAAAAGACGCTCGACATGGTTAATCTTAAACTCTACGAAATTCCACAAGACGACAAAAAAACTTATGAGATGATTCAAAAAGCCGACACCATTGGCACCTTTCAAGTTGAATCGCGTGCGCAAATGAACATGTCGGGAAGATTGCTTGCCAAAAATTTTTATGATCTCGTGATTCAAGTCGCGATTGTGCGACCGGGACCGAGTGTGGGACAAATGGTTCATCCTTTTTTGAAACGCCGGAATGGAATTGAACAGGCATTCTATCCCCACCCCAAACTTCGCGAAATTTTAGGAAAAACTTTGGGCGTTCCTCTCTTTCAAGAACAACTCATGCGAATCGCAGTTGAGCTCGCCGAATTTACTCCAGGTGAAGCCGATCAATTGCGACGAGCCATCGGCGCGTGGAGATCGAGTGGTTCAATTCAAGACGTTGCCCAACGATTACTCACCGGCTTAAAGAAAAACGGAATCCCCGACGACTACGCCAAAAATCTTTTAGAACACATGAAAGGATTCGCCCACTATGGATTCCCCGAAAGTCACGCCGCCTCTTTCGCACTTCTCGCCTACGCCTCTTGCTATTTAAAGCGCCATCATCCAGCCGAATTTGCGTGCGGACTCCTCAATTCACAACCGATGGGATTTTACGCAGCCCACACGCTCGTCGACGATGCAAAACGACACGGAGTCACCGTGCTTCCCGTTGATCCAAACCATTCGCAGTGGGAATGCACGATTGAAAAAATAAATCACAAGAGCGTGCTCCGCATGGGTTTGAGAATCGTACACGGGTTAGATAAAAAAGAAGCTCAGACGATTATTCAAAACAAACCTTATCAAAACATGTCAGAGTTTCTGGCCAAAACTCAAATCAGCAAAGACGTGCTTTACCGTCTTGCCATGGGCGATGCCTTTCGCTCGTTTGGTGAAGATCCTCGCCATACGCTCTGGAAAATTCTAGAAGAAAAAGTTCAGAAAACAGAAAATCAATTGGATTTGTTTGCGGGGGCGACGTTTGCGTCTCCCGGAGTTGCCAATACCAAACTAACCCTCTTTGATTCCTTCAATGCCTTCGAATCCGTCAAAGCCGATTACGGCGCCTTCAATCTCTCTACCCAAGCTCACCCTATGCAAGCACTTCGAAAAATCAAAAAACTCCCGCGCATGACCACTTTTGATGCAAAACGAACTCCACCTAAAACAAAAATTACCACTGCGGGTTTATTACTGGTTCGGCAAATGCCGCCCACTGCAAATGGAGTTTGCTTTGGCGCAATTGAAGATGAGCACGGATTTTTAGATTTAGTCCTCTTCAAAGAAGACTACGAAAAATGCAAACCCGTATTTTTGTTCAACTGCTTTCTCATCGTGAGCGGTTACATCGAACGCGAAGGCCACTCCGTGAGCATGATCGTGAAAAACGTAGAACCCATTTGGGATGAAGACGCAAAAGAAATCAACGGACTCGTTATCGAACCGACGCAATATTTCTGGTAGTCATTTCAGTTCCCATCAAAAACCCAAACATTCCATCTTGATCAAATGAACAATGTGGGCCAGGCACAATCTTTAACTCTGCACTTGCTCCATTTTTAGTCACCGCATTTGTGAATAGAGTTGAGCCTTCAAAGAATCCAAATTGATCGGCATCGCCACAAGAAACATAGAGGGGTGGAAAAGCGGGGGTAACCCACTTCGCAGCAAGATCAATTGGCGAAGCGGCATTCCAAGAATCTTCATCTGGAAAATAATCTAAATATACGCCCAACGCAAAATTTACATCATCCTCGTTAGCACGGGTTCGGGCTACGTACTTGCTCACCTCTGAATCCATATCACTAGAATCGTCGTCATTATTATCAGAATCATCGTCAGAATAAATTGCCTTTGAATCCAACTCAAAAAGTGCAGGGCAAGCAAGTGCGACCTTAGAAAAAAGCTGGGGTTGTTTTAAATAAAGTTGGCTTGCGTTGAAACCACCCATCGATGCACCTACCAACATGATTTTAGCAGGGTGAAAAAGGAGCATGCTCTCAACATGAGGAAGCGCAATTTGGGTGAAGTGTTCGTACAATCCACTCTCATCGCTATCATTTTTCTCTACCAGCAACCACGTCTTTCCATATGAAATCGAAATCACGGTAGGAGCTTTCATTCCCCATTTCGAATAAAATGTTTCTGCATAAGGGGAATTTACCCATTCATGTTCACTTCCACCGGCTCCATGAAGATAAAGAAGCACGTCTTGGCTAGTACTTCCTTTTTCTTGATCAATACAAAATGAGTAATCATGCTGGTCGTAATCATGCTGGCTGTAGACATCATAGCACTTCGAATCCAACGGCGGCATCGTGGCCCAAGAAAAGCTTGGCGAAAGGGTAAGCACTACCAATACCATCAAAATTTTTTTGATCTGATTTTTCATATAATCATTTTGTAGCAATTCAGGTGCCATGTAGATTCGGGCAATACGCCACCCGTGTCATCAAAAATATCAAACACTCTTAAAAGAATTTGGTAAGATAGGGAAAACCAATGCAAATCTATAATCATCTTCCCCTTCTCATCAAATGCCTTCACCAATGGAAAACCGCTCCTACTGAACAGCAGTTTCTAAACGATTACTTTAAGCCCATTTCAGAAACGACCGGCCGTTTCTTTCAACGTTTTCACGAATCCATTCTTGATCTCGATTGGGAAAAGTACCGAGAACACGCCCTCAAGTTGGTTCCCGAAGAACAAGAAGCTCGCTTGCGAAAACACCTGGCCGATATTGAAAACCTTTTTAAATTTAAACTCGAAGGCGAGGTTTTTCTGGTGGGAACTTTTGAAGACATGGACGGATACGCCCGCTTTGACCGCGGAAGTCACAAAGTTTATCTTGGCGTTGACGAAAATTATCACCGCCCCTACATCGATATACTCATGACTCATGAACTCACTCACGTTGCGCGAGAATCTCGCCCTGAAGTGTGGGAGGGGTTTGGACTCAACCCAAAAATGACTCAAAAAGAATTTCAACTCTACCAACCCGTGATCGAACACTTGATGGGAGAAGGTTTTAGTTGCGTGGTTTCAGAGATTTTAGTGCCGCGAGAAGACCCCTGGGATTACGTTTATCAAACTAAAGAAAGCTTAGCAGATCTGTACAAACGTGGACCCGAGCTCGATCGCTTTGTAAAAAAACAACTCAAAGATCCAGACGGCGACTACGGCCACTATTACGGTTTTCACCCTGTTTTTGCTCACTACTACTGGGCCATGAATTGGGTAAAGAAAGTAATGCATGATTTTGCAGGTGGCGATCCTCAAAAATTAGTCACGATGAGTTCAAAAGATTTTATCGAACATGCTCTGAAGTTCGAAGTCTAGCCGAATCGATTTTTAAAATTAGCTTTAAAACTATTGACCTGTTGGCGGAACAACAAACGAAGCGACTCCATTCACATCAAAAGAACAATGCGGTCCTGGAACCAACTTCCACTGTGAACTTGCCCCATTTTTCGCAACCGCATCTGCAAATGCCTTTGCGCCTTCAAAAAATCCATATTGATCCACGTCTCCACAAGAAACATAAACTGGGGGAAATTGTGCAGTCACCATTTTTGAAGCGAGATCAACAGGAGCCGCATTACTCCAAGCCGCAGTGTCAGGATAGAATGCAGAAAACATTTCTAGCGCACGATCTACATAATAACGATCGGCCCCAGTTCGGGCAACATACGCTCCCACTTCTAGATCCTTTGCTTGTGGACTAAACGTGATGATGGCCGGGCAGGCAAGCACTATTCGTGAAAACAGATCAGGTCGCTTCAAATAAAGTTGACTCGCATTGAATCCTCCCATCGATGCTCCCATCAAAATCAAGTGCGCTGGATGAAAAGGTAGTTTAGCCTCGAGAGCAGGGAGAGCAATTTGGGTGAAGTGTTCAAATAATCCGCTCAAAGACGATGAGTTCTTTTCTGCCAATAGCCAGGTTTTACCGTAAGAAATGGTGATGACGGCGGGCGCGGCCTGCCCCCATTGACTATAAACAGTCTCGGCGAATGGAGAGTTTTGCCATTCGTATTCACTTCCACCCTGACCATGTAAGTAGAGAACCGCGTCTTTGCTCGTGGTGCCGGGCAGTTGCTGAATGCAATAACTGTAAGAAATGCCACCGCCGTCCTCTGTACCACACACCGTTTGTAAAACAGGCATCGACGCTTGAGAAAAACTGCCCAGTGAGATGAACACTATCCCAAGCCATAAAATCCTTTTTATTTTTATTTTGATCATACTCGTTAGCTAGCAATTTCAATGCCGAGGGACTAAACTGGCAAAATGACTCAGGCAAAAGCCGTTAAAGCGCTTGAAAAACACGGCATCCTTCTCACCTACCCCATCGACAACAAGCCAGAACCGCTCTCGCTTTGGTCTGCATTTTATCCCAATGATAAAATGGTTTGGGAATGGGATGACAACGGAGACGACCGAGTCGCAAAACTCTGGCACCTGCGAATGGAACTCTCGATGTCGCGTAAAGTAGTTTACGCAAAATGGTTTCGTGGGCGGGCCACTTTTTTCTCGCGCGAAATTTTTACGGCACTGCTTGCTTCGCTGGGAACGTCGAAGGCGTCGCGCAATCTCCTTCGATCTGAATCGCAGCAAATTTTAGAAATATTAGAAATGGATTCCCCCCAATCTACCAAGCAAATTAAAGTCGCGACTGATCTTCGCGGCAAACTCTTCGAACGCACGTATGACAAATCAATGAAAGAGCTTTGGAACCGTCTTTGGATAGTAGGGTTCGGTGAAGTGGAGGATGGTGCGTTTCCATCACTCGCGGTCGGCGCGACTCAAACCCTTTTTGAAGATCTATGGGAGGCGTCGAAAGAAATCACGCCTCTAGAAGCGAATAAAATCCTCATTGCAAAGCTCGGCGAAGATTCTCTATGGGTCAAATTCCTCAGAAAATTGAGCTAAATTAAATCAAACCGGTTTATACATATTAATTGTGTACAAAATTAGTAAGGTTTGCTATAAAGGTGCTCTTGAAGGTATTTTTATGAGGTCTTTTATTTTAGCACTTTCGCTTTTAGGCTCTGCGGCTTTCGCAGATCAGTGCACTTACTATATTCCTCAGGATAAATTGCACGCGTTATCTCAAAACACACAAACGGAAATCCAAAAAAAGGGCTATAAATTTACCTACGATCACTCTTCCACTTCTAAAGTTTTTGACGTCGTGAATGGCAACACTCTCTATGGCGGAATCTCAATCGCATTCGTTTTGACCATTGGCCGCATCAAATCTCTACCTTACCCGGGCCAAGGGATTAGTGATGACTCGGCAGGCAGAAGAGCCACTGCTACCCTTCCCGTTTGCCCGCCTCCAGTTAAATCACTTTGTGACAAAGATAGCCCATACGGCTGTTAGTAATAGCTAATTTGACCCTACTCCCTAACCTCCTCTTTTCCACAATTGGTAAACCTTAGGCTTTTATACTAGCATCAGAGGTAAGACACCATGATTGAACTTTTACTCGTAGAAGATGATCCAGTTCTGGGCCGCGGACTCCACGTAAATCTGGAGCTCGAAGGTTATCGCGTGCACTGGGCGCGCGATCTTAATGCTGCCGGACAAACTTTTCCGGCACATCCAATACAGCTGGTGATCTTAGATCTCAATCTTCCCGACGGGAACGGACTCAGTTTCTTAAAGAAGATTCGCGATGCAGGATCGCGCACCCCCGTGATCGTCCTCACTGCAAAGACTGATGAAGATTCAGTGGTCGAAGGCCTTCAGTCTGGCGCAAACGATTATGTTCGCAAGCCCTTCGGCAACAAAGAACTTTTAGCCCGCATTAAAACCACACTCAAAGAACCTCAAACGAGAGACCACCAAGCTCGCTATGGAGACTTGGTGGTTTACTTTGAAAAACGCAAAATACTTTACGGTGAACAAGAGATTGATCTAAACCGTCGCGAGTTTGAGGTCCTCACTTACTTTGTAGAACATGCGGAGTCGGTGGTTACCCGTGAAAACTTACTCTCAGTGTTAGACAAGGATGGCGAGATCTTTGACCGCACGATTGACTCTCACGTGAGTCACGTTCGCGCGCGTCTGCGCACGGCGGGCGTAAAATCAGTTCAAATTAGTTCGGTTTATGGGGTAGGATATCGGTTAGAAAAGAATAAGGAACCATGATCCGAATCCAGGTCTTTAGAAAACACTATTTTACCACTGCTATCATTCTCATTCTTTTTATTTGCTTAGGTTTTTTCAGTAATTTTTTAATCATGCGATTCAACCGTCAAGAAAGCATGAACCCCCCCACTTTTTTTGCAAAATTAGTGGATCACTTTGACCGTACTGATCGCGTAAAAGCATTGCTTGAAGTTGAAAGCTTGCAAGATCATCATGGAAATTTTACTTTTTGGATTGTGGACCGAACCGGAAAAGTTCTTTACCCGCAAAATGAAACGCTACCGGTGAGCTGGGAATCCATCGTCCCGCCTGATCAGCCCTATCATTTTGTGACGCTCCCTAAGATTGATTTATCAAAGCCTAATCCAGCAGATTCTATTATTCGATTTGAGGGTGAACCCATTCAATACCTTTACGTACGATCAGAGAAAGGCCGCGCGGCTCCGCCCCCAAGCCATACGGTGGTGGCTTCTTCTTTTGCCGTTCTTTTTCTTTCGGTGATTTTAGGAGTGGGTTTCGCGCTCACTTTTCTCTTCAAATCCCTTCAAGATAAAATGGTGCTCGCCGATTCAGTGATCGCCGAACTTCAAAAAGGAAATTTAAAAGCACGATTCCCAATCCGCAAAATGGATGAATTTGGGCAAGCAATGAACCGCTTTAACCAAATGGCTGATGAAATTGAGCGATTAGTAGAACGCTTAAAAAACGTTGAAAAATCGCGCATGAATCTTTTGCAGGAACTCGCCCATGATCTTCGTACTCCGGTAGCATCGCTTAAAAATTTACTTGAAACGATTCATACCAAACGCGAAACCATTGACCCAAAAATTCAAGATGAGCTCATGACTCTTTCCTTAAAAGAAGTCGATTATTTTGAGCGCCTCATTGAAGATTTATTAATTTTGGCTCAAGTGAGTGAACCGCGCTACCAAGCCGATCGTGCTCCTCTCAATTTTAATGAATTACTTGAAGACGAATCCGAAAGCATTGCCGCAAAATTTTCAAATTCTGAAAATAAAATTCAGCTCAAACAAAACTTTTCAAATGTTTCGGTCGAAACCCATGGCGACCCTCATTTACTTCGACGAATGCTCAGAAATGCATTTGACAATGCCTTCTCTTTTGCAAAAAAAGAAGTCACCGCTTCACTTTCACGTGACCATCAAGAAATCGTCATCACGATAGATGATGATGGAAATGGTCTTTCAAAAGAAGCACTCGAATCTTTCGGAAACCGCAGAATGACCCGTGTTTTAGACACCTCTCATGAAGGACGACTTTCGGTGGGACTCGGTTCAGTGATCTTAAAAACCGTGGCAGAAATTCACCGAGGATCGGTTGAGGCGCAAAATAGAACGGATTCAAATGGCCATGTTTTAGGCGCCAGAATCACGATTCGCATGCCAGTTCTGTCTTAATCCATTTTTCTGAAATCACAGGCAGGTGTCTAAACTTTAGACAGTAAAAGCCCTCAAAATCAGCCAAAATTCCATAGTTTTCACGTGAAATCGCGTATATGCCCTGTCATCAAAGCAGCGTGGAACCCTACTTTGGCACATCCAATGCAATCTCTATCCCTAAGAGAACAAAGAGGGTCAGAGTTTATGAAAAATTTTAAACAAGTTTTATTGATGGTTTTAAGCTTCGCCAGCATCGCTACTTTTCAAGGTTGCGGGAACAACAGTACTGTTCCTGTCATCCCTTACAATTCGGCATCAACCGCTTATGGCAACAGCTGCGGAACTGGATATGTTTATTCAACCTACGGCTGCCTTCCCCAAGGAAACTGCCAAGCGGGATTCGGCCTTTACAATAATACCTGCGTTCAAGGCTCCACAGGCCCGGTCGCAAACAATAGCTGCGGCTATGGCAACATTCTTAGCACTACCTATGGATGCATACCCCAAGGCGGCTGCCCAACAGGATATGGGCTCTATAACAACGCCTGCGTGTACGCTAGCTCACTCGTTAACGGCAGCAGCCCTACTTGCAACGCTGGTTACGTACACACGGTAAACGGCTGTTTAGTTCAGGGGCCGTGCCAATCGGGCTATGGGTTCGATCCGCTCTATAATATGTGTTACCCGGTGCAATAAGCGCTTCGATACCAACCTACGTAAAAATAAAAAGAGTATAGAGGGGTTCGGCCATCCATGGCCTCCTCAGCTGGGGAACCTTCCAGGGCTGAGAACCCCTCTATACTCTTTTTATTTTTACGTAGGTTGGTATCGAGGCTTTGTGTACATGGATAAGAAATTTTCCCTGCACTCCCATGTCCTGTTACACACACAGGTGTGTGGACTCACTCAATCTAGTCATAGAAAAATACCATCAAAGTTTTAGGGATTCTCGCGCGCAGGATGCGCATTAGCGAGTAAAGGCCGGATGCCTGTGCCCTAAAACTTTGATGGTATTTTTCTATGACTAGATTGAGTGAAGCAACGGCGACTATGGGACGTTCGGATCATTATCCGAATTATAATTCGGATTACAAGCATCATCGAGTGTTTCATTCCCGTTATAATCTTGGAGCTGGCAACCTTGAATAAGCGCAAATTGGTCGGTGATCAACATTCTATGAATATTGATACGCAAGTTATCAAGATCAATTTGGCTATTCACTCTCGCTTCAGTCGCTGCAAGAATTGCAGTGTTTGCATCGAGTACGTGCAAAAGATCAGTCGTGCCGAGATAGAAATTTTCTAACTCGATATTATATGCATTGATTAAATTTTGTTCAGCGGCTTGTGCGAGCAACAATTGTTTTTGCGATTGTACAATTGAGGTTAATGCAGTCTCAGCAAGTTGATCCGTTTCTTCTTTTAACTCAACCTTTTGCAGTTGCAGTTGTTCAATACTATCATTGCTCAGTTGAAGATTGGCAAAGGTTGCAAACCCAAAGGTTCCTGAGTTACTTTCGCCCACGTGACCGAAATTGGCTCCGCTAATCTGCCCGCCTGAGCTATTACTTCCAATCGTACCGAGACTTGCAGAAGTGAAGAAACTCCAAAACTTGCTCCATTTGGTGTCATAAGAAGCTGCGACCAAATCATCAATTTGACTGTTTTCAGGAGCAACCGACAATGCTTTCGCCGAAAGAATTTGTGGCGTTGAATTTTCATACGTTGAAGCGGGAACGTGGGCCACATCAAGAATCAACTGCTGTTCAAGAGGGACCGCAAGCATTTGTCTTAATGCTGCTGTTTCTGTCGCAAGCAATTTATCAGATTGAGAAAGGTCAATGTCTGCGAGTTCAGAACGGCCCGCTGCTGAATTCAGATCTTGGTCACTGGTTTTTCCCACCTGATTTTGTTGTTTTAACGACGCGTAAAGATTTTGAAGCGCAACCGATTGCTGTTTCAGTGCGATGTTAAGATCAACATCACTCACCATTTCTTCGTAAAGAGCATAAGCAGAAGCGTATTGATTCAATTGAACTAAGTAATACGCGACGGTGTCGGCGGCCAATGTGTTTTTGCTTTGAGCTTTATTAAACCAGTTACTCGGAAACAAAAAGGGGAGCAACAAAGAGACTGAACCCAGAAGAAAATTAGGTGAAAAAATAACACTCAAACTCACCGACGGAAGCAAATTTGCGCGGGCCACTTTAACTTGATCTTTTGCTTGGGCAACTTGATTCATTCCCACCAAAATTGCATAATTACCGTAGAGAAGCGTAGTTCTGAGCGTGTTAGGATTCACATGAAAAGGAGCGGGCGTCGGTGACGGTGCCGGTGCCGGTCCTGCAAATGCAGCTTGATTTGCCAAGAAAGAACAAATTAAAACAAACGCAATTTTTTTCATAAAGCCACTCTCACTCCGGCGTTCACGCCAAAACCTGCTAAATCAGAATCTCCGGCAGATCCCCACACTTGAGAAACGCCAAGATTCAATGCCATTATTTTTGTAAAAGAAATTAAAACTCCTGCGCCCAATTGAACCGGCAAACCAAAAGTGGATTCGCCTGCATCAATGCCCGAACGGTTGGTAATAAACAAACTTGGAAGAAGAGAAAACTGAGCATAGGGATGAAATACGCGTGATCCGAAATACTGAGGTTGATATTCAACTCCTACGCGAACGGACGGAAGATATCCAGTTTGATCTTGAGAAGAACTGAGGCCTGGGGAAACCAAATTTGAAGAACGGCTTACGGTTAGAAAAGAGCCTCCGACATTAAAATTCAACATCGTGTTGATTGGAATGAGCACAGAAAGATTTAAGTCAGGCGCATTCTGAACTGAAAAGCCAGAAACTGCGTTGCTGTAAGCTGGCGCTTGCAAATTTTTTGGCTGCCAACTTGAAACCCCTAATTCAATTTGAGTATTCGGCTGACTCGCCCGATCTCTTTGAATCACGTCATTTTCAATCTCTACATCAATTTGACTTGGCGAAAGGGGAATATTCAAGTCCTGTGGATCATTATTGAGTTTATCATTTTTGATCGGCGCGGCTTGAACCGTCGAAGTGAAGAGAATGAAAAATAATAAAACTAATTTCAACTTCATAATCAATCCCCTTATGGCGACATAAAGAAAGCGTAAGTGGCGTTGTTATAGTCACTTTTATAGGTACATGATAAACCGGCGACTCCACTGGCATCCTTACCCGGCAAGCAACTTAACTTTTGATTCGTAGTCACGTCTCCCGAAGTTTTCGTTTTAAGCGAAATACTGTTAGTTAAGTTATCGTACTCGGCGTTGTCAAAAGTGATCGCTGCTCCGGTTTCTGGCGGTACTCCTCCGGTGGTCGGAGTATCAAGAATAATCGCGACATCAACCAATTTTTTCTGCGCAAAATTATTATAAAAACGTTCGTTTGAAGTCGTCGCAGAATCTGAAATCGTCATCGTCGCCGGCACGCCCGTCGGTGCTGATTGAGTAGAAGGCGGTGCTGGCGGTGCTCCCGCTGGAGGATGCATCGCGCTCGTATCCATTGGGAAATTCCCATGTAAAACTTCTTCAGTGTTCGGTCCGCCAACTTTACCAGAACTTGGATTTGGAACTGAATTGAGTGGAGCATTCATTTTTAAATTAAATACGCCAGTAATCCCCGGTTGATTATCGGTGGTAATCGTTCCCGTAAATTGATTACCATTCGTGATGTGACCCGCAATCTTCATCGTTACTACCGAAATGTCAGCGCGAATCATCGCGATGGTTCCGCTCACATCACCCGTATTTGAATTATCGTTAGAGAAATAATAAGCGGTATCGATGTGAACGTCAGATTCAATTTCGTTTGAGAGAATCACATCACCACTCAAATTTGCCTGAGCAGTGGTAGTGGTTCCATCACTTGAATTGATGGTGTTGATTTCAGCATCTAAGGAGACTTGAAGTCCGCCCATGGGTGAACCATCTTTTTGATTTACGATCGTGCCCGAGTAAGTTCCCGAAATTCCCTGGTAGAGATGATATTGATCCGCCACCAATTGTTGGTGCGCCTCGTTTGTGGTGCGATCTTTTGCGCAACCCACGACGAACAATACAGTACCAATAAAAACCCCTGCCACCCCTAATTTAAAAAATGCTCTCATCTTAGGTGGCGATTTACGCTGAACTGTTGTAGATGTCAAGCATTCGATCATCGGTTTTGATGTCAGAAAATGAGGATTAAAAAAATGACTTCTCTTGCAACTAGCTCAAATTCAAGGTCTTTTTACTTAGCATTGCTAATTATTATGAGTGCTCTTTGCACGAAAACTGTGGAAGCAAATCCATCATCTGCACTCACCATTCAAAGTGCGGTTGATCAAGCGCTAGAAAAAAACCCTGACGTTCTAAAAGCGAGAGAAGTCGTGGAGCAATCTCACTTTGATTTCTCTGCTGCTATTGGTAAGGCTCTACCCACGGTCGCTGCAACCTTCAATGCCTCCTACCAAAAGGATGCTGCCGACCAACAGTTCCCAAATTTTGGCGGTGAAACATACAATCAATACACCTTTGGCCTCACCGCAACCCAACCCCTCTTCGACGGCGGCGCAGTGTTCGCAGCGCTTCGCTACGGAACCAAGAATAAAGAAATTACCAACTACGCACTTCAAATTGTAGAACGCACCACCACCGAATCCGTGCTCGAAAGTTTTTACAGCCTGCTCTTGAATGAAAGGTTGCTTCAGGTTTTGAATGATACTTACGCAGTCGACCTAGAAGTTCTTAAAATTGCAGAACGGTATTTTAGAGTCGGCCGAATCCAAAAAGTGGATTTGCTAAACTTAAAAACACAAACCTCTCTCCTGCGCCCAAAAATTGCGCAGGCAGAAGATCTCATCCAAACCACTGCTTCTCAATTAGCGATGTTGCTACGTAATTTAAACGCTTCTGATGTTCGCGCTAAAGGACAACTCGTGAGCCCAGACCCAACTTGGGTAAAGCAAATGCTTGCAGATAAAATAGCCGAACTCCCAGAAATTTTGCAAAGTCGCACACAGGTAGATCAATTTGAAGACAATCGCACAATTCAAATGGCAACCTACTGGCCTAAATTAAATCTCGTTGGTCAATGGGGACGACTTGCTTATTCAAAAACTGATCTTCTGAATAGTGACGCCACGAACTGGGCAATTGCACTTCAATTGAGCATTCCAATCTTTAACGGCCTCACCTCAATCTACACTCGCCAGTCCCTTGCCTCTCAAGAAAAGCAAATGGAAATGGATGAGACGAAAACTGCAGACACCGTTTCGGTGAGCCAAATCCAAACTGATAAAGATTTACAGGTGGCTGAAACTAATTTATCTGCAACCGAAGAGGCCGCAGGCTTTGGGCGTGAAACCTTCAAACAAGCAGAACATGATTTTAAATTATCAACGATTAACTACATTCAATATCAAACTTCACTTCAGGCATTTTTAGATTCAGAGACTGGGTACTATCAGGCGAAATACAATTATATTGTCGCGGTGGCGAAACATTTTAATGCGAAGGGCATTCCGCTTTCTCTTTTAGTGGCTAAACTCGATCAGATCAGCGGAAAATAATTTCATGCGGGTGACGGACGAGACATTTTGTTTTCTACGTCGAGCGGGTCTGGGCGCTCAAGATAAGTTGCTAAGCTGTACGCACAGGGTACTACAAACAAGGTCAAAATCGTAGACACGATCACGCCACCGATGATTGCGGTGGCCATCGGTACCGTCGTCTCGGCCCCGGGACCAATCGCCAATGCTTCTGGAAGCGCGCCTGCCACTGTTGCAATGGAAGTCATGAGAATAGGACGCAATCTCACTGGGCATGCATGTAAAAGCGCCTCATGAACACTCTGCCCTTCGCTTCTGCATTGATTGGTAAAGTCGACCAAGAGAATGGAATTCTTCTTCACAATCCCCATTAAGAGAATAAATCCGATCAAGCTATAGATGTTAATCGATTGATGTCCAACGGCGAGACCCATGAATGCGCCTGAAACGCTAAATGGGAGCGCGAGCAGAACGACCACCGGATGAATAAAACTATTAAACTGCGAAGCGAGTACCATGTACGACACCACAATCCCGAGCAAGAGCGCGAATATCAAACTTTGAAATGATTCTTTATAACTCTGCGAGCTCCCGGTAAGAACCAGCGTGTAACCAGGAGAAAGAATTTCCTTTCCTAGTTTTTGAACTTCAAGCAAAGCTTGTTCTTGGGAATGGCCTGGAGCCGGATTCGCATAAACGGTAATTGCACGCGATCGATTTAAGCGCGAAATGAGCATTAAACTGGGCTTTTCTTCAAAGTCGACCAGTTCAGAAAGAGCAACGACTTCACCGCGATTATTTCTCACACGAATGTTTTTGAGTTGTTCGGCATTGTCTCTTTGGCTTGCAATCAATCGGAATTCAATCTCATAACGGTGACCGCCTTTTGGATATTCCGTTTGGCCATTTAAAATCGCGCCACCAATCATGGAGTTTAGCGCGTCGGTCACCGTGGTAATCGGAACTCCATGAACGGCCATTTTGTTCCGATTTGGAATCACATGAATCTCAGGCATGCCGGGTTGAATGTCGGTATTCACATCCGCTGCAAATCCTGATTTGGTATAGGCGTCCATTATTTTATTCGTCTCATCAACGAGCGTGTCCCAGTTCGGGCCCTGCACTACAAATTCAATTGGGAATCCCCGTCCCGTCGCAAATCCGCGGAGCGAGAGATCCTGCGCATTGATTTGCATTCCCTTTACTTTTTGCTTCAGGTCTTTTCTAATTTTCTTGATGAAGTCAGTCTGATTGAGTTTTCGCTTGCTAGGATCAACCAAAGTCACAAAAGCACTTCCTTGGTTAACAGCATCGCCGCCGAATCCACCGACCATGCTAAAAACACCCTCTACTTCAGGGAGACTTTGTAGGTATTCCTCGGCTTGTTTCATTTTTTTATCGGTGAAACCGAGGGATGAACCGACGGGGGCCTTAAATCGAAGCATGACTTGAGATTGATCTTGAGCGGGCATCATCTCTGAAGGAAGCGTTTTAAAGATAAAAATACTGGCAACAAAGAAAAGTAAAGTAACCGTGAGAGTAATGATTCGATTGCGAAGCAAAACATGGAGCACTTTTTGATAATGAACTGAAAGCTTTTGAAAAAACTTATCTACCTTTGCAGCAAATCCTTTTGCATGATGCTCAACCTTCAAGTAACGCGAACAACGCATGGGGGTCAGGGTGAGTGCTTCTAAAAGGGAGAGTAAAACCGCGACAGAAACAGTGACTCCGTATTGATAGAAATATTTTCCGATCACGCCTTTCATGAAAACAACCGGCAAGAAAATCGCGACGACCGCTATTGTCGCTGCAAGTGCGGCAAAAGTGATTTCTTTTGAGCCCTTAATGGCAGCTGCCCTTTTCTTTTCGCCCATCTCACGGTGTCGCACAATATTTTCGAGCATCATGATCGCATCATCGACGACGACCCCAATCGCAAGCGACAAACCGAGTAAGGTAAAAGTGTTGAGAGTGAAACCACAAAAATAAATCGCCATGAAGGTTCCCACAATTGAAGTAGGAATCGCCATGAGAACGTTCATCGTTGAGGTCCATGATCCTAAGAATAGAAAGCAAACAAGCGACGTTAACAGTGCTGACAGCAACAGCATGAAATTTAATTCATTCACCGACTGCTTAATAAAGCGGGTGTTGTCAGAGCGAATTGAAATGGTATATTGCTTAGGCAAATTGGCTTGAACTTCTTTAACTTTATCTCGAATTGCTTGGGCGACTTCAACGGCGTTAGAACCGTGTTGTTTTAGAATCCCAAGTCCAACCGCCGATTGACCGTTAAAACGGGCCATTTTGCGAACATCGGTGAGGTCTTCTTCAATCGTCGTTACCTTTCCCAATTGAATCGGTGCAAAGTTTGCGCCCAAAACAGTGCGATTGTTAATTCGCATTTTTCCAAAATCAATGGGGTTAGTCGCTTCGCCCATGATTCGTACGTTATATTCATTTTTATCATTTTCAATTCTTCCGGCAGGCACTTCGACGTGTTCACTTTGAATGGTTTGAATAATATCGTCTGCAGTGAGGCCGTTTTTATTAAGAACATTAATATCACCCCAAACTCGGAGGGCAGGATCGGTATAACCGGCGAGCGCAATATCCCCTACGCCTGGGATCGTTCCAAATTGATCAAACAAATAATTTCGCGCATAGATCATCGTATCAATCTGCGGAACTGAGCCATCACTAACGAGAGCAATCCAAAGAATAGGCGTATCTTCTGGATTCCTTTTTCTTACCGTTGGGGCCAAAAGATTGGTTGGCAATAAATTTCGAACTTGGTTAATGCGGTCTTGAACTTCTTGAACCGCTTCATCAATATTTCGATCGAGTTCAAATTCAATCGAAATACTACCGGAACTTTGTTGAGCAGAAGAAGTTACACTTCGAATCCCGCCAATTTGCATGATTGCATCTTCAACGGGATCGATGACCTGAGCTTCCATCACTTCTGGAGCAGCACCGTTCAAAGTAAAAGAGGCGCTCACTACCGGGAAATCAACATCGGGGAGCTGACTCACTCCCAATTGATGAAACGAAAGCGCGCCAAACACAATGAGTGCTGCCATCAGCATCCATGCGAAGACCGGCCTACGAATCGAAATCTCTGACAAGTTCATGCAGGTTGACCCTCTGACGGCTTAACCGGTGAAGCTACCGCCGGAGTTGATTCTTCATCATCCACTTCTGGCCGTTCGAATTTCACAAAAAGACTATAAAACGCCGGAACCACAAAAAGAGTTAAAAACGTAGAAAGACTCACTCCTCCAATAATCGCAATCGCCATTGGAATTCGGGTCTCTGCTCCTGGCCCGAACGAAAGTGCCGCAGGAATCGCGCCCGCCACCGTTGCAACCGACGTCATTAAAATCGGACGAAGTCGAATCGGACAAGCCTTGAGAAGCGCTTCTTCGGGCGGAAGTCCATGGTGGTTTCTCTGCTCATTGGTAAAATCGACGAGCAAGATGGAATTCTTTTTCACAATCCCCATCAAGAGAATCAAACCAATCATGCTGAAGAGATTGATGGATTGATGAGTCATGAAAAGCGCGAGCAGCGCGCCTGATAGACTGAACGGTAGCGCGAGTAGAACGGTCACCGGGTGAATGAAACTATTAAATTGTGAGGCAAGCACCATGTAAGCAACCACGATTCCCAAGAGGAGCGCAAAAATCAAACTCTCAAAGGTCGTTTGAAAAGCTTGCGCACTTCCGGTCATCAAAATTTTATAACCACCGCTTGGCAATACGTCCTTAGAAATCTTCTCGACTGCCTTCAAAGCATCTTGCTGTGATTTTCCTTCAGTCACGTTTGCATAAATTGGAATCGCCCGCTGACGGTTCAAACGGTTAATCAATTGAAGTGCAGTCGTACTTTCGATTGTGGAGGTGCTTGAAAGTGAAACCAAATCTGCGCCGCTTCGATTATTTCTGAGAAGGACTTTGTCTAGATCTGAAGGGTTTTCGTGTTCATCATCCTGGGAACGCACTCGAATATTATAACGATGTCCATCCTTCGGGTATTCCGTATTCGCGTTGAAGAGTTGCCCTCCAATGATGGTGCTCACTTCTGATCCGATGGTATCGATACTAATTCCATGCTCGGCTGCTTGATCGCGATTTGGAATCACGTGAATCTCAGGCATTCCGTCTTGATAATCGGTGTTGATGTCCACCATGAGGCCACTTTCTTTCATTTTACTCATCATTGTTTTTGAAAGTTCAACCAGCTTTTTAAAATCAGGTCCCTCTACAATAAACTCAATCGGGTAACCGCGAGTGGCACTAAATCCGGTAATAGAAAGATCTTGTGCAAACACTTGGGTTTCGGGAAAGCGCGCTTGCACTTCATCTCGAATTTTATCCATCACCGCTCGTTGTTTCAGCTTTCGAAGTTTGGGATCCTTTAAGATCACGTAAATATCGCCGGCATTCACCACATCGTTATTTTGATAATTCCC
>Ga0207032_1061_pt1 | contig 33622 bp, 33 predicted proteins | sample Alteio_BWMinCont_38_FD_153308 | JGI IMG/M metagenome (GOLD analysis project Ga0207032, IMG submission 153308) | Enriched cells from forest soil in Barre Woods Harvard Forest LTER site, Petersham, Massachusetts, United States -... | ecosystem: Environmental > Terrestrial > Soil > Temperate forest >... | reverse complement strand
AAATAAATAGAGACTTCATATTTTGTTTTGTCATCCTGAGCCATTTTGATTTCACCAAACAATATTTAAATTAATTACGATAAAATTTAACATGTCACTCATTTGTGGTAGCGAAGGATCTCACGTTTCGTATTAACCATCAAACCGATATGCAACTTGAGGATACTCGTTTTGCCCAAATTGTACAGGAAGTTCTAAATCCTTTACCACAACCCCGCCCTTCTTCTCGTACAATGTCCTCGCACGTTTATTCTCCCTCAACGTCCAAAGCATAAATGGCATTAATTGCCTTTCATTTAACACTCTTCTTGCCTCATCAAATAACTGCCCTCCCACACCATTCCCTTGATGATCCGGGTGCAAAAACAAATTAATCAATTCGCCTTTGAATACTTTCAAAGTTTCTATATAATCAGCTCTTTTAAAATTATCTTCCGACAAAAACCCATAATCACAAAAACCAATAACTTGATCATTAAAAGTTGCCACCAACGTCATCACTTTATTATCTTTATCTGCACTTAATTTTTGCCGACTATTCAAATAGCTGTTATAAGAAATTTGTTCTAAATCACTTTGCTTAACAAAATCAAAATAACTCGTTCTTCCCAATGAGTGAACTTGCGCTAACGATGGAATATCCTCTTCTTGCATTGCACGAAGTTTGTACGCATTTGATATGGTCATGATTTATTTACACCTTATAAGGCTATCATACCTCTTTGGAAATATGTCTGTATACCCGATTTTCGACCATGCATGGTTAAAATCATACCCAATTTTCGACCATGGATGGTTAAAAATATGCCTTGTTTTCGACCATGGGTCTAAATGGGACTAAAAAGGAAGATTTTTACTAATTTAATTGTTAAAAAAGAGACAAACAAGGGTAATTGACCTACTTATACTCCTACCCCTTCCCTTTCGTCCTCGTACTATCTTTTTTGGCATGTTGTTCTATAAATTCAATAATTTTACTGGCAACATCAATCCCCGTTGTTGTCTCAATCCCCTTTAACCCCGGAGAAGAATTCACTTCTAAAACACAAGGGCCATGGTTCGATCTTAAAATATCCACCCCTGCCACATTCAACCCCATTATCTGCGCCGCCCTAACCGCCGTCGAGCGTTCTTCTGGGGTTATTTTAATGGGTGCTCCTGTCCCTCCCCGATGAATATTTGAACGAAACTCACCGGGTTTCGCTTGACGTTTCATGGTAGCGACCACTTTCCCGCCCACCACAAAACATCGAATATCGCTGGATTCGGCTTCTTTAATATATTCTTGCACTAGAATATTTACTTTTAATCCGGCAAACGCATCAATAACGCTTTCTGCAGCTTTTTGCGTTTCGGCTAATACAACCCCCATCCCCTGCGTACCTTCCAACAACTTAATGACCAAAGGGCTTCCCCCCATCATTCGAATCAAGTCTTGAGTATCATCCGGAGAATGGGCAAACCCCGTAATGGGCAATCCTATCCCTTTGCGGGCTAATAATTGTAGCGATCGCAATTTATCCCGCGAGCGCGAAATCGCTACCGATTCATTCACGGGAAAAATCCCCATCATTTCACATTGCCTTAACACCGCTGTCCCATAAAACGTAATCGATGCCCCGATACGAGGAATCACGGCATCAAACCCTTCCAAGCGTTGTCCTTTATAATGAATCGTGGGTTTATGAGAGACGACATTCATGTAACATCGCAGGGTATCAACCACCTCGACTTCGTGGCCGCGAGCGGTAGCCGCTTCCACTAATCGAACAGTAGAGTATAATTTGGCTTGACGGGATAATATGGCAATCTTCATAGATAGTTAAATGCTTTGAAATAGCGTCCTTATTCCGAGTATACACAGGATTTAAAAATTTAGGGATCTTAGTGATAATGAGAAATGTTAATAGGAAATGCAAATTTAAATGGAATGAATATTAGATGAATCTTGATAGGTCGAAATTGCCCTTTGTTTATGCTCTAGTGGCAGGTGCGTTGTTGCCTCTCGCCTTCGCGCCTTACCAATTTTGGATCCTTGCCTTTCTCTCCCCTGCGGCACTGCTTTGGCTTTGGAAAGAAGCGCCGCCCAAACTGGCTGCACAATTAGGTTTCATCTTTGGCTTCGCTTTTTTTGGTGTCGGGATCTCTTGGGTTTACGTGAGCGTTCATCAATACGGGGGTACCGATGCGCCCTTGGCTCTTTTCATCACTTTTCTATTTATCGCCATCCTGGCCATCTTCCCGGCCTTGAATGGGTACATTTTAAAATATCTCTACCCTAAACCTACCATGACAGCATGGCTCATTGGATTTCCCATCAGTTGGGTTTTGTTAGAATGGGTTCGCAGTTGGATTTTTACCGGATTTCCTTGGTTATATTTAGGATACACCCAAACAGATACTATCCTCGGAAACTACGCCCCCATTCTGAGTGTCTACGGCGTCTCATTAGCGATCTTATTGTGCAGCGGAAGTTTGATTGCGCTTATTTATGGAAAAGAACCTGAGAAAAGAATTCTCTCCGGCACCCTCTTGGTGGTCGTGATAGGTGCCAGCGGGTTTTTAGAAAAGCACAAAGATTGGACGTATCGAGAAGGACCCGTTAATACCGTCAGTCTTATTCAAGGCAATGTCGATCCGTTACACAAATTTTCCCCCGCAGATATTGCCGCTACCGAACAAATTTATAATTCCCTCACACAAAATCAATGGTGGACCGATTTTATTATTTGGCCAGAAAGTGCTATTCCTACGCCTTTACCTGACGCTCAAAATTATATTAATGAACTCGATAAAACGGCGAAAGCGCATGACAGCACCTTGATTGTCGGGTTGCAAGTCATTGCCTCCAATCACATCTTTTACAATTCTATGCTCGCGTTTGGAAAAGAAGGAAAAGGAATTTACAGCAAACGTCATTTAGTCCCTTTCGGAGAATTTCTACCGTTTGATACACTGCTCCGCGGTTTGATCAATTTCTTTAATCTCCCCATGTCCGATTTTACGTCTGGTCCTGATGAACAACCCCTCCTCACCGCAGGGTTCTTACGCATAGAACCGCTGATTTGCTACGAAATCGCTTTCCCCGAACTCGTCCGAAGTTCCCTGCGCGATGCACATGTTCTCGTCAATATTAGCGAAGACGGCTGGTTTGGCAGTTCCTGGGGCCCGCATCAACATTTGCAAATTGCGAGGATGCGTGCGAAAGAAACGGGACGACAAATATTAAGAGCCACCACGAGCGGCATTTCTGCAATCATCGATGAGCACGGTAAAATTGTAGTGCAATCGCCGCAATTTCAAGCAATGGCTTTAAGTGGAGAATTTCAGGGAATGGCGGGAGATACACCTTGGGTAAAATATGGTTTGTGGCCTCTGTTGATCGTGATGTTCCTCGCATTTGGAGTGGGTGCAATTCCTGGAATTAAAGAGAAATTTAGGAAAAAAGAAGAGAAGTCGGAAGATAAAAAGAAGTAGGTACACGAAAAAATATCTTTTTTTTTAATTTACAAGGGGATAAGCTCCCACATATTTTCCAACTTCTAATGCTATACTTTAACTAAAATAGTAACATTTTATAAGAAACTAAAAATGGCTACAGAACCCAAAAAACTACCCGTAGAAGAGGTGTTTGCACAATGTGTAAATGCCTACGAAGAAGTTCTAAAATCCTATAGATTGGGTAAAGGAGAAGATACCAAAAGAAATTTTGAAAATTTCATGAGACTCTTTAATGAGCTAGAAGCTAGAAAGGATGAGGCAACACCTAAAGACATGGAAATCATTCTTAATTTCCGTGAAGTTCATAAGGATCTTAGCACATTAGCGCTAAAAATATTAGTTGAACCGAACGAAGTTGTTAAAGAGTTAAGCAAATTATCTAAAGTGGAAGTGGTACCAAAGAAATATACAAAATTAAGTGAGCATTTTGGAGAAAAATTCAGAGAATTACACGAAATAGAGGTTCATCGAGAAGTAGAAAATAAACTTTTTACACAACAGTCCATACCATCAAAAAAACAAATTGCACAACCACAAAGAAAACTCACAGGTTACTTTGGCGAAGTAGACCCACCAAAACCAGCAGCTGCAACAACTCCCAAACCTTACGACAAACCATTGCCACCCAAACCTGCTCGACCAAAACCGGCAGACACTAGAGAAGGAGTAACTTATGAAGAACCCGAACCAATGACACCTCAAAGAAAGGCGTCCATCCCAAAGCAAGCTACCACTTCCAATCCTGCTCCTGAAGCCTCAATTATTTCACGACGAATGATGGAGGGAAAAAAGAGCATTAATGCGTTGGTAGATGATCTTATAGCTTTAAAAAAAAGCTATGCCATGGTTGAAAAAGGGCTGGGGTAATAGAAATGAAAGAAAGCGCTTAACAGGGTATATTATAACGGGAATGGTTAAATTAAACGATGAATTAAACACTAGAGATGTAAAAAAACCTACACAATTAATAGAGCTCATTCAAGATCCTATAAATCCTGACAACAACAAATATAAACAATTTAAAGAGGCATGTGAGTATTTAGATAAAATTAAAAAAATCCCCACCGTGATAGCTGACATGTTACCACCGACACCTTTAACACGCCAAGATGGAAAAAGAAAACTCGATAAATAGTATTACTTCGCAAATCTAAAATATTTGGAAAACAAACGGGGGTCAAATCGCAACAAATAACAAATGACTATCCAAAATTACTGCAGCATGTATTAACTGTTCAAAATTTTCACCTGTAAGCTTCAAAAACATTTTTAATTCCCCAATTGCCAAATCCGGCTGATGTTGATCGTGCTATTCCTCGCATTTGGGGTGGGTGCAATTCCTGGAAGTAAAGAAAAATTTAAGAAAAAAGAAGAGAAATCGGAAGAAAAAAAGAAGTAAAACACGAAAAATATATTTAAATTATTGCGATGTATCACACTCCGAAGGTTCTAAACTTATAATCCTTAAAATTTAAACTGATAGGTGTAGCGCCCCTTTATCTACCAACACAACTTGATTGAACTATTTATTCTAAAGAGACTCTATATACTCATATAACGCTCAAAGAAGGAGATATAAAATGGCTGGTAACTTTACATATGATGAGGATCAGGCAATCGCATATTATTCAAGAACAATAATTACAGAATTAGATGAAAGTGTTTCTGAAGGTAATGAAACGAACGATCTATCAGGTTTGTTGATTAAACTTTCTGAAAAACTAGCGTCTGCAAAACAAACTAAAGAAGAATTAAATAACGAAGCAGATACAAACAAAATAATTTATATTACAGATGAAAATGGAAAAAAATACATGTTATCCCAAGCTGGAATGATTAGAATGTGTGATACAGAAATTAGGTTGCGAGAGGAAAACATGAAAAAAATATTTAAAAAAGAAATTCAAAAACAGAGCAATCTTGAAAAAATCACTAAAATCGCATCATTCGGAGATGAGTTTATAGGTACTTTTATTGAATCTCAAGTTTTGAAGGGGAAGGTAAATCTTGATGTGATGAATTTTCTTATTAAATCTTTTAAAGAACTTGTTCCTGGCCCTTCGACTATGATTACTAATTTAATCTCAGGAATCAGAGAAGCTCCTGCACCGAAAAGTTACACACCTGCATCTGAAGGGAAAGAAAAGGTGTCGTCATTAAGACATAAGTTTGGAGAACCGGAAGAACCCAAAAAACCGGATGTTAAACAATTAGCACAACCTATAGCGCCAGTTGAGACCCAACAAAAGAATGTAGACTCTCCTTTACCAGCAGAGCCTGCAAATACTACAAACGAACCAGCAAAACCGGAATCACCAGCAAGAACTTCATTGTCTGCAAGAAAATCCAGTGCTCCAGAAACTCCAGTTCCAGCTCAACAAAATGTTTCTCCTCAAGCCCCTACGCAACAAGCACCAAAACAAACTTCCCCAATTCGTGAATCACGAACTGATTCGCGGGATACAAAAGAACCTATAGAAAGTAGACCCAGAGGAAAATTTGCAGAAGTTCAACAAGGGCCAGCTATTATAACTCCACTAGCTACTAAAACTGCTAATACACAAGGAAAAATGAATGAAAGCATTATGAAAAATTCAGAAAAAGTTCAAAAAGATAAGAAAAAATATGTAAATAAAATTGATCACTTGATAAACGATATACTGGAGTTAAAAGGAAGAATTGACAAGGCAGGTTTTTTTGAAAACAAAGAAAAATTTAAAGGTGATATTGTAAGGAACCTAGGCAACCTAAGTGCATTAATAAAAGGTCTATCTCAACAAGGAATATCAGAACTACAAGCAACTGAGCTTTTAAAAGAATCTAAAGAACCTAAGAATTTTGATAAATTTGTAAAAGCTTATCCTGGTTTCGAAAAGTATGGGGGCACCCAAATCGAACTCGACCTCTTTCAAAATGTGGCTGATGCTGTTAAGGATAAGCAAGAGCGACGACCATCTAATCGAGATAATTAAGGGATGTTCAAATCTGGATTTTAGGCTTTTAAAATTTGAGGGGCAGATACAGTGTCTGACCCGTGTCTGACCCAAAAAGTTCATAACTTCTCTGAAGTAAAAATATTTTTCATTCCCCTATTGCCAAACCCCTATTTTCCATATAGTATCCTCTCCCAAATCTAAATGATTTATTCAAGGAATTATTGAATGCAAAAAATAGGATGGTAGAAAAACCAAGGATACACTGCAGTAGGAAAAAATAGGGAGCAAGGAGCAATGAAATGAAAATCTCAAATCCTCACGATAGGGCCTTCAAAAACGTTATGAAGGATATTAAAGTAGCTAAAGAATTCTTTGAACATCACTTACCCAAAAGCATTCGAGATTTGGTTGATTTAAACACCCTGAAGTTTAACGATAATACCTAAATTGATCCTAAACTTCGCCACTGCCAATCCAATATGCTTTACGAAGTAATGATTTAAAACAAACCAGGCTTCTTATATCTTTTAATTGAACATCAAAGCACTGCCGAACAACTGATGCCTTTTCGTTCTTGGCAATATCGGATCGGGATTTGGAATGATTTCAATGGGGAAATCAAAGAGATTGGTCTTATAAAAGCAGATGTTGCAAAAACAGGTTCAACACGATACGCAAGATATTTACCATTTTGGGCTTAAAGTGCTTAAATGCAAACCTGAATGATTAAAGAGAAAGAGAAAATATTTATTTATATCAATAGGTTAAGTACTTAAAAACAAATCTGATATGTCTCCCTTAATTACGGGTTCATATGCATAACTATTCATGATTGGGCTGAACGGACGGGGTCGTGTCTAATTGTTAACAAGTACTTTTCACTTGTTAACAGTTAAGACACGACCCCTTTTTAAGGGCCTTGTCGGGAATTATTTTCAAAACGAGGGACAAAAAAATGAATCCTCGATTGATCAATCTAAAAAGGGATCGTGTGGGAGTGTTGATAAAATCTGTTCACGTAATCGATTTTTTTCGGTATGATAAACTCCCCCATCATCAAAACTCTCACAAAAATATTCACTGTTAAAATATCCAAATAATAGAAGATTCGAATCCGAGTTCTTTATAAATGGCTGAGGTATGTATTTAACACCTTCAATGTAACTCAAACAATAACCGCAAAAATAATTACTAAAATAACAAATGTCTCGATCTGAAAATAGTTCATCATCAGGTTTATATAAATTAGATTTATCTCGAGGATCATCTTTATTTACTATTTGGTAAATAGAAAAATCAATATAGGAACGATAGTGGTAAAGGTGATAAATATATTTAGAGTTCCCATCATTCTTTTGTACTTTTAATAAAAAAGTAAAACTATATGAACCTTTATAATCGTCATATCTTGAATCACTGGGTCCAGTCAGACATACTAACGCCGCATATAACTTTGGAAGAAAGAAAGCATCGTCATCAAACCCTAAGTTAGAAAAAGCGGAATTTAGAATTGGAATAAATTTAAATTTTTGAGTTAAGCTTTCATCGGATGTTTTCCTCTTTATACGGATAGTTAGGTTTTCTTTAACTTCAAAAGTTTCTTCAAAGGGCCTTTCTGTAATCATGTTCTTTCCTTGGGTTAATATCATTTGAAATAGTCTCTTTAAAACCTATTTTTGCCTTGTGCATTCTAGCCAAAAATGAAATGTTTGTATACGGTGTATTAACTCTTAACAAGTAAAAAGTACTTGTTAAGAGTTAATACCATATCATTACCCATAAGTATCTAGTCTCAACACACAATATCTTCAGAAATGTTGAACATATAGCATGCCACACGCTTGTCATTTGATTGGACTGAACTTCCAATTCCTAGGGAGGTATCCCTAGGATCTTCAAATGTAATAATTCTTCTTCGAGCTGTAACTTTTTTCTTCCTTATATAATCATATACAATTTACACAAAGTATTCATTTTTATAAGATTTGATTTGGGGGAGTGAGTAGAGCGACGTCCTCCGTTAGTTGTTCGCCGCCCCCTCGTTAGAACCACATCGTGCCCTATTAAGGCAATGGGCTCAGGACAAATATATTCACGGCAACTTTTGGTCTAGAATAGCTTATGACAAATTTTTACCCAAACTTGCAGATCCCGGTTTTGCCTGGACCAAGGTCTCAGTCTCTACGCCGGGAAGGAAAAAAAGAAGTATATACACAGAGAAGATCCTTACACTTAAAAAAAAAAATTTATATGGGCTATACTTCAAATGAAGAAGACATTTATCTACATTTAAAATTCAATTTCAATAATAAAACAATTAACAAATATTTAGGAGATGATAGCCATGGCAGCATGACCCAGGACCTTAGAGAAATTATTCGTAGATTGTGTTGTATCCTATGATACTATCATAACAACAGGTTCTCTAGGTGTGCCAGGTGTCATTAGAGATTTGAAAAGGGATTTTAAAGAGTTACATGAGAGGATGCGTAATGCTAGACCCGAAGAATTGAAAGCGATTTCTGATTTTATCAACCAATATGAAGCTCCCCCGAATGGGAAAATCGGTGAAACATTATTTAGCGATCCAAAGAAAGTTAATGAAAAAATAAGTGAAAGAATTAAGTTATTAAATATAGATCAAAAAAAAAGTTTGGAATTAGCAACTCCAATAGTAATTGAAACTCCCACTTTAAGTGATATTTCTAAGAAAGCAGCAGATCCAGCCCCCGTTACATATCAACTAAACAAATCAAACGAAAAAAAGGAAACGCCAAAACAACAAGTCTTTACCTCTGAAGAAACTATAAAGCAAAATTTAAATAGAATAGCAGAAGACATTATCGGGCTTGATAAGCAAATCAAAGGAATTAAAGTGCCCATAATGTTTGGCGGTGATGCGAAAGACAAAATTACAGGATTTAGAAAATCTTTAAAGGGACAGCTAAAGTTATTAAATTTGGAGTTAGCACAGGCTGCCCCCGACAACCCGGGAAAACAAAGGGAGCTTCTGAGCCAAGTCAATAAATCCGTAGATTTAGTAAAGATTTTAAAAGAGCTTTATAATGAACCAAAAGATAAAAAAATATTACCTCGTCTTTTAGGAAAAACCATTGATACAGAAGCACCTGAACCACCCCAAAATCCTTCAACACCCAAATATCGTTCAAGACTATACCCACGTGGAACCAAAACTTGATCTTGCAGATCTTGGGGGTCAGATCCGGGTTAGATCCCAAAAGTTCACCACCTTATTTCTATTTTTAATATATTATAGGTGGGTCGTATCTTTCTTAATTCCTGATTGATACTCATAACACTTCAAAACAAGATAAAATCTTCCCCTCCTAAATTACAAAAATATTTTTCATTACCCCTATTGCCAAACCCATTTTTTCCCTATAGTATTCCACCCCAACATGAAAGTATTCATTCAAGGGATGTATTATGGCAGCACTCGTTGTTGAAGAAGAGACTGTCGAATCTGAAGCCGATTCAGGAAAGAAAGACATTATTAAGCTCTTTAAATGTATAGATATTTTACTTGTACTCCCCAAAAAATTGGAGTTAAAATTTAAAAGGGATATGGTAAATTTTGAAAAGGAGCTAAATGTGAGTTATGTATGCAGCTTTGAAAAGCTTAGTAAGGAAGAAGGATTCATAGAAGGTGAACAAAAAGGTATCAAAAAAGGCGAAAGCTCTATGCTTATATTTCAATTAAAAAATAAATTTAAGCGCATTCCTAAAAAATATATCCAAAGGGTACAAAAAGCTAATCCTGATATTTTAATGGTCTGGGCCAAACGCATTTTAACAGCAGATACTCTAAAGGGCATTTTTGAAGTTTGAGATACTAACAAGGTTTTAGCATAGAATTACAATGTAGATTACCTAAACAGTTCTTGATCCCGGATCACAAAAGTAATCTTAAAAAACGGCATGTATTTCTATAGGATAAGGACTCATGGGCTCTACAATTTTGTTTCTACCATGTCCTGGGTTATTTGCATAATGCGTTTTTACAAGGCCATAGATTTCTAAAATTCGAACATCTCTATTAACCGCAGACCGTTCTCTTTTTAAAGCCTTTGCAAGCCCCGTCACAGAAACAGGTTTTTTACGGATAAGACGCATCAATGACATCTTCTTATCTGAAATGAATTTTAACATATCCCTAGGATCTTCAAAGGTAATAATTCTTCTTCGAGCTACAACTTTTTTCTTTTTATCCACAGACCTAGCAAACTTCAATCCCGATTCAAAAAACTCGGGGGTAGTTCCTGAAGTAATAATAGTCTTATGTTTTCGCATTGCTAACTATAGCACAGAAGTAACCTGAAAAAACACATCTGATTATTCCTCCAACAGAATACTCCGTGGCCAAAATAATATGGTTTGTAACCATGGTTGATCGTGCTATTCCTCTCATTTGGAATAGGTGCAATTCCTTAAGGTTCCTGAAGGTTAAAGAGAAATCTAATAAGAGAAAAATGAATGTCAGAAGCATATTACAACTATACTTAGTATAGAGATTATTAAATTTTTTTCTATGAATATAAAATTCTCTAGAATATTTGGAGCTATAAATGGCAAGCACTCCAGAATCTTTAATTGAAATTGTTAGAAAATGCGTAGAACTTCGGAATGTCTTAAGTAAAAAGGGGGCATTCTCACTATATGACAAAATTCCACTTGGAGAGCTCATAGATTCATTAAATAAATTAAAAACAAGAAAGGATGAAGCCAATTCTGAAGAAATTACTGCAATAGAAAAAGCATCATCAGATGCAGGCATTGAAATGTTATATAAAAATCCAGAACAATTTCTTGAGAAGATTTTAACAACAATTAGTATATCAGGTTATAGGGAAACCCCTGATTTCAGAGAAATTAGAACTTCTCTAGACTTATTCAAAAAACAACCTAGTTTAGAAAGTACTTTTAAAAAAATCGAGCAAAGGAAAAAAATCGAAAAACAAAGGTTAACGCGATTAGATCCTGAACCCTCCATATTACCAACACAACCAAACACTAAAACAATTCCAAGTCAATCAAAAACACCAACAAAATCTGTCGAAGAATCGCCAATAATACAGAATACAACCCATCCAAGTTCACCAAACGTACAACATCCACAAACAAAACCAGCAGCTGCAACAATTCCCAGAAAAGCCCCTTTATCCAAAAAACCATTGCCATCCAGACCAGTGTCTCAACCAAAACTAGCAGTTCCAAAAACAACTCAAGCAGCTACAACAATTTACAAAAAAGCTCCTTTATCCAAAAAACCATTGCCATCCAGACCAGAGTCTCAACCAACTGCACAATCCAGCGTACCAGCGGCTTCCCCTCAAGTGACTCCAACTCAAACGAAACCGGTGAATCTTTTAGTTGAAGCGGCAAGCGAAGCAATATATAATTTTGAAAGGTTGATAAAGTTAAAAGGTGGAAAATCTACACGATTAGATACCTTTATTCTTGCAGAAAAACTTAATTCTGGCACCACTTTAGATAAAGAATCCCTTAAAACTAAACAAGAGCTTACAATTGATGAGTTTAACAATATAAGGCAATGGCTAATAACCATCAAGAGCATATTAGGGAAACCAGAAGACAAAGTTGCTGCCTCAAAAAAAGCAAATGATGAATTAGTAAAAGATAAGGACTTACAAAAGGAAGAATTTCTATATAGCCAAAGTCTGTCATATTCAAAAGAAGGAGATCCAGTAAAAAAAGGAAAAAAGGCAGCATATACCTCTGGAAAACTAGAAGAAGTCCAAAATAAGATTACGGACCCAAATGAAAAACGAAAACTGTGAATCTCTGTGGGCATCCTAACTCTTAACAACAAGAACAACAAGCCCCCCTCTCTCAACGAGAAGAAAAAGCTAATCCTGATATTCTAATGGTATGGGCTAAACGCATTTTAACCGCCAATACTCTGGAATGTATTTTTGAAGTTTTAGATCTAGTGTCCAGATCTAGTGTCAGATCCACCACCTTATTTCAAATTTTAATTTTATAGATGGTGGTGTCTTAATTTCGGATTCATATTCATACCCTTTATAACAGTCCCCCCCTAAACTAAAAAAATATTTTTCATTCTCTTATTGCCAAATCCATTTTTCCATATAGTATTCCCACTCAACTCTAAATTAAGGGAACGCCTTTAGGGGCCAACGATTTAAAAGATATTTTTACGGTGGAGAAGTTCTAGCATAGAGTTACAGAGAGACCTCAATTCCAAGTCATTGTCTTTGAATGGGGTATTTAAGGGAATTGCGGGTGATATAAAGTGGGAAAAATATGGGTTGTATCAGTTGTTGATCGTGCTATTCCTCGCATTTGTGATAATGCAATTCTCGGATTAAAGAGAAATTAAACAAAAAAGCAAAAATAATTCGGTAGAAAAGAAGAGTAGATACACAGGAAAATCCTTCCAATCTTTAAAAAAAATGTTATATGAACTATACTTCAAATTAAGAAGATATATGTCGTTATTTAAAATCCAATTTCAATAATAATACAATAAACCGATTACTTAGGAGTTGATAGCAATGGCAGCAGAACAACCCGGGGACTTAGGGAAATTATTCGATGATTGTCTTGGGGACTATGATAGTATCGTCGATCGTGGTTTTGGAGATCCGCTTGATATTGTAAGGAATGTTATAAATTTGAAAGAGAATTTTAAAAAGTTACATGATAGGATGTCTAAAGCTACACCCGAAGAATTGAAAGAGATTTCTGATATTATCAGTCATTGGCATCAAGAAACCCCAACCGGGAAACGCATTAAAAATTTAATTAGCGATCCAGAGAGCGTTAATGTGGTCATAATAGAACAAATTAAAAAATCAAAAATAGATGAGGAAACAAAAAGAAAATTATTAGCAACCCCACCAATACAGCCTGAAACTCCTATTTTACGTGATCTTTTCGATATTGATTTTGCAGAAGCTGCAGTATATGTTTACGATGAAATGATACGAAAGAAAAAAGTATATTTAAATGAAGATGATCCTAAAGTAATAAAATTTAGAGAAGTAATAACTGATAAAGAAACAGCTATAGATTTATTCGCTCAAATTAGAAAAGATGTAACGGCCCCAGGTTCTAGGGCAAAAGTTGTAGTAGGTAAGAAAACCGTAGTTGTAGAAAATAAAGAAACGAAGGAAATAGATTCAAAAAGGGTAGATGTCAAAGCACTCGCTGACTTTAGAAACCCAGATAAAGAAATCCCTGAAAAAGTGAAGAAGGTCATGTTGGAATCCGTAAGGAAATTTTATAAATTTTATCAGAGGTTCGGTTTACAAGCTGGTTCAGGTGACCTCTTTACTAAAGAAAAAAACCTCAGAAAGGGATCCAAACAAGCACCACTATTCGGAAAACCCGAATTAGAACGACCAAATCAAGCACTATTCGGCTTGCCAGATGATGAACAACGTCAACGAGAGCAAGAACAAGAAGAGGAAGCAGGACAAGAACGAGAACTAGAAATGATGAGTGAAATTGACGAAGAACTACAATTAAAAGAAGAACAACATCTGGCAAGAGAAGCCGCGTCAAAACCAATACCTAAAAAAGTAGCATCGTCGGTAACACATCAAAAACAAAGTTCACAATCACAAAGAAGATCCTCAGGTTTCCATGATAAAAAACCTGTAGAAGAAGATCTCAACTTAACACTAGCAAAGCTTAGAGCAGCATCTTCTATTGAAGAACCCGAACCAATGACACCTCAAAGAAAAGCGTCCATCCCAAAGCAAACTATCACTTCCAATCCTGCTCCTGAAGCCGCAATTACTAAAGGAAAAGTGAACATTAAAATGTTGGTAGAAAATCTTATAAATTTAAAAGAGAAATATGTCAAAGTAGAAAAGGGCTGGGGTAATAGACACGAAAGAAAGAGGTTAACAGAGTATATTATTGCGGGAATGGGTAAATTAAACGAGGAATTAAACGCTAGAAATGTGGAAAGTCCTCAACAATTAATAGCGCTCATTCAAGATCCTAAAAAAACTGATATATATAAAAACTTTAAAGAGGCATGTGGATATTTAGAAAGAATTAAAAAAATCCCCCCCAAGATAGCTGACACGTTACCACAGACAACTTTACTACGCCAAGATGGAAAAAGAAAACTCGAACCACCAAAATGATAGGTAATGAAAATAAAAGGGGAGTGAGTAGAGCGACGTCCTCCGTTAGTTGTTCGCCGTCCCCTCGTAAGAAGCGCATCAAGCCATATTAAAGCAATGGACTCAGGATACCAGATCCAGTGCAGATCCAAAAAGTTCACCACCTTATTTCAAATTTTAATTTAGTATGGATTATCTCACTTAATTACGGATTTATATAGATACCTCTTCACAACAAGACAAATCCTTAAAAACCAAAAATAGAATAAAACTAAAAAGGTAAAGCCATAACATCTGCCTATTGACGTCAAAATTCCTGGCACTTACATTAATAAGAGTTGTTTTCACTTATTCTAGTTGGGAGGCTAAAGTATGATAAAGGAATCCAAATTATTACGGCTTTTCCTTTTCTTTTTTAGTTCGATTTTAATAGCCCAAGAACTACCACCGTATAATTGGAGTGAAGTTTTAAATATCCCTCCCCTCTCAATATCCGAAGGTCATCAAATTTTTCATTTTAGAACAAAAAACAAGCCCTTTTCAGAGGATCCCGCATCAAAAGCTTTTGTTGATAAATATCTTTCTCAAGCGAAAATGTTAACCACGGATGCGGATGCATTAAAATTTGCATCCGACAACACCTCGATTGAAGGGGCATTGATTGAACTGGGCGTATGCACTGGTAAAACCATTAATTTTATTGGAGCCTTAAATCCAACTAAAAAGATTTATGGCTTTGATTCCTTTAGAGGGTTACCAGAGCCATGGATTAGGGCAGATCTGATAATGAAAAAAGGAACTTTTGGTTTCAAAAATTCTAAATATGTCCCTCCACCAGTTTTGCCCAACATCATACTAATAAAAGGTAATTTTGCAGATACATTGCCTCAATTTGTATCCGAACGTTTAAAAGAGACACCCATTGCCTTACTGCATATTGATAGTGATCTTTATTCTCCTGCAAAAACTGGGCTTTCTACCTTAGCTAAAAATATTGTTCCTGGAACAATTATCATTTTTGATGAATTTTACAATTATCCGGGGTTTGAAGAACACGAATTCAAGGCATTTATGGAATTTTTGAAAGAACACTCATTTGCAGCTGAATTTCTTGCTTATAATATGAACCATGAACAGGTAGTATTAAGAATTATAAAAACTCCTTAAACTAGAGTAAGAGTGGGGGGTTGAAATTTTTTATGAATTAACAATAGTCCTATCACTACTATTGTGAAGAAAATAAGTACTATGGAATCATAATTATGGGTTTCAATAAAGGGCGTTAAAATAAGAGGGGTAAGACTTGCTAGGGAAAAGGCAAGATTATAGCAAAGTCCAATCCCTGTCACTCTAAGCTTAAGCGGAAAGAGTTTAGAGAGAATAGCTAAATTATTGGTAGCATAGGCAGAAATAACGAATTGATATCCAAACAAAAATACAAATAAAGAGGTGAGCGACCCGGATTTAAGATAAGGTAAAGTTATAAATAAAAATACTATAAAAAGAACCGTGATTATTTTTAAAACTCGGCTTCGGTTAAAATAATTAAACCAATGCCCAAAAATGGGTGAAAATAAAATTGAAACAAAAATACTAAAAGTCATGGTCGAAAAAATATCTTGTTTGCTAAAATTGAAATATTGATTTAAATAAATGGGCAAATATAAACTAAAAATAATAAGATAGGAAAAGAACGCCGTCCCTGCCATTCCCAAAATCATTGCTTGCCAATGGTTTTTAAATAAATCGAGCGTCAGGCTAAGAGATGATTTGTGTAGCGCCTTCGAATGACTTAAAAATTCTTCTGTTTCGCTGATGCGGGACCTCATCATCAATACTAAAAAGGCGAGCACCCCTCCAAAAAGAAAGGGAATTCGCCAGATCCCAGCAATAATCTCTGCATCTTGAAATCGACTGATAAACGTTACCATCATAGAGGCAACTAAAGTCCCTATGCAGGTACTGGACATAATAAACCCAAAATATTTTCCAGAGGAAGATTCTTCGGTATTCTCCTTAATAATGGTTGTAACCGTTGGCATTTCTGCCCCAAAAGAAAGACCTTGTAAGATACGGGCAACCGTCAACAAAATGGGGGCCAGTATTCCAGCTTGTTCATAAGTGGGTAAAATTCCTATCATAAAAGTAGCAAATGCCATAATGAACATGACAAAAAGAAATGTTTTTTTCCGTCCGTAGAGATCCGAAAAAACACCGAATAAATATCCTCCCATGGGACGAACCAAATATCCAATGGCCAAAATCGAGAATGTTTTTAAATAAGCCACCTCCAGGCTTGCATCTTTAAAGAATACCTCTCCAAGATAAATAACCATCATCCCATAAATAATAAAATCATAATATTCTAAAACGGAGCCTAAACAACTTAATAAAATGAGTTTATGGTTTTTCTTCATTTATGACCCTCTGAATGTATATAAAGATTTTAACAAAAACCATTGCTGAAAAGCCCTAATCCATTTACAATGCATCTGTAATATTTAGAAAAGGTGGTTAAAACGTTCCATGAAAATTCTAGCATTAGACTTAGAGCTAAATCAAGCAGAGACCGGTGCCAAAATTATCGAAATTGGCGCATGCGTTGGGGACTCCAACACGGGCGAAATATTAGAAAACTACTCTGCCCTGGTAAACCCTCATGAAACCATGGTAGATGCCATTATTAAACTGACCGGCATTACCCAAGCCGAAGTCGATGTCGCGGGAACTTTAGAACAAGCCTATTTAGGGATGGAATCCATGGCCAAGCGGCACGATTGCGCCCATATGCCGCTCGTCTGGGGCATGGGCGATGGGTACGCTATCCGCAAAGAATTACCCTCTCATATCTCTTGGGGATTTGGCCGGCGCGAATTAGATGTTAAAGGTGTATTTCAAGCGTACCAAATGTCTCAACAGGGCAAACTTCAAGCGGGTTTGGCAAAAGCCATGACGCGTCTTGGGTTAACCTTTAAAGGCAGAAAGCACCGAGCGCTAGACGATGCTCGAAATACATTTGTCATCTTTTTTGAATTATTAAAGAGATTTAAGAACAAACCAGAAGCAAAAATCCCCCCACCCCCCCTTTAAAAAGAGGGGCTATCAGGAATGGATCTCTCCCACTAATAAATGAATTCGAAAAGACACGATATGTTCTTTTTCACCCCAAATTTTTTTGAAATTCTGTATATATCAAATCCAAAGGATTTTGTTGATTTATTTTTTGATATTCTTTAACCGCAGACCATGTGTTTAAATAGCCCAGTATTTGCTCAAAATTAAATTTTTTTTGAATAGAAAATTCTGGATGTTCTATTTTTTTAAACGGAAAGGGAAGAGTCTTATATTCTTCATCAATGTATTTTCGTTCTTTTGACCAATATTTATTTCCTAAAATATCCTCATACAATTTTTTAATCCATGCATCCACTTCTCGATTTACAGTGGCCAATGAATAACACCATACTGCAATAATACCTTTCGGTTTTGCGACGCGTCTTACCTCTTGATAAAATGCATCCAAATTGAACCAGTGTATCGCTTGTGCCGCTGTAATTAAATCTACCGAGGCATCCGGAATTTTGGTATTTTCAGACGGCCAGGCATGGTAAGAAATATTATCATTTTTAAGCGCAACGTCTAATTGGGCTTGATTAATATCCGTACCAATTACATTTTTAAAATACTCGGAAAGAACAAAAGCCGCCTGCCCATTCCCAGTACCACAATCCCAGGCCAGTTCATGTTCATTAACTTGCTTGGTTAAGAACTGAAATAAGCCCTTGGGGTAAGTGGGTCTAAATCTAAGGTAATCAGAAGAGTGTTCTCCAAAATGACCGATATAATGCGTCAACGTAATACCTCCCAGTCATTTTATTAGGGTAGAGAACTTTAAAAGCCTCCTGCTCATTTATTATTTAAACTTCTTTTGATACTGATGGCAATAGGGGGTTTTCCTATTCTTTTGATAATATTCTTGATGAGAGGTTTCTGCACGCCAAAAGGGGCTGACTGGTAAAAGCTGGGTTGCAACAAGATCCCCATACCCCTCCAATTCTTTTATTAATTTTTGCGCAATTTGTTTTTGATTTTCGTCATAATAAAAAACAACACTTAAATATTGCTGTCCGAGATCAGGTCCCTGACCGTCGCGTTGCGTGGGATCGTGGATCTCAAAAAAGAATTTGGCAATTCGTTCATAATCGATTTGTTTAGGATCATATAAAACACGTATGGCTTCAAAGTGACCGGTATTTCCACGACAAACTTCTTCATACGATGGATTTGTTTTTTTACCCCCGCAATACCCTACTTCCGTCTTCAAAACACCGGGTAATTTCTTAAAATAATATTCAACACCCCAAAAGCATCCGGCTGCAAATAGGGCTTCTTCGGTATCTAATACACTTTTATCTTGAATAAAATCCAAACTGAGGGAATTAACGCAATGACGCGTATTTGTTAGCGTATGGCCCTCTCCTAGAAATACATGCCCTAAATGAGCTCGACAACGTGCACATAAAATCTCGGTACGAGACCCATCTTTATCGGTTTCGCGTAAAACGGCATTGGGTAGTTCTTCATCAAAACTTGGCCAACCACACCCGGAATGAAACTTAGTGTCCGATCGAAAAAGCGCCAATCCACAACGGCGGCACAAATACGTCCCAGACTCTTCAAATTCATTGTAATTACCAGAATATGGGCGTTCCGTGCCTTTGTCTTCGATGATGGCAAGGACTTCTTCAGGTAGGCTGTTTGTTTTGTATCTCACGGATTTCTCTTTAAAAATGGCTTTATCTGACAATGAATAATTATAGCAGATAGTAAAATCAAATCCTTCCCTTGGATGATTCTTAACTGCAAAACATTAGATTAATGTGAATAAATTCGATTAAATTTAATCGATTTATTAAATTAACTTCAATTTTGCGTGTATTTGCAATAGCTCAAATATATATTATTAAATTAAAGAATAAATAATTTTAAACTATCTTATTTTTTTCTTGTCAAATCAATTGGAATGATTTTATAGGAAGGAATAATCAATGGCAAATCCCGATTGGTTTCCAAAACTGCCCTTCAAACCATTGAAACACCCTCTAGATGAAGGTAAAACAATTTACGATGATCAAGAATGTTTTGCTGCTTTTATGGAATATGCTAAAAGTCAATTTTCAGACGAGAATATTCTGTTTCTTCAAGCCATGGAAAAATTAGAAAAAGACATATGTAGTACCCCCCCTCTCTCTAAAGAGGCTGCTATAAGTAGGCTAAAAGATATTTATTTACAATTTATTCCCAACAATGCTCCAAATCCAATTACACAAAGCAGTGAGGGAGAAAAAGTTTGGATTCCTTTTAAAAAGGCCACCGCGCCTAAAACCCCAGCTAACGCACCAATTGAAATTGATTTCGTAGGTGGGAAAACAAAGGACGGTAATGTAAGTATTTTTGAGAAGAGTGTAAAAGCGACTACGGATAACATTGGTGATATTTATACTAGATTTCAGACTTCATCTCAATATGCAAAATATCTTGCAAAAAGAAAAACCGCTGTCCAAGCTACCCCCTCAACAGGAGAAACTGCTAGAGCACCTGAACCCAGCATAGCCCCAAAAACAGATTCGGTTAAAGCATCAACGGTCATACCCATGTCACCAGCAAAACCTTTAGCACAAGCTCCTGCAGTTTCTAACGTTCAACCACACCCTGCTGCGACCACAGTTCATACAACTCCCACGCAAAGATCTAATCCAGAGGCACAAGCTACTCCTGCCACAACAACAAATGCAAAACCCAAAAAGGTGATTTTAAGCGATCTAAGTAGTGCTTTTGCCACTTTGACTAAGAAAAAACCTTCTACTGCAAACTCCCAATTATTAGGAAAACCTGTAGCAACTGTAGAAAAAGTTGCAGCTCCACCTTTAACACTACCACGCCCCCCAGTACCTCCAACACCCCATCATTTACCACCTCCTCCTCTTTCATCAGAAAAAATTAGAGCTCTAAAGGCAAGTGCTCAAGCTCCTTCCACCTTACCTAGAAGAGCTCCAAGTCAAGCTAATTCGCCTGCTAAAAGAAACATCGAACCTAAATGGACTCACTTGCTTGAAACTTTAAAGCTTTATATACAGTTAGAGAGAGATGTGTTAGCTATTGATGCCGAAAAAACAGGAGGTGGAACATTGCAGCTGAGTAGGGGTGAAACAGTTAAAGGAGCAAAACTTAACGAGTTGGTGAAATTTCGAGGACAATTAAAAAAGATCGATATTACAAATACTGATCCAAACGCCTTAAAAAAAGTCGTAAGTAAGGCATTTGATGGTATTAAAGATATTAGTGTAAAAAAAGATATATTTAATAAATTTAAAGATGCTTTTACAAAGGTTGGCGTTGATTTACCAGAACCAGAACCCGGGAAGGCACCTAAAATTCGTTCTTCTACGAAAAACCTTCCACTGATTAAAAAATAATTTGAATTAACTATAAACGCCTGCAACTGCAGCCCTAACCCGCCCCCAGTCTAAACTCCCAACCACAACGCCGGAAACAACCATGATGCAGGCTAAAACTAATACGATAGACATGGGCTCTTTTTCGAAGAATACGAGTAACCCCATGGAAAACACCGGGGTAAAATAAGCCAAAACGCCTAACATTTTTACATTGCCTTTTTGCGTGCCGTACGTCCAAAAAAGATAAGCAATTCCTGACGATAATCCTAGGAATAGTACTAATAAAGTCTGTAAGGGAGTAGGCGTGACAAACTCTTCGAATTGTAAATGCAACCCGAACGATACCAATGCGCCAATTCCACAAAACATCCCGACCATTTCCATAGGCATTTTTTGATACCACGTTGAAAAAATGATGTACGAACTCCAGATGACTGCTGCGGTGAGTGCAAATAAATAGCCAGTGAGATAATGATCTTTAAACCCAAAGAACCCTTGACCGCCGGTCAAAAGCAATAATACCCCGAGGAAGCCTAAGCCACCCCCGATAGAGTGCTTTAAAGAAAACCGTTCTTTAGGTAGAAATCCGGTAAAAATAATAACCAAGAAAGGCCATAAATAATCGATAAAATCAACATGCGCAGGCGGCGCGTATTTCACAGCACTGATATAAGCGACATCACTGCCGCAGACCCCTAAGACTCCAATGAGCCAAATCAAAAAAGGTTGTTCTTTAATAAGCGACCATTGTCTTTTGACGGTTAGGCGAAAAGCCATAAAAAGAAAACTGACGAAAAACATAAAGGAAAGGGTTTCGAACACGGGGAGACTGCCTAACAGTTCAGAGACTAATAAGGCATACAAAGACCATACTAATAAAGCACCACAACCTACGGTGGTAGGAAATTTTGTAAATTGGATGGATTGTATATTCACCCTTCTCGCCCCCAACAAAACCAAAATTAGCTTGCATTCTAACATATAGCTGCCAGATAAGCAAATGGCATTATCAATCAATTAGCTTTAAACCACAAGAAGTTCAACATAAAAACTCACAAAAATGATAATCTATAGGTTATGGATAAATTAAATTATCGGTTTATTGAAAAAATAAAGGGCTGTCCCTTCAAAAAAAACATCATGCAAGATAAAATGATACTCTTTTGTAAAATTTTGGAAAACGAAAGTAAGTAAAAACAATGGAAAATCAGTATTACCCTAAAAAAGTTGAAGAGCTCGCTCAAAGGTATTGGGAAACCCATAAAACCTTTAAAGCCATCGAAGATCCTAACAAGGAAAAATATTACTGCCTCAGCATGTTCCCTTACCCCAGTGGTAACCTCCATGTGGGTCATGTTCGAAATTACACCATCGGCGACGTCTTAAGTCGATTCCAGCGTATGCAGGGCAAAAATGTGCTGCAACCCATCGGTTGGGATGCATTTGGCTTACCGGCAGAAAATGCGGCTCTGGAACGTAAAATTCCGCCTGCAAAATGGACCTACCAAAATATCACCCACATGAAGCAACAATTTAAACAAATTGGCTTAGGATACGATTGGGATCGAGAAATTGCGACTTGCAGACCCGAATATTATCGCTGGGAACAATGGCTTTTTATTAAGCTTTACGAAAAAGGTCTGGTTTATAAAAAAAAATCGATTGTTAACTGGGATCCAGTCGATCAAACCGTGCTTGCCAATGAACAAGTCATTTCGGGACGAGGCTGGCGGTCGGGAGCCCTGGTCGAAAGACGCGAAATTCCTCAATGGTTTTTTAAAATTACAGCCTACGCTGATGAATTATTAAAAAGTTTAGATACCCTGACAGAATGGCCCGAATCCGTCTGTACCATGCAACGCAATTGGATTGGGCGATCCAAAGGTATTTGTGCCGATTTTGATGTCAAAGACAGAACCGAATCCATCGAAATCTTTACCACCTGTCCGGATACGTTATGTGGTGTTACTTATTTAGCCCTAGCCCCCGAGCATCCCTTAAGCATTGAGATGGCGGAAAAAGATCCGGTTTTGGCGGAATTCCTAAAAGAATGCAAAAATGTAAAAGTAGCAGAAGCTGAAATTGCAACTTTAGAAAAAAAAGGAATTGATACGGGCTTAAAAGCCATAAACCCCATCAATAATGACAGTGTTCCCATTTGGGTCGCCAATTATGTTTTGGGGGAATACGGCAGCGGCGCTGTCATGGGTGTCCCGGCACACGACGACCGCGATTATGAATTTGCCAAAAAATATCAATTGTCGATTAAACAAGTTCTTGAGCCATTAGAAGAAGACGAATCCATTGTTGATCTTTCCAAAGCTGCTTTTACCGGAAAAGGTAGGCTCATTAATTCTGGCCCGTATAACGGCCTTAATTTCGAGCAAGCATTTAACACTTTTGTAAAAGTACTGCAGGATAAAAATAAAGGCAGATCCGAGATCCATTTTAGATTGCGCGATTGGGGTGTCTCCAGGCAACGATATTGGGGAACCCCTATTCCGATGATCCATTGTCCATCGTGCGGGACCGTGCCGGTGCCCGAAAAAGATTTACCCGTTCTACTACCCGAAGAAATTCATTTCGAAGGCGTGGGTTCTCCGCTTAAAAAAATGCCAGAATTTTATGAAACCACCTGCCCTATTTGTTCAGAAAAAGCAGAGCGCGAAACCGACACATTTGATACTTTTATGGAATCTTCGTGGTATTACGCTCGATTCGCTTGTCCTGATCAAAACCAAAAAATGTTCGATGAGCGAGTTAATTATTGGCTACCAGTCGATCAATATATCGGTGGAATAGAACATGCTATTTTGCATCTTCTTTATGCCCGATTTTTTCATAAAGCCATGCGCGACTTGGGGCTCTTAAAAAGTGACGAACCCTTTACACGATTGCTAACCCAAGGCATGGTTTTAAAAGATGGCGCAAAAATGTCTAAATCGAAGGGTAATACCGTCGATCCTAAAAATCTTATCGAAACCTACGGTGCAGATACTTTACGCTTATTTTTAATGTTTGCCGCCCATCCTGAACTCTCGTTAGAATGGTCAGACAGTGGTGTGGAAGGCGCCTTTCGTTTTTTAAAACGGTTGTGGACCCGAACGTTTGAACATATTGATGGGAAAAGACAGAGTCCGAAAATTCCAGAAATAAATAAAGAAAATTTCACAGAAATTCAAAAATCCATGCGCCGGTTGTGCCACGAAACCATTCGTAAAGCAACCGATGATGTCGGTCGACGTCATACTTTTAACACAGCCATTGCAGCCATGATGGAGCTCATGAATGCTTTAGGTAAGTTTGCGGTCGAAACAGAAATCGATTATGCCATTGCACAAGAAACCTTAGAATCGGTTATTTTAATGCTTTCCCCAATAGCTCCTCATATGACCCATGCTCTGTGGAATGCCTTAGGATATTCGGGAGCAATAGTCGATGCCCCGTGGCCAGTCATCGATAAATCTGCTTTAATCACAGAAACTCTAGACATGGTGATTCAAGTCAATGGAAAAGTCCGAGCACAAATTACAGTGCCTATCAAAGCCGATGAAGAAACTTTAAAACAGCTGGCGTTAAATCATGAAAATGTAAAACGTCATATTCAAGGCAAAACAGTTCGCAAAGTGATCGTTGTGCCAACAAAATTAATTAATGTGGTGGTTGCGTGAAGAAGTCTATAACTTCAATTTGTTTATTACTCTTAGTCGGTTGTGGCTTTCATCTTCGAGGGCAATTGATCATCCCACCCGAACTTCGCGTTATTCAAATTTTACCGAATACCCCCTTCGATCCTTATCAAAAATATCTTAGACAAGCTTTAAAGAGTAATGAAGTTCGAGTCATAGGCCCTTCAGAAGAAGGCGCTAAAAGCGTGCTTATTTTAACCTTATTGAGTCAGAATATATCTGAACGCACATTAGCCTATGGCGGCGACGGCCAAACCAATCGAGTGTTAATGCAACTGACGGTTATCTATCAAGTTTCTAAACCCAATGGCGTTATTTTAATCCCCTCTTCAACCGCACAAGCTGAACGAGAACTCAGTGTTAATCCAAACTTTGTTTTAAGCAATGAAACAGAAAGAAACCAAGTCCGTGAAGATCTCTATGTCGATGCAACGGCACAATTGATGCGCCAGCTTTCTATTTCACTTTCTGAATGCAAAGCAGGAGAGACAGCGGAGGCCGCTCCAACCAGATGAGAATTCAAGTACAACAATTGGATAATTATCTTAAAGGCCCTTTACCCCCCTGCTTTCTTCTCTCGGGAGAAGAACCCTACCAAAAAATGGAAGCCATAAAATCAATTCGCGAAGCCTCCGAAAAACAAGGGTTTTCTGAATATAAAACGGTCGAAATATTAAAGCATTTTGATTGGGACGCTTGGGTTTATAGTTTAAACTCCCCTTCTTTATTTGCAGAAAAATCTATCATTGAATGCCGCTTTAAAGAAAGTAATATAGGTAAAAACGCCGCCACTATTTTAATGAATTTAGCAAAAAAACCAATCCCTCATACGCTTTTTATCATGGTATCGAACAAATTTGACCCCAACGCAGAATGGTTTAAAGTTTTAGACCGTTTAGGGATTTCCATCTTCTTTCGACCGCTCGGACAAAAAGAATTTTCTGAGTGGTCCAAACAAAAAATGCTAAACGCTGGTTTTCACATAAGCTTCGATGCGTTACACGTTTTTATGGAGCGAACCGAAGGTAATTTACTTTGTGCAGCTCAATCCATTGAAAAATTAAAACTTTCTTATCCACCCGGAGATTTAGACATCGAAGCGATTGAACAATGGGTGAGCCAAGACGCTCGATTTTCGTTATTTGATTTAGTCGATGCCCTGTTAAATGCCTCCCTCCCGCGAACCAAACACATTTTCTCGTGTCTAAGAAATGAGGTAGAGCCTATATTGGTTTTGTGGGCCCTAACCCGGGAGGTACGAACGATTATACCGATGGCCTTAGCAGTAGAAAGAGGACGCCCAATTCCTCAAGTGTTAAATGAAGAGGGCGTTTGGAAACACCGAATGCCCATTCTTACCCATTTCTTAAAGCGTATCTTGGTCAGCGATTTACAACAATTCCTTATTAAAGCCAAAAAAATTGACGATATTATTAAGGGTTACGCCAAAGGCAACGTCTGGGACGGGCTCTATGGGCTTTGTTTAGAATTAGCGGGGGTGCGCTTAAATGAAGCATAATGTGAGGAAAAGCATTGGGCTATTCGGTGGCACTTTTGATCCCATTCATGACGGACATTTACGATCGGCCCTCGAAATTCAAGAAAAACTTTTGTTAGATGAAATCAGACTCATTCCGTGCAATCATCCCCCTTTAAAACCGGAACCGCTTGCATCTGCTATTCATAGAATCAATATGATTCGACTTGCCATCCAGAAGACCCCGTTCATCCTAGATGATATCGAATTAAAACGCGCCGGGCCTTCCTATTCTGTAGAAACTCTAAAAATATTTAGAGATCGATACCCCGATGCTTCGCTGTGTATGATAGTCGGTGTAGATGCATTTTTAAACTTACCGTCTTGGCATCAATGGGAAAAATTGATACAACTTTCCAATATTGTGGTAATGTATCGGGGAGGATATCAAATGCCTGTCACTGGGGTGATGTTTGAATTTCTCAATAAGCATTTGCTAACTGCAAATCAAGATATTCGATCCTATACCGCGGGATATATTGTGGAACTCAAAACAACAGAGCTTAACATGAGTGGTACAGAGATCCGCGATTTAATCAAAAGAGAGCGGGACCCCCGTTTTTTACTACCAGAATCTGTGTGGGCGTATATACAATCAAATGAATTATATGGCTACTCTAGTAAAACTAAAACAACAAAAAGCAAAATCCAAAAGGAGGCAAATGAATGATGCTTAAATCCCTTGTACAAACCGTACTTGAAGATATGAAGGCTATCCAAATCAGTATTTTGGATGTCCGAAATCTAACCGATATCACCGACTATATGATCATCTGCACCGGCAATTCTAATCGTCATGTAAAAGCGATTTCTGAAAAAGTCATTCAAAAAGTCAAAGAAAATCATATTTATCCTTTGGGGGTTGAGGGAGAACGTGAGGGGGAATGGATATTAATCGATTTGGGAGATATTGTGTTACATGTTATGTTAAAAGAAACTCGAGAATTTTATAATCTTGAGAAACTTTGGTCTATGACTCCCGCAAAAACTTTTAGCGTTACTTAAAAATTTTATTTCTCGTGCCAAATCTCCAAACCATTAAAGATCATTTTAAAGAAAATCGGATTTACTTAAACCGAACCGTTGCGGCGTCCGTTATCGTCATAATTGTTTTTTTAATCTTGACCGTCCGTTTATTTTTTTTACAAATTTATCAACACGAATTATACACGACTTTATCTCTCAATAATCAGGTTCGAGTAGCACCTATTGTCCCAGCCCGTGGCATTATTTTTGATCGCAACGGTATTATCTTAGCAGAAAATAAACCCGCTTTTAGTTTAGAATTAACCCCCGAACGCAGCAACAACATTAAAGAAACCCTAACTGCCCTTCGCAAGATTATAAGTATCTCAGAAAATGAACAACAAACTTTTTTAAAACAATTAAAATACAAGCGCCGCCACGAAAGCATCCCCATTCGATTAAATCTTACCGAAGAAGAAGTCGCAAAATTTGTCATCGAGAAACATCGTTTTCCAGGCGTCGATGTCGTTGCAAGACTTATTCGATATTACCCGTTAGGGGAAGCCGTTTCTCACGTATTAGGTTATATTGCGCCCATTAATGAAAAAGAACTGGAAACACTAGACCCCATTGTTTATCGTGGAACATACCATATTGGCAAAACGGGGATTGAAAAATATTACGAAGATTTACTTCACGGAAAAGTGGGTTACCAACATATTGAAACCGATGCACGCGGCCGTACGTTGCGCATATTAGGCCGCACCCCACCCAAACCTGGCACTAATCTTCATCTTTCCTTAGACAGTCGCTTACAACAAGCGGCTTTTGAAGCCCTGGGAGAACTTAAAGGCGCTATTGTAGCTATTGATCCGCGTTCTGGTGAAGTATTGGCCATGGTTAGTAAACCTTCGTTTGATCCCAATTTATTTACCAAAGGAATAGATCCTACCACTTATAAAGAACTTAACACCTCCCCCGAAAAACCCTTATTTAATAGAGCCATTCGTGGACAATACCCCCCCGGTTCAACCATTAAACCTCTGGTTGCTCTCCAAGGATTAACCGTGGGCACGATTACGCCCGATTACCAAATTTGGGATCCAGGATGGTATCAAATCAATGGAAAAGGTAGACTCTATAGAGATCTCGTTTATTTTAAAACAAAAAAAGGTCATGATCACGTTAACTTAGATCGGGCGCTTATGCACAGTTGTGACACCTATTTTTTTAGCCTAGCGCATCGATTAGGCGTTGATCATTTACATCACATATATACCCAATTTGGATTGGGGAAAGAAACCAAAATAGATATGAGCGGAGAACTCCCCGGATTTGTCCCTTCGCGTCACCAGAAATACAAAAACAGAAAAGACCCCTGGTATCCCGGTGATACGCTCAACATTGGCATCGGCCAAGGAACCCTGCTCGCCACACCTTTACAGCTTGCTCAGGTGTCTGCCATTCTTGCTAATAAAGGTTCTTACTACCAACCGCATCTCGTTACTGCATTATCTTATCCTGGAGAAACGCCAAAACCCTTACCCACCTCTAATCCTTCTACGATACCCCTACCTGAACAGCATTGGGAAACTGTCCTTGCCAGCATGAAAAAAGTGGTGCACGAACCCGGCGGAACGGCTTATAAAATCAGTCCCGGGTTAAAATATCAAATGGCCGGTAAAACCGGAACTGCTCAAGTCTTTAATTTAAAGCAAAACGAAAAATATGAAGCCGATAAAGTCAAAGCGCATTTAAGAGATCACTCTTGGTTTATTGGTTTTGCCCCCGCCGAGAATCCACAAATTGCCATCGCTGTTTTAATCGAAAACAAACATACCAAAAGCGCTTCCAGCATTGTTAGAAGTTTTTTAGATCCCTATTTCGCATCCTTGGAGCAGAAATAAATATGTATTATCGAACCAGAAACTATTTTTCAAAAAGTCATATCGATTGGCCGCTATTTATCGGCATCATCGCAGTTTCTATTCTAGGACTATTTGTGCTCTACAGCGCAACCGAAGATATCCAAGTGATATATCGACAATGCCCTCGCATTGGATTTGCACTGCTTTTAATGGCCGGCATTGCACAAATTCCCCCCCGATTTTTTCGCTGGGTAGCCCCATTACTATATTTCGGTGCGGTAACCTTACTTACTTGTGTGCTTGTGTTAGGTGATATTAGTAAAGGGGGGCAACGATGGCTCGATTTATGGATAATTCGGTTTCAACCTGCGGAGTTAACAAAATTGGCCGTTCCTCTTATGTTGGCACGATATTTAGATGATCAAATTCTTCCCCCTAAATTTCGGCATTTAATTATTCCTTTTATTTTACTCGCGGTTCCTTTTCTACTCATTGCTAAGCAACCGGATCTCGGTACCGCCATATTAATTTTAAGTTCCGGTGTTTTTATTATATTTTTTTCGGGCATAACTTGGAAAATGATTTTAACCTTAATCAGCACCGCGGCTGCCGCTTTGCCCCTATTATGGTATTTTATGAGGGATTATCAGCGACAGCGTGTTCTCACATTTTTAGATCCTGGGCAAGACCCTTTAGGTTCGGGTTATCAAATTATTCAATCTAAAATTGCCATAGGATCCGGAGGACTGCATGGAAAAGGCTGGTTAAATGGCACACAGTCTCATTTAGAATTCCTTCCAGAACAAGCAACTGATTTTATTTTTGCTGTTTTTGGGGAAGAATTTGGGTTATTAGGGGGTTTATTCTTGCTTGCTTTGTACTTGTATATTATCATTCGGGGGTTATCAATCGGGGTTGCAGCACAAGATACTTTCTGTCGACTGCTGGCTGGTAGCTTAATAATGACATTTTTTGTTTATATCATTGTTAATATTGGAATGGTGACTGGCATATTGCCTGTCGTGGGAATTCCACTCCCGCTGGTGAGTTATGGTGGTACTTCGCTGGTCACTTTAATGATTGGTTTTGGTATACTGATGTCTATTCAGACCCATAGAACTTTACTGCATCGCTAAAAGGAACAATTTAATGGCAAAATTCTTTTTACAAGGTTTGTTTTCAAAATCATTTTCTTTATCTTTATCTTTCTTATCCCTTATCTCGCTCATTCTTTTCTCAAGCACCCAAATCATTCATGCGGAGGATTTGTCCTTTTCTGATCGTAAAGATGTGCAAGCTTTTATACACGAAATGGTTCAAAAACATCAATTTGAAAAAAATCAACTGACTTCAATATTCAGTAATGTCGTGTCCGAACCTAAAATTATCCAAGCTATCTCAAAACCTCACGAAGCAATGCCCTGGTTTCGATATCAAGAAAAATTAGTCTCCAACGACCGTATCGAAAAAGGCGTTAAATTTTGGCAAGAAAACGAAAAAAGCCTAAAACTTGCGGAGCAACAATTTGGTGTTCCCCCCGAAATCATCGTCGCCATTATAGGCATAGAATCTTTATATGGTGAAAAAAAGGGAAAATGGCCTGTCCTACAAGCCTTATCCACTTTAGCGTTTGATTATCCTCCTCGCGCAAAATTTTTTCGCAAAGAACTTGAAGAATTTTTACTTCTTGTTAAAGAACAAGGATTTGATCCCTTAAATATAAAAGGATCGTATGCAGGGGCTATCGGTACCCCTCAATTTATGCCCAGCAGTTATCGCCGCTACGCCATTAAATTTGCGGGTCTTAACCAAAGCGATCTGGTTAATAATGTTAACGATGCCATCGGCAGCGTTGCTAACTACTTCCATGTTCATGGCTGGAAACCTGGAGAATCTATTGCACAAAAAGCTAAAGTGATAGGCACAAAGTTTACACAAGTTAATACAGCGGATCGAAAAAATCCTAAACCAAACACTTCGTTAAAAATGCTCGCTAAATATGGTATTTACCCTGAGCAACCTATGCCTTCTAAGCACGATCCTTTAGCTGCCTTTATTACTTTGGAGACAAACAATCCCAATCAGGACGAATATTGGTTGACCTTACAAAATTTTTATGTCATAACCCGATATAACCCCAGCACGCTCTATGGCATGGCGGTTTTTCAATTAAGTGAACGTATTAGAGCGTCTTATGACAATGCCTAATCGTTCGCAAACTATCAATATTAACCATTACATTTCAGCAATTATAAAGGGTTTGAGATATGATCAATAATGAATACGCTAAAATTTCTTTTCATTCTTTAATCAAAAAAATGACTGTGTTTTTTATGCTTGTTTTTTTATCCGCCTGTTTACATGGTTGCGGAAAAGCCAAAAAACCTACTAAAAGAGATGGGGCACCTAAAAATCCACCGGTTAATTTACATAAAATTCCTGACGCAATTCCAAAAATAGAACCTATAACCCATATGGGCAATCGATTTGGCAAAAAAGGAAACACTTATAAAGTCAAAAAACGTAACTACACCGTCCTGAAAACCAGCAAAGGCTATACAGCAAAAGGACATGCTTCTTGGTACGGAACTTTATTTCACGGCCGTAAAACGTCCAGCGGCGAAGTGTACGATATGTATAAAATGACCGGAGCACACCGAACGCTACCCATTCCAACCTATGCCAAAGTGACCAATTTGGATAATGGGAAATCTATTATTGTTAAAATAAATGATCGAGGCCCCTTCCATGGTAATCGCTTAATCGATCTATCTTATGTTGCAGCCTCAAAATTGGAGATCCTTGGAAAAGGGACCGGTCGAGTGGAAGTAAAATCGATTGATCCTCGAGATCATGGTCGTAGAATCCCCCGACCTACACCTAAATTAAAAACTCAACACAGCAAGGGTCAAAAAACTAACTTAAATGGTCCTAAGGTTATCCATTATGTCCCCCCACCTAAAGCCATTAAAGCTAAAAAAATGCATAAAGGATAAAAATTTGTCCTCCAATGACAGGACTATTCGATAGCGGGATGACAGTTTCTAACGACATGATATACTTAATAAATACGACTTTGTCATTCTCACACAAACATAGAATGCAGTCCCTTGATAAGAATGGAGCAAACAATGAAATTATTTTCTAAGCTGTCTTTAATATTTAAATTAAATATTATTTGTTTATTATTAGTTGTTCCTTTTTCTAAAGCACTTTGTGACTTGCCTCCTCTCCCTCCTCCCATGATGGTCATTCCCTCTCCTCCGTCTTTAGGGGCAAAAGCTCATCTTTTAATCGATTATTTAAGTGATGTCATGCTCTCTCAAGAAAATATTGATCAACGCGTAGAGCCTGCCAGCTTAACCAAAATGATGACAGTGTACGTAGCTGATCAGACCCTTAAAGCAGGTAAATTAAAACTAAACGATAACGTCTTTATTAGTGAAGCAGCCTGGAAAGCACCAGGCTCTAGAATGTTTTTAAAAGTGAATACAACCGTCCCCTTACAAGATATTTTACGCGGCGTTATTATCCAATCTGGAAACGATGCCTCCATAGCGCTGGCAGAGCATGTGGCAGGGACAGAAGCCAATTTTGCAGAGTGGATGAACTATTACGCAAAACAATTAGGAATGGCTAACACGCATTTTGTCAATGCAACAGGACTTCCTGATCCTAATCATTATACAACGGCTAGAGATATGGCCATTCTGGCAAAAGCGCTCATTCGCGATTTTCCAGAATCCTATCAACTTTATTCACAAAAAGAATTTACCTATCAAAAAATAACCCAAGCCAATCGCAACCGTTTACTCTGGCGTAACGAATGGGTCGATGGTATTAAAACAGGACATACCGATTCTGCTGGATATTGTTTGGTGGCTTCTGGCAAAAAAGGGGATATGCGTTTAATTGCCATCGTGATGGGCGCTAAAAATGACGAAGCGAGAGTCGATGAAGCGAATAAACTCTTAATGTATGGTTTTCGTTTTTTTTGAAACACGAAAATTATATCCCGCCGGTACTTCGCTAAAACAAGCTCGTATTTGGATGGGCACTGAAAAAGAAATCAGCTTAGGTTTAAAAGATGATCTTTTCATTACCCTCGGTCAAGGGCAATATGATAGGCTCAAAACTATCGTGAATATCGCAAATGAAATCAAAGCCCCGACAGACGAAGGCGCAATATTAGGAACCCTTAAAGTAAACCTGGATGATAAACTGATTATTGAGCGTCCCATTGTCGCTCTCCAACCGGTAGCTGCGGGTGGTTTTTTATCTAGAATCTACGATAAACTGGCTTTATCACTTAAAAAACTTTGGGATAAAGCGACTACGCAATGAGCATTATTGCATTTCTCAACGGAAAATATGTTCCTGCGGAAGAAGCCTCTCTCTCTCCATTAGATAGAGGCTTCGTTTTTGGCGATGGTGTTTACGAAGTCATTCCGGTTTTGAACGGACAATTTTTATTTTTAGAAGAACATTTAAATCGACTCAATCAAAGTCTTCAGGGGATCCGGATT
>Ga0207032_1060_pt1 | contig 33633 bp, 35 predicted proteins | sample Alteio_BWMinCont_38_FD_153308 | JGI IMG/M metagenome (GOLD analysis project Ga0207032, IMG submission 153308) | Enriched cells from forest soil in Barre Woods Harvard Forest LTER site, Petersham, Massachusetts, United States -... | ecosystem: Environmental > Terrestrial > Soil > Temperate forest >... | reverse complement strand
CATCAGTTATTATTTGAAAACCCATGAAGAATTCAGGAATTACATTGTATTAAAAAAATAAATAAAACCGATTCTTAGCTAATATTTTGCTGGGACTAACCCTTTGCCTAATTTTGAATCGAATAAGAATGAACCTGAGAAAATGAATGTCATCATCCTCCTTTCTATTACGGGTTTGGCAACCCTTTTTACAGGCATATACAATGCCCGGAAAATAATACTTCCCGTAGTTATCCTTGGACTCCTTGCCGCATTTGCACTCAATGCTTTGCAATGGCATGCCGTTGCCTATGCTGGTAACACAGCCTTCTATACAGGCTACGTAAAAAGCATGATGCAGTTTGATGATTATGCCATTGCATTTACCGGGCTGCTTATCCTATGCAGCCTTTTTATTTTCTTTCTTTGTGATGAATATTATAAAGATGAAGACCATCATATAGCAGACATATTTGCGCTCATTATTTTTACACTTATCGGCGGTATAATGATGGCTTCTTATGTGCATATGGCCATTCTGTTTATCGGGATCGAAACCTTGTCTATCTCACTTTATATCCTGGCAGGCAGTAAAAAGCTTAGTCTCAGATCCAACGAGGCATCCCTGAAGTATTTTCTTATGGGTTCATTTTCAACCTGTTTCCTTCTTTTTGGTATTTGCCTCATTTACGGTACAACAGGGAGCTTTGATATATATGTTATCAAAACCTATGTCATTAACAATGCTTCTTCCCTTCCTTTAATGTTCAAGGCCGGGCTTTTTTTGCTGGCCGTTGGGTTATTGTTTAAAGTATCGGCCGCACCATTTCATTTCTGGACACCGGATGTTTATGAAGGCTCGCCAACACTCATCACAACCTTTATGGCATCAGTGGTAAAAATTGCAGGTTTTGCGGCGTTGTTCAGGCTGTTTTATATTTGCTTTGGTAGTATTGTACCGGTATGGTACTATGCGATAGGAGCTATTGCAGCGCTCACCATTATTATCGGGAATTTCTCAGCGCTCTACCAGAAAAGCGTTAAGCGTATGCTTGCCTATTCCAGTATTGCCAATGCAGGGTATCTTTTGGTAGGAGTTTTGTCACTTAATGAACACGCTTCCAGCGCATTGTTCTATTACATGGCTGCTTATGCTTTTGCCACCATTACAGCTTTTGGTATCCTTATGGTTGTATCAAAAGAAACCGGTAACGAGAATTATGAAGCATTTCATGGACTGGCAAAAAGGAACCCGGTTATTGCCGGGGTATTGGTTATAGCCATGCTGTCCCTGGCTGGCATTCCACCCCTGGCAGGTTTCTTTGGCAAATACTATATCTTTTCAAATGCCATTGAAAATAATTATATCTGGATCGTTATTCTGGCACTTCTAAACTCCCTGCTCGGCATCATTTACTATTTCAGGTTAATAGTTGCCGTATTCACCCCTGAAACGGAATCAGAGGAGCGTGACAGGATCCCGGTAAAAAACTCATACAGCTTTGTACTTGCAATTGCCGCTGCAATCATTATCCTTATCGGGGTCTTCCCGAACTGGATCATCTCATTGTTAAGCTGATAATAGAAATGATCAATTATCAATGATCAATAAATGTTTAAATTGCCTATCACTGTAGCAGCACAATGATCATTGATCATTGTAGTTATTGATCATTTCTTCGATTGTTTCATGATCTCGTCAAGCAATACATTGGCAGCGTCTTCCCTCGTTTTAATATGTATATAGCTTCCTGATCCTTTTTCTGCAATGGTTTGCATCTGCGCAATAGCCCTCGCAATATTGCCAACACCAACCACTGAAATAATGATTCCTTCATCCGCATTGTGCCTTATAAATTTATAGAGTACTTCATTTGATTTATCCAGGTCAAAATCACCATCTGTAGCAATCACTATTTCATTATTACCCCCGGGAATAAAATGCTCACGGGCGACTTTATAGGCAGCTCTTATCCCTTTCCCACCTTCTGTATTCCCCCTGGCTCTTAACGCATCTATCTTAGCCGCAATTGCATCTTTCTGATCGGCAGGCGTAGAAGGCAATAAAACCGTAACACCGCTGGCATAAGTAATAATTGAAACCCGATCGATACTCCTCAGCGAATTCAAGAGATTTTTCATAGCTATTTTTACAAGAGGCAATCTGTCGGACCGCATCATGGATTCAGAAACATCCAAAAGGAATACAATATTATTAGGCTTATAAATATTCAAAGACAATTCACCTGGCTCAACAACAGTGTCTTTAGGGTCCTTTTGAATGGAATCTACAGGTACTACCGTACCGGTGATGTGGATTGGGAAAGCTTCTCCGGTGGCGCTTGTGAATACATTGACAATCTCATGAAAATAGCCCAGCTTCAACCTTGATACTTCAAGATGCAGCGTGGCAGACTGACCAGGTGCTATCATCTGGGAAGAAAAATCCAGGCTAAAATCTTCAGGAACAACATTGCGATATATATACAGATTGAGCTTACTATTGTTGGTAAGAATAAAGTCAGTTGATTTGGTACTGCCCTTTTTAATAATGCCAAAATCATGTGTACCCGAATTAATGGAAATATTTCCGGGCAGCCTGAACTGTGCTGAAACTCCACAGGAAATGAAGAATGACAGAATAAATAAAGCTAACCGTGAGAGGAGGTTCCTGCCTAACATGGGTAAAAGTTAAGACAATAAGTTGAGAATGGCTGAAAAGCATGTCCAATGGCACCAGATATTTTCAGGCATTTATCGCTATTTTTTCGCCTATTTCAGCAATAGTCAGTATTAACGGTTAATCTCAATATATTTGCCATAAATCATGGGAGATAAGCCGCTATTAGAAGTCAAAAACCTGACCACTGTGTTTCAAACAGAGGATGAGGTTGTTAAGGCTGTGAATGATGTCAGTTTCGAATTATACCCCGGTGAAACACTGGGTATTGTCGGTGAATCCGGTTCAGGCAAATCGGTTACTTCTCTTTCCATCATGCGCCTGATCGCCGATCCTCCTGGAAAGATCACCGGCGGCCAGATATTTTACAACGGTTTATCGGCAGAAAATCCTGATCTGTTGCTCCTGTCAAACAAAGAGATAAGGCATTACCGTGGCAAAGAAATTGCCATGATTTTCCAGGAACCCATGACTTCCCTGAATCCTGTATTTACCTGTGGAAACCAGGTTATGGAAGCCATCACGCTGCACCAGCATGTTTCAAAAAAAGAAGCCAGAAAAAGAACCATAGAACTGTTTAAAGAAGTGCAGTTGCCGCGACCGGAGCAGATGGTAGACTCCTATCCGCACCAACTTTCAGGCGGACAGAAACAACGGGTTATGATTGCAATGGCTATATCATGCAAGCCAAAGATCCTGATTGCAGATGAACCTACAACGGCCCTTGATGTAACGGTTCAAAAAAGCATTATAGAACTCATCGACAAACTGAAAAAAGAAATGGGGATGAGTATTATTTTTATAACCCACGACCTGGGTGTGATCGCAGAAATAGCCGACAGAACCCTGGTGATGTACAAAGGCAAAATTGTAGAACAGGGCAAAACTTCAGATATATTTACTAACCCTCAACATCCTTATACACAGGGGTTATTGGCTTGCCGACCGCCTCTTGACAAAAATCTTCTCAGACTACCGACCATGAGCGATTTTGTGATTGAGAATGACAAAGGCGAATTCTCAGGTTCAGGTAAAACAATAGAGGCTATTGTTCATGAAAAACTGATGCCGGAAGGCTATGAAATAACAAGGCGGGAAAAACTTTATAATCAGAATCCTATACTTAAAATAGAAGAAATTAGTACCCGTTTCCCGATAAAAAAAGGGTTGTTCGGAAAGGTTAGTGAGTATGTAAATGCAGTGGATGGTGTAAGCTTTGAAGTTTATCCCGGAGAAGTATTAGGTCTTGCCGGAGAATCGGGCTGTGGAAAAACAACACTGGGCCGCAGCATCTTAAGATTGCAGGAACCTGATTCCGGAAAAATTATTTTTGACAACACTGATATTCGGATGTTGACCGCAAATGCCATGCGCAAAATGCGTAAACATATTCAGATCATATTCCAGGATCCCTATTCCTCTCTCAATCCCCGGCTTACCATCGGGTATGCTATTACCGAACCTATGTATGTACATGGATTGCATGGTGACGACAAAAACAGGAAACAAAAGGCTCTGGATCTGCTGGATAAGGTTGGCCTTACGGCCAAAGCATTCAACAGGTATCCGCATGAGTTCAGTGGGGGGCAAAGGCAGCGCATCGGTATTGCAAGGGCTCTTGCTGTTGAACCCAGATTCATTATCTGTGATGAATCCGTTTCTGCGCTGGATGTATCTGTACAGGCACAGGTACTCAATCTTTTAAATGATCTGAAGGAAACATTTGGCTTGACATATATCTTCATTTCTCATGATCTTTCAGTCGTAAAATTCATGTCGGACAGGATCATGATCATGAATTCCGGGAAAATTGAAGAAATGGGAACACCTGAAGAGATTTTCAATACCCCGAAAACAGACTATACCCGAAAACTAATCGACGCCATTCCCCGCTAATGGTTTTTGTCATTTCTCTCCCGAGCATTCGGGATCGAAATGACAAGAGACATTATCCAATCATCATCTCCTCAACAGGCTGATATACATGGCCATCCTCGAATACTTTTTCAGGATGATTGATGTGATATTCGAATTCATGCCGGAAATGACGGATGGCACTGGCTACAGGCCATGCTGCTGCATCACCAAGCGGACAAATGGTATTTCCTTCTATTTTCTTAGCCACATCAACCAGTAAATCAATATCACTTTGTTGTCCTTTGCCATATTCTATCCTATGCAATACCCTTTCCATCCATCCCGTGCCTTCGCGGCAAGGAGAACATTGTCCGCAACTTTCGTGATGATAGAACCTTGTGAAATTCCAGGTATTGCGTACGATACATTGCGTTTCATCAAAAACAATAAAACCACCTGAACCCAACATCGTTCCCGATACAAAACCACCATCCGCGAGTGATTCATAGGACATTACGCGGCCTTCGCCATTTATATTCTTAAGTATAAGTTCCGTAGGTAATATAGGAACTGAAGAACCTCCCGCAACCACAGCTTTCATTTTTTTGCCATTTGCGATGCCTCCACACCATTGATCGCTGTATATAAACTCCTCAACGGGAAGGCCCATTTCTATTTCATAAACGCCCGGCTTATTTATGTTTCCACAGGCTGAAATCAGTTTGGTACCGGTACTTTTCCCGATACCGAATTTTGCATACTCTGCTCCTCCCATATTGATGATCGGTACTACAGCCGCAATTGTCTCTACGTTGTTCACAACCGTAGGGCAGGCATATAAGCCCTGAACCGCAGGGAATGGCGGCTTGATCCTTGGATTGCCTCTTTTGCCTTCAAGTGACTCTAATAGTGCTGTTTCTTCACCACATATATAAGCGCCGGCACCGCTATGCACATATAATTCGAGATCATATCCCGAACCTAAAATATTTTTTCCTAAGAATCCGTTTGCTTTGGCTTCACCAATGGCTTTTTCCAGGATTTTGATGATCCATCTGAATTCACCCCTGATATAAATATAGGAAGTATTAGCCCCCAACGCATAAGAAGACGTTATCATTCCTTCGATAAGCAAATGCGGAATATGTTCCATCAGGTACCTGTCTTTGAACGTACCTGGCTCACTCTCGTCAGCGTTACAAACCAAATATCTCGGGTTATTTGATTTCCTGTCAAGAAAGCTCCATTTCATTCCGGTCGGGAATCCTGCCCCACCCCTGCCCCGCAATCCAGAGGTTTTTACTTCCTCCATCACCTCATCAGGGGTCATTTTTTTAAGTGCTTTTTCGATTGAAGCATAGCCCCCGTTTTTGCGGTACACCTCGAAGGTATTGATGCCGGGAACATCAATATTAGTGAACAATATTTTTTGAGCCATAGTTTTCGCAACACCTCTTGTCAGTGAGAGATATTTGGTACAAAATTAGTTTATTTTAGAAAAAGAAAGTTTAAAACCAGGCTATTCCATAATAAGTTTCTGGCTGAAATATTCCTGGTCAAAATAAGCACCCAGCATATACATTCCACGCTTCAATCCGTAATTCGATGCATTAAAGTGAAGATCATATCTGCCACTGCTTTGCCTTTCATTTAAAATACTGGCTGCCAGTCTCCCGGAGATATCGTAAATATTCATTATTACGAATTTAGCCCCGATAATTTCATAGTGAATGACCATATCATTATGGAAGGGATTGGGGTATGCGGCGAAGAGGTCAGAATTTACTGTCAATGGCTGAATACCGGCCGAAGTAACAGAAATAGTATCAGTATAGAAGGTTTCACAGCCCGCTGAAGTTTTAATAGTTAGGCTTACCGGATACGTTCCCGGTTTATTGAATGTGTGAATAGGGAACAAGGCGTTGGAAGTATCGGTGTTTGAAAAATCCCAGTGATAATAGTTTTCTGAAGTATCCAAAGGTAAAAAGATCGCCTCGTTTTTGTTAATATGCACATCAAATCCGGGATAAAAGCCGGAGCTTGTATAGATCATTTTTGAAATACTACTGCTACACTGGTTTTTGCGGGCATATTCCAGTTGCACTTTAAAGCCTGAGGCATTAAGATATAAATGAGTGGGCGATTCTCCCGACGAAGATATACCATCTCCAAATTCCCATAGCCAGCCTCCATTTACCATAACAGTATCAGGCATCTGATTTGTAAACTGATAGAGATAGCATCCGGAATGCGCTTCAAATGCAGGTTTTGGCAGTGACCCAACTCTTGCAACATATTGGTTTATAACAGTTCCGGCTTTCAATATCTTTTTAACAACCAGGTTATATTTCCCGCTTTTTTGGTACAGGTGTTTGATTGGATAATATCCGCTGTCGTGGTCTCCATCTCCAAAATCGATGCGGTAATAGGCACTGTCAATCACCTGGGGATATATGAATGTATCATTTGTGCAGATGAGATATTCACGAACCTGCGCTTTAACTTTATAATTAAAGAATGTAATGAGGAGCATTGCAAACCAAAGGATTTTGCCAGGCATTTCGCGTCAATATTAAAATATTGAGAACGGAATCCGGAGACAAAAATTATAATCGCTTCAAGTTTAGCACATAATTGAAGCCGTTGGCCATACTATACTTCCTCCTGTTCTTCATCTTTTTTACGGTTTCTCCATATTTCCCAACCCGCAGAACCCAGAAGCCCGCAAAGCATAATTAATGAGCTGATCATGGCTATTTTTTCTCCCGTGGCAAAAGATTTTGGCTCGAATTTAAATTCGATGGTATGTGTTCCTGCAGGAATCCTCATGCCCCGAAGCAGATAATTGACCCTGACGTGAGATTGCTTTTGTCCGTCAACAAATACATCCCAGCCTAAGCCATTGTCATAATATACTTCAGAGAACACGGCAAACTGCTCAGTGTTGGCTTTAGTAGAATACTTGAGATCATTAGGTGCATACGAATCGAGTTTGATGGTAGCCGTACTGTCCCACTTCGGTTGATATCCTTCCATATATGCTTTAAAATCAGGATGGTTAACTCCTACATCCATTATAGCTGTATCTGCCGGGTTAAACCCATTGAGAGAACCAAGTTCGGTATCTGCATCCGCCACCATTTTAACGCCCTTCACAAACCAGGCATGATTGAGATGATAAGGATTGAGAATAATATCTTTCTGTCCCTCACCCGCAATGATATATTTGCAATCCATCATATTCAGGACTCCAAGTTTGCGGGATTTCTGAAGATAATTGATCAACTGGTCACCGGGACTTTTTCCGGCATACTGATCTAATTGGCTGGTTACTGAATAAAGATATCTTTCAGCAATATCCTGTATCCTCCTGATCTTGGCACCACTATATCCGCCGATTGATTTATGAAAATAAGATGTAGACGCGTCGTTAAAAGGTGCGGCAGGGCGCATGTCCAATAAATTCAATACCCTGTAATCAGGATCTTTATCCTGGAGAATATATGCATCCGCTTCTGTCGGTTCATACGATTCGGTTTTCTTGGGTTCAAAGTTTTTGTCTGTCAGGTATCTTTTGTCAACCGCCCATTGATCACCAAGAATAAGGACAAAAAATATACCTATCACAACATTCTTACCGGATTTGCCCGCAAAAAACTGCCATTGTTTGGAATACAGCCAAATGGTAAGGGCGGCCAGGAGTATGAAAATAAAAGACCTTATAGCATCACCTCTCAAAATTTCTGTCCTTGCATCCTGAAGGGCTCCGGTAATGGCATCCTGCACTTGTTGCGAAACTTTCTGTCCCTGGAAAATAGCACTGTCTCCATTATTTGGTTTCGAGAAATCCCCTGCAAGGGAAGGGAATAGCCAGAACAGCACACAAAGTCCGCCCGTAATGCCGAAAGCGATATATAAATTTTTCGTTGTCTTTTTATTCCATTCTATGCCTTCCAGTATTTTATTCAACACCAGGATAGCGAGAATGGGTACAACCACCGCGGCCATAAACATACTGAAATTGACCGACCTGAACTTATCGTACATTGGGAAATGATAGAACATAAACGAATTGAAATCCAGGAAGTTCTTCCCCCAGCTCAGCATAATTCCGAGCGCAGCAACAGCCAGTACCCACCACTTATAATGCGTTTTTAATAAGAACATTCCCAATACAAACAGAAAGCAGATGATGGCTCCGAAATAATAGGGTCCGGATCCTGAATCTTCACCCCAGTATTGATCCAGTTGCATTACTTCCTGGCGCAATTCAGGATCGGCGCTTTTCAATACACCTTTGTGGGTATTGCCGATAGCATCCGCATTTCCACCCCTGAAATCAGGGATCATCAAAGTAAAAGTTTCACCCACACCATAACTGTAGTCAAATGCATAATTAATATTCAATCCTGATGAATTGACCTCCTGGTCACCAGGCTGCTTATGGGTAAGCTCGGTTTTCCCACGGGTACTTACTTTAGAATATTCATTTGTTGTAAGGAAAAAAGTAACATAGGTACCGAAAGCAATAACAGCTCCGAAACCTATGGCAATCATTGACTTGATAAACGGGGCCAATTGTTTTTCACGCACATGATAAATAAATTCCGCAAGTACAAATAAGGCCGTTATCAGTACAAAATAATAGGTCATCTGCGGGTGATTTGCCTTTAAGTGCAGTGCCAGCGCCAATGCAAACAAAGCGCCGCCCAGGAAATATTTCCTGAAACGTATAGTAAAAACAGTTGCTGCCAACACCAGTGGACCTGTCGCCAGGGCATAGGCCTGCAACATGTGTCCTGCTTCTAATATAATGGTATTAAAAGAAGAAAACGCAAAAGCCAGAGCTCCTATCATGCTCAACCAGGGATTGATCCGGAACGAGAGCATGAGCAGATAAAAAGCAAGGCAATACAAAAAGAAGACATTCATGGGTTTAGGCAATGAATTGCCGCTCACGAAAACATTCCATATCCAACTGGTTCCCAGCATATTATTTGGAGAATAGGGTGCGATGGAATAAGTTGGCATCCCACCGAACATGGAATTCGTCCACAGGGTACGTTCCCCTGTTTTATCCTGGAAAGTTTTGACCTCCTGGTAGCTGCCAGAGAACATATTCACGTCGTGCTGATGCATGACCTTGCCTTCCACAACAGGAGACATGTACATTGCAGACACAATGAGGAAAATAATAACAATGATAAAATGGGGCAATAATTTCCTGCCGATAGAGGCCATATTCATAGCTTATAATTTTATGATGAGATGTTTTTGTTCAGTTTGCGTTCAAAAGTAGGGAAAATCCAAAACTATTTGGGAATGGATGATGCGATAATCCCGAATAGGTCGGGACAAGTTGTGCTAATACAATAATGTGCTAATGTGTTTAATGGGACAATGAGACAATTTGGAAATTAAAATGCAAATGTTATGAATAGGGATTCCCCCTTGTAAGGGCCTGTCCCGACTTCTTCGGGGGGCAGGGGGATTTGCTCCGATTACCACCAAAATGCCCTTTTAACTATTCTGCCCTCCCGAATAAGTCGGGACACGTGTTTTCCCTGATATAACAGGAAATTTATTTTTTCATTTTTTAACTGATTGATTTTAAAATACATACACGTAACTCATTGACAAATAACAGGGGATATCAGGAAAATAATAGACCAGAATGCCCAAATACAGCGGTTTATCTCTACAGCTTTGTCATCTTGATCCCGAGTGCTCGGGAAGAGATCTGATTTTGTTCCCGAAAATTGTCTGAACCCCCGAATAAGTCGGGACAGGCTTGATTCATATGATTAAATGATTAACATGATTTTCTCGCGCCAGCCACTTACGCCTTACGCCTGTTTTTACATACATATATAGTGAGATGCCAAAGTGGGTGGGTACTTTTGAAAATAAATTTTTAACATATATTAAATCAATAAGTTATAGAGGAATATTTTTTGGGATTTGTTTCACTTTTATTAAAGTGCTTTCATTAGCATACGCAAGTCTGAAGACTGTGTTATCCATGCGCACCGAGTCACCACTTCGCTCAGGCTCAACGCGAGCAGGTTATATTTCTTGAAATTTATACCCCAATGCGATTGTTATAAACAAAAAATAAGTAAACTTTAATAAAGGACTTTGAAACAGATTTCACCAAAAATGGAGTTAAACGTTAAATAACATTGCTATGAATTTTATAAAAATTGTTTTTTATCAAATATTGGTGCTATTATGTGTTTGTAAATTCTCAATTGGTCAATTCATGAAAATTCCGATAGGGACAAGTATTAAAAATTCCCAGTACATCTTTGAAGGACGAGTCATTTCATCTACACCTTTTTTAGCAGCGGATAGTAATATTTACACCTCTAATATCGTGAAAATAAGTAAAATTTTTAAAGGGAATATACGTTGTGGCGATATTGAAATAACTACGCAACAAGATGCTCATTTGCCAGGAACAACTAAACATGGTAACGCTGGTATCGGAAACAATATATTGGTTTTCGATGGATCTGGACTCTATAAAGGCAATACTGGGATATTCTTGTGTACCAAAACTTACATGGCTTCGCTATCAGCACCAAAGGAGAATCCTAAAAATATTCAACTGTACGTGAATACGATGCTTTATCAAATTCAAAATGGTGATACCCTTGCAGTATCAAGTGGAGATACATCTTTCCCAAGTGTAAATGCAGCCCGAGAATTTTTTTGTTCCCAAACCGGCCACCTGTTTACCTCTTGTGGAACATTCTCTGAACCGAATATCCGAGGAGGTGTTATACAAGAAAATTTAAAATAGTCCCGTTCTGAATATAGAGGTATACCCAAATCCGGTTAACAGTGTAATCACAATAAAAATCCCTAATTCAGAACCTGATTTATTTTTTACAATTTTTGATGATAGCGGAAAAACTGTTTTCAAAAGAGAAAACATTAGTGCAACAGAATTGCAAAACCTAGACATGAGCCATTTAAAGTCGGGTAATTATACTGGTGTAGCGACATCTTCCGCTAATACCTATCACTTTAAGTTTACAAAGTTGTATATATATGATACAGTAAATTATAACTCACTGAAGGCAAATGACTTTAAGGGGAACAACATCATAAAAGAAAGAAGGAACAGTGATATTGGAAAGATGATATTTGTAAACACGCGATGTTTACATCTCGGCTTATTATTCCCCTAACTCCATCCGAAAAATGTGGCTCTGAGGCGCATCAAAATCTTTAGAAAGTTTATATTTCCCTTTAGAACTTCCGAATTTACGCTTGCCACGGGGATTGTTTTTTTTATTCTCAGCACGCATTTGCAGAAACAATATAAAGTCAAGCGCTTCCTTCTTCAACTGTTCAGGAAGTGTTTGCAAATTTTTAAGAATAAGTTTATCGGTCATAGTGGTCAAAACATTTATCCTGAATCAAAATTACAAATAAAACTCAAAAAGAGTTTATTATTCCCCCAATTCCATCCGAAATCCGTGACTGTGGATGTTTTCGATGCGGATGTTTTTGTCTTTGGAAAGATATTTCCGGAGTCTCGAAATGAAAACATCAAGACTTCTTCCGGCAAAATAATCATCATCGCCCCATACAGCATTTAATATGTCTTCGCGCTTCAGGGCTTTGTTCAGGTTCAGGCAAAAATATTTCAGCAATTCAGCTTCTTTCTGGGTGAGATTTTCCGAACTCTCGTCTTTATATTGCAGTAAAAGCTCCTGGAAATCAAAACGGTATTGCCCTATCGTGAAAATATTTTTTTGCAATGCCGGATGGCCGGCCCGGGTACGTCGCAGAAATATCTCTGCTTTTAAGATAAGTTCTTCAATACTGAAGGGTTTGGTCATATAATCATCTGCTCCCAGCCTGAGTCCGGCAATTCTATCTTCCTTTAAAGACTTTGCTGTCAGAAATATGATCGGGATATTATCATTTTTATCCCTGATCTCTTTCGCAAGGCTGAAACCATCAAGCTTCGGCAGCATGACATCAAGAATGCATAGATCAAATGGTTCTTTATGGAAAGCCTCAAGGGCCGATTCGCCATCTTCGAAGGCAGCAACTTTAAATCCATGTTTTTCAAGATTATCACGAGTAACATAACTCAGGTTCATGTCGTCTTCCACAAGCATGATCCTGGCACCGGATATTTTTTCGATCTGGTTATTCATTTTCTTTCAGTGGTATTTGAATGGTAAATGTCGTGCCTATGCCAGGTTCGCTCACCAGCGATATGTGCCAGCGATGTGCCCGAACAATATTTTTAACATAATGCAGTCCAAGGCCGAAACCCTTTACATTGTGTACATTACCGGTTGAAACACGGTAAAATTTATCGAAAACTTTTTTACGGTCCGATTTTTTTAGACCGATTCCTTTATCGGCAATAGATATATAAAGTGCCCGCTTTTTGTTCCAGGTTTTTACCATGATTTCTGCCGTTTCAGGACTGTATTTGATGGCATTATCGAGCAAATTAAATATCAGGTTTGACACATGGACTTTATCAGCCATCACTTCCACATTTGTCGCCTCAAATTCATGGGATATATTAACGATCTTGTTTTTATAGCCTAATCTCATTTTATCCATCGCATTGCGAAGCAACTCGTGCATATCCATTTTTTCGCGGCTGAGCTTTACGCGTCCACTGTCGAGGTTCGCCATCTGAAGCGCTTTTTCTACCTGGCTTACCAGCCGGCTGTTTTCCTGCTTAATGATACTGACATAATTGAAATATACATCGGGATTATTAAGTGAAGATGGATTTGACAAAACATCCGCAGAAACAGCAATAGTAGAAAGCGGTGTTTTGAACTCATGGGTCATATTGTTCACAAAATCCTTCTGTATTTCAGAGAGCCTTGACTGTTTGAGTATTATATAGATAGCATAGCCGAAAAAAGTCATAACTATTAAGAGAATGGCCGAAGAAAATACCCAGATTCCCATTTCTCCTGCCCCTGTTATAAAGTTGGATTCGTTCGGGAAAAATATGCCGAAATAATAAGTGAATTTGTTGGATACCGGCAGATTGACAGAAGGATACATCTTTTCTTCATGGCCCGTTGGACTCACATAGGTCCCGAAAACCATCTGGTTTGTGGCACAATCATATATGGCATATTCATAATCCTGGTTCATGTTTACAGCCACAAAAGCCTCACGCAGATAATGATCCAGTACTCCCGCATCTATAACTGTATTCACATTTACTACATAATAATTTGAAGATACCTGGTTTACGGGGTTTTCACTGAGCGGCACACCATGGTTAAAGGCCACAATATTGTCAGCAACATTTTTGAGGGCGATATTGACAGTCTGGTTAAACTGTTTCTGCCTGATATCGAAGGCTTTCTGCACCCAATAGATCTGGATGACTATAATCCCGATGATGGAGATGGTGCCTAAAAGCGCAACCAGCCTGATGGTGTTTCTTGTCACAGCGCTAAATTAAGGATTTTGCCGGTCGAAAACCTCCCTGTTAACATTTCATTAACAAAAGTTCAATCATTATTAACAGCTGCATCTCATTTTTATACTAAATTTGAACTTTAAACTTAAATAATAGTAAACTAAAAAAGACTTAATCATGAAAAGGATCTTCGTTTCTACCTTCGCTCTTATGTTGATGTTCAGTGTCGGAGCGTTCGCTCAAACGGCAACCAACCCGGCACCAAAAACTGCCCCGCTGAAATGGGCAACTGAAAATATTGACATGGGCAAAATTCCACAAGGAACCCCTGCTTCTGCCACGTTCAAATTTACAAACAACGGTAAAGAACCTGTAGCACTGAAAACCGTTCAACCTGGCTGTGGATGTACCACTTCAGATTACACGAAAGAACCGGTTGCTCCTGGAAAATCAGGTTATGTAAAAGCGACATATAATGCAATGGCAATGGGTTCATATAACAAAAGCGTAACTGTGACTACTGATGGCGGTGATGTAACCGTTCTTATCATTCACGGTGAAGTAGTTGCAAAACCAGCTGCTGCCCCTGCAAAAAATTAAAAGTAAAAAGTTTATTGAGTTACCGGCACCTGCGTTCAGGTGCCGGTTTTTTTTGTACTTTCTAAAGGAATCCGAGCCGATTCCCGGCCGGTTTAATTGCGGACGCGCAGATTACTTCTGAAATTCTCAGAAAGTTTCTCTAATTTTGCACGGCAAATAATCTAAATTATTTGCACCATGGCTTCTACTCCCGAAAAATTTCTTGAAGAAGGATTAACCTACGATGATGTGTTGGTTGTTCCTGCTTATTCCGAGGTTCTGCCTTACGAAACGAATCTCGAAACACAACTCACCCGAAACATTAAAATCAATGTACCGATCATTTCGGCAGCCATGGATACGGTTACTGAATCGGAGTTGGCTATCGCCATGGCCCGGGAGGGAGGGATAGGTATCATTCATAAAAACATGAGTATCGAGCGCCAGGCAGATGAAGTACGCCGGGTAAAACGTTCAGAAAGCGGGATGATCCAGGACCCGATTACTTTGAATAAAGATGCTATTGTATCCGATGCCTTGAAGATTATGAAGGAAAACAAAATCGGGGGCATACCGATTGTCGATGAGAATAATGTTTTACAGGGAATATTGACCAACCGTGACCTGAGATTTGAGAGAAATTTCAATCGCGGTGTCGCAGAAATTATGACCAAAGAAAACCTGATCACCGCACCCGAAAACACCGATCTGAAAAAAGCAGAAGAAATTCTGAAAAACTATAAAATTGAAAAACTTCCGGTTGTTACTAAAGATGGTAAACTGAAGGGACTCATTACTTTCAGGGATATTGAAAAACTGAAATCTTATCCCAATTCCTGCAAAGATCAGTACGGAAGGTTGCGGGCGGGTGCCGCAGTGGGTATTACACAGAACATCGAAGAACGCGTAGAAGCCCTGATGAAAGCCGGTGCTGATGTACTTGTCATTGATACAGCACACGGGCATTCCAAAGGCGTACTGGAAACCATTAACAGGGTCAGAAAAAAATTCCCGGATATCCAGATCATAGCGGGAAATGTTGCCACTGGGGATGGAGCTCTTGCATTGGTAAAAGCCGGTGCCGATGCTGTTAAAGTAGGCGTAGGACCTGGTTCAATTTGTACTACTCGTGTTATTGCAGGTATAGGTATGCCGCAATTGACTGCCATTATGCTATGTGCCAAAGCCTTGAAAGGGTCTGGTGTCCCGATTATCGCAGACGGGGGTATCCATTTTACAGGTGACCTGGTAAAAGCGATAGTAGCTGGTGCCAGCAGTATTATGGCGGGAGGTATTTTCGCAGGAGTTGAAGAAGCTCCAGGTGAAACCATTATTTATGAAGGTCGTAAGTTCAAAACATACAGGGGTATGGGTTCGGTTGAAGCGATGAAACAAGGGTCTGGCGACCGCTATTTCCAGGACCCTGAAGAAGAGATCAAAAAACTGGTTCCGGAAGGCATCGTGGGAAGGGTTCCCGCAAAAGGACCTTTATCAGAAGTGATTTACCAGTTTGTTGGCGGATTGCGGGCAGGTATGGGTTATGCAGGAGCCAAAAACATTGAAGATCTTAAGAAAGCACAATTCATCAAGATCACATCCAGCGGTATTCGCGAAAGCCATCCTCACGATGTTTATATTACAAAAGAAGCGCCGAATTACAGTCCTTCTTGAAAAATTGGTGAATTGGTGAATTGGTGAGTTAGTGATTGAAAATATTTCAAATCGAAATATTCACTCCTTGCCATAACAATGGATTTCGTTTGCCGTCAAGCCATTGCAGCAGTTCAAGCATTTTATTTTCAGGCATAGCTGTGCAGCCTTCGGTTCCAGATTCCGGGCCGCGCCAGATATGCAGAAAGATTTGTGAGCCGCCCGATTTTACGAAAGGATTGAAGTTATAATCTATAACCATTCCCCATTTATATAACCCATCCGACCTGTACATGGTTTCGGCAGATTTCCAGTCTTGGGGTTTGAGTTTTGATTGATCCACGATACAATTATAATATCTTGAATCCGGATCATCCACCCCGACAAAATTTTCATCAATGTGAAGATAAGGCCAGTTTATTACGGGATCTGGTTCTTTGGCATATCCAAATGCAAAACAAAACCCGAATAAACCGGCAGGAGATTTCATGTCACCTTCTTTTTTAAAATCTATAATGCCTTCAGGAACCGGAATCTGGCTTTGTCCATAGGCAAGGCCTTTTTTGCCTATGACAACATCAAAAGGTTCATTATATGGTTGCCACTTATCATTCACTGAAGCCCGTTCAAACCACTGCATTTTAGCTTGATGGCTGTTCCAGTCAGTAGCATTTGCAACGATGAGTTGGGTAGAATTACGAAGATATGGTTCGAGGTTATTCAAGTTCAAAACAGTTAAAGATACAAAACTATGCATTCATTGCAAATCATCATGATTCGCTAACTTTGAATTATGGGAAAAATTATCCTGCATCCACCAGGTACAACAAGGGAAGACATTGAAGAGATGAGGCTGATGCGCAATCTGGAAAAGACGCCAAATGAGCGGATCAGGTTGATGTTTACCCTTAACATCATGGCTATAATGGTTAAAGGCGGTCCATTGAAATTGCCTCAAGGAAAGGGAATTATACTAAAAAGAAAAGATTCATGAATATTCTTGAAGAAGATTCGCTTGAACTTTTAAAAGCCCTTAGTGATAACGATGTGAGGTTTATTCTAGTAGGGGGTATTGCTGTAAACTATTATGGCTACACCCGGACAACAGGAGATGTGGATATTTGGCTGGAAGACACTATTGAAAACAGGAAAAAATTTGTCACTGCTCTAGAAGATTATAAAATTGTGGGTGCGGAAATATACATGGATTACCCTCTGATTGCCGGATATGCTGAAATTATGATGAATAATGGAGTATATCTTGATGTAATGGCAGATTTAACTGGATTTGCACAAGCTGATTTTGCTTCTTGTTATGACAAAAGTATTGATTGGGAACCAGTTGAAGGTATTCATGTTAAAGTATTGCACATCAACCAACTAATACATGAAAAAGAAATCAATAATCGCTTGAAAGACAAAGATGATGCAGAACAATTAAAAAAAATAAGGGATAAATCTTATTAAGAACTCGCATTTACTGCGCATCTCTGAATTTCAATATCGCAGCTTTGTCTTCAGCACTTATTTTCCCTTCCGCCAATGCTACATCTACCATGGTATCAAGGTTGCATAAACTCCATTGATCGACTTTTTCTTCGTCAAACAATTTTGTTGCTTTCTGGAATCCATAGGTCATGATACTGATGAGTCCGAGCACCTTGATATTTTCATCACGAAGGCCATGCACGGCTTTCATACTGCTGGAGCCTGTTGAGATCAGGTCTTCTATTACCACAGTTTTCTGACCGGCTTCGAATCCTCCCTCAACCTGTTTCATTAATCCATGATCTTTAGGCGCCTGTCTAACATAAATAAAAGGAAGATTCAATCGGTCAGCAATTAATGCACCAAATGAAATACCCCCAGTAGCTACACCTGCAATCACTTCCGCATCAGCAAATTCTGATTTAATTAATTCCACAAAAGCATTTACTACCGTATTGCGTGCTTCGACATCTGAATTAATTTTACGGTTATCACAATAAATAGGAGATTTAATTCCCGAAGCCCAGGTAAAAGGCTGATCAACACTCAGCTGAACTGAGCCTAAACGTAATAAATGTTTTGCAACGACACTTGCCGAGGCGGATATTTTAGATGTGTTTTCCATTAGTATTGGATTGTTTTTTTAAGATTTATATTTATGCAAAAGTCCCTTCCTTCAAAACATCTGATAAAGCCTTCGCATTCATCAGATTCGGATCGATAACGATTTTTGCCTGGTGATAATAAAATGCCCTTTTACGAAGCGTTTTATGGATGAAATCTTCCAGTCCATCTTCATCAATACCATTAAGCATCGGACGTTCTGCCATTACGGGTTCTATTCGCGCTTTCAATTCGTTTTCAAAGAGTTTCAGGTATATGGTCAGTCCGTTTTCATTCATCCATTCCATATTTTCAAAAAAGCAGGGGGCACCCCCTCCGGTAGCAATTACGGTATCCTCCAGGATTTTGGTTTCCAGTAATGCGTTTTGTTCCATCAGCCTAAATGCATCTTCTCCCTTGTCTTTGAAAATAACAGGGATGGTTGCACCGGCCTTTTTTTCTATGTCTGTATCCAGATCTGTAAATGCATAGCCCAGCGCTTCGGCAAGTTCTTTACCATAAGTACTTTTGCCGCTGCCCATAAATCCGATGATGTATATTTTCATAATTTATATTCTTCTTAAACTTCCACCCCCTACCCCCGTCCCGAGCGTTCGGGAGGGACAGCTTCTAACTTCCTTAAAGCTAAAAACATCGTTTAGTTTTCTTTTTCGAACGAGTTGATTGAAAAAGAACCTCTTTTCAAATATTGCGAAATAATGATAAATGCTATCCCTCCCGAACGCTCGGGACGGGGGTAGGGGTGGTATTCCGTCATCCCACCCGCACTCTTGGGTCCAATACCCCATAAAGTACATCTACCAGAATATTTACTACCACAAAAATAAGACCTATAAACAATACTGACCCCATAACCACCGGAAGATCTGATGTTAAAAGTGCATCAACCGTAATTTTTCCCAGTCCACGCCATCCGAAGATATACTCAATAAAGAAAGCCCCCGCCATCAACGAGGCCAGCCAACCGGATACTGCTGTCAGGACAGGGTTCAACGCATTCCTGAGTCCATGCCTGAAAACGATGGTTGCCTTACTGAGTCCTTTGGCTTTTGCAGTGCGCATGTAGTCGTTCGTTAATACGTCAAGCATTGAAGAACGTGTCAGCTGTGCAATGATGGCAAGAGGTCTGATGCCCAGTGCAACAGCGGGCAATATCAGGTTTTCTGATTTCAGGTATTTGCCTTTGAAAGGATCAATATCATAAAGAGAACCAAACATATTCAACCCGGTGTATTTGCTCAGCACGAATCCAAAAATCCAGGCGATGATAATCGCTGCAAAAAAAGATGGAACCGAGATGCCGATATTTGCAACCACCATGATGATATTTTCAAATACAGTTCCTCTATATATTGCTGCCAGCAAACCAAAAAGAATTCCGAAAACCGAGGCAATAACAAAAGCTGAAAGGGCAAGCACAATGGTATTAGGCAAGGCATCCAACAGAATATCAGATACTTTTTGCCGGGTCTGATAAGAGCTTCTCAGGTAAGGCCATTTCAGTACCAAACCCTTGGAAGCATGGATATTAAACAAAACCGCATAATGGTATTTAGCCTGTTCATCTTTATTGATTTCGTTGTAAGAGATGGGCGACAGATCATTCAGATAATCAAGAAGCTGGATGCCTTTGGGCTTGTCGAGTCCGAATTCTTTATTTACTGCCTGCAGGGTGGAAATATCCGAGCGCTGACCCAATGTAAGCCGCGCAGGATCACCTGGCAAAACCATAAACAGGAAAAATACCACCAGGACGATTCCAATGATCACCAGGAAACCGGAAATCAACCTCCTGATAATGAATGAGCTCATTTCATATATGAATATACGGTACTCACCGATGGCAATGCTGTTGCAGGCCAGTCATGAACTACCACATTATCATGGAACAAAACCAATCCCGGATTCGACCTGATGATGGTTTTCAAAACCGTTACATCAGCCGAATAAAAACTATAGGGTACGCCGAAATCTTTGCGGTATTTTTCGTTAAGTGTTACAGATGAGCCCGAAACAGGCCATATTTTTACTTTGCCGCCTTTCATAAGTTCGCGGACCAGCTGGTTGAGCTCCGGTTGAAAACGCGATTGTGATTTTTCAATATCATACTGCACGATCATCAACCTGTATCCTTTTTCTGACAGGAATGATTTGGTCACATCGCTGTCCTGGCTCTGAATGGAAAAATCGTGTATTGGCGGTTTGTATCCTTCCTTTATTACTTTATCTCTCCGGTCTTTAAAAGTATAATTATCCTCCAGTTTCTGCCGGCCGATGGAATCCATTTTAGACAAAGCATCCATGGTGATTTCCATATCCTTACCGGTTTTTTTATTCGTATAAATAAATGTCATCACCACACTGTCTTTCGGGGCATTTGGGGGAGTTTCCATTAGTTTTTTAATGTCGTTTCCCGGTTTATATGGCCTGAAATCAATTGGAGGCAGGTAATAATATGCATACATTGTAAATAACATAGACGCCAATAGCAGTGAGATGGCTACCGTACGTGCGAGGCGCAGCGAAAATATGGGATTGATATCTTTTGGACTGAAAAATATGGGCAGAATGAGAATGAACAGGATCACATTTTTAGCGAATGATTGCCAGGCGGTAAAAGGAATGGCATCTCCAAAGCATCCACATTCGGTAACTTTATTATAATGCGCCGTATAGAATGTAAGAAATCCAAAGAAAACGATCATAAGCATCAACATCCAGGCGGTGAATTTGCGGAATACGCCTATAAGCAGGCAAACCCCCACAAACATTTCAAAAATGCAGATGATCATGGATATATAAACCGTAGAAGGTTCCGGGAAAAACTTGTCAATCCCAAAAACATCAAAATATTCACCCAGTTTGTAAGAAAATCCCAGCGGATCGTCGGCCTTCACAAAGCCTGAAAAAATAAACAAAACGCCGACAAGAATCCGGCAGACGGTAAGAATGATTTTTTTTATGTTCATTTTTTTATTTTTGGCTAATTGATTTCAAAAATAAGCAACTGGAATAATAATCGAACAAGGCGTTATATCTTTTTGGCAGGGTTCAATAAAAATTTGGCTACATATCAATTGTAACTGAACACCACCCCCTACCCCCGTCCCGAGCGTTCGGGAGGGACAACTATTAACTCGCTTTTTTGGTAAAACTGGCATTGTAATTTTTTATGACATTTTCGGATTGATAGAGCAACAATGTTCAAAATTTCTAAAAAAATGATCAAGGCTGTCCCTCCCGAACGCTCGGGACGGGGGTAGGGGGTGGAACTTCTAAGAAGCTTCAGAAATCCTTATTAAAGCAAAAACAGCATAATTGATCATATCAAAAAGATTGGCGTCAATGCCTTCAGAGGCAACAGTCATGCCGTCATTCTGCAAAATCTGCTTAATCCGTAAAATTTTTGACAAGATCAGATCCGTAAAAGAGCTTGTATACATCTGGCGCCAGGCTTCACCGTAATCATGATTTTTGGCTATCATAAGTTGCTCGGCTTCTGATGCCTTAAGGTCATAAAGTTTCAAAAGCTGGCCATCATTATCCTCAAATTCAAAGGTTTCACCAAGCTGCAACTGTATGATGGTGATGATGCAATAATTGATGATCCCCCGAAACTCCCCTTCTATGCTGTCGCCGATTTTCTGAAGCTTTTTTTCTTCGATACTCCTGATGCGCTGGGCTTTGATGAATATCTGGTCGATAAGGGATGGAATTCTTAATATGCGCCACGAGGGGCCGTAGTCCTGGTTCTTCTTGATAAAGATCTCGCGGCATTGCACGATCTGGCTTTTGTATTCCTCAATTGTATTTTGAAGCAATTCTGTTAATTTTTTGAATGAGAATTTTTAACCGCAAAGTAAGCTAAGGTAGCGCAAAATTCGCGAAGAAAAACTTTGTGTTCTCTGCGAAGCCTTTGTGAACGCTGCGGTTTGTTTTATTTTCACTGCTTAGAATCTATTAACCGCAAAGAACGCTAAGGCAGCGCAAAGTTCGCAAAGAAAGCTTTGTGTTCTTTGCGAAACCTTTGTGAACGCTGCGGTTTGTTTTATTTTCACTGTTTAGAAAATCTATTAACCGCAAAGAACGCTAAGGTAGCGCAAAGTCCGCGAAGAAAAACTTTGTGTTCTCTGCGAAGCCTTTGTGATCTCTGCGGTTTGTTTTGTTTTCATTTTTTCGATATCCTGAACTAATCAGATCATTTAACCGCAAAGGACGCTGAGGCAGCGCAAAGATCGCGAAGAAAACCTCTGTGCCCTCTGCGAAGCCTTTGTGTGCTCTGCGGTTTGCTTTGTCCTGACCTCTGAAGGTTTGTTTTGCCTTAACCTTCGCGGTAATGTTTTAAATAGCTTTAATTTTACAACTTCTATTTCAGCAAGCAAATATAATGATGACCGACCGTTTAAACCTCCTTCCGGTGAAAAAAACAATTAATTGCAAGGGGAGATTAATAGACCTGAGTATGGGACGCATTATGGGCATCCTGAATGTTACTCCTGATTCGTTTTTTGACGGCGGGAAATATAGTTTGCTTGATGCCCAGCTGGCGCAGGTTGAAAAAATGCTAAACGATGGCGCTGATTTTATTGATGTCGGAGGCTATTCTACCCGCCCGGGTGCAGATACTATCCATGAAGAAGACGAGTTGAATCGGGTGATCCCGGTTATTGAAAAAATAGCGAAACAATTCCCTGATGCCATTATTTCCATTGATACTTTCAGAGCAAGGGTTGCAGAAGAGGCCATCAAATCCGGTGCTGCCATCATTAATGACGTCACAGCCGGGGAAGGTGACGAACTCATGTTTGAAATGGTGGCGAAACTCCAGGTTCCTTATATTATCATGCACAAACAGGGGACTTTCAAAGACATGCAGGTTGAGCCTCAATATGAAGATGTTGTGAAAGAGGTAATTCAATATTTGAGCTTTAAAATTGAAAAACTTACCGAACTGGGTATTCAAGATATTATTGTTGATCCCGGTTTTGGGTTTGGGAAAACGCTGGAACATAATTTCCAGTTGCTCAAGCACCTGAACCTTTTGCGAATTTTAGGGAAACCCATTTTAGCAGGGATATCCCGGAAATCCATGATCAATAAACTATTGAAAACAAAGCCGGAAAATGCCCTCACAGGAACGATCGTCACGAACACACTTGCATTGCAGGGAGGGGCATCTATTTTGAGGGTGCATGATGTAAAAGAAGCCGTGGAAACTTTAAAAGTCATAAATTTCTACCGTGAAACTATTTGAAATAGGATTTCTGTCATTCAGGCTGCTGGATTTTATTGATATCCTGCTGGTTGCAATCATGATCTATGGCCTGTACCGGATTGTGAAAGGCAGCATTGCATTCAATATATTCATCGGTTTCATGAGTATTTATATCATCTGGTTCATTGTGCGGGCGCTGAGTATGAAGCTGCTTACCACCATTTTGTACCAGTTTATAGGGGTGGGCGCTATTGCATTGCTCATTGTTTTTCAACAGGAAATACGCAGGGCATTGTTGCTCATAGGGAAAAGCCGCGGACCTGGGAACAAAAGACCCTTGCGGGCTTTATTGCCCTGGAACTGGCGTACTGCTTATACTTCTGAAATCAATTTTGAAGAACTGGCGGTAGCCTGCAAATATTTCTCAAAGACACACACAGGTTCGATCATCGTTTTGGGACGCTCATCTGAGCTTCGGTTTTTTACTTCTACCGGGGTGATGATAGATGGCGAAATGACATCCAAACTTTTGGAATCCATCTTCTTCAAAAAGAACCCGTTGCATGATGGAGCCGTGATCATTATCAAAAACAGGATCAAAGCGGCATCCTGCATTCTGCCTGTATCAGAAATATCAAACCTGGCTATGGAGTTCGGACTCCGTCACCGGGCCGCACTCGGTGTTGCCGAACAAACCGATGCCATGGCGATAGTCGTATCCGAAGAAACCGGACATATCACCGTAGCTTCCAAAGGTCGGATATCTGAAGACCTTTCAAAAGAAGAAGAGTTAGATAAGAAATTGTATCGGATGTATTTTGAGGTGGAGTGAGAGAGAGAAAGGGAAGGAAAAAGAGGGCAGACAATATATGAATCAGTTATTTAATACACAATTGTATGTATAAAGCATAGTCAAATAAATGAAAGTATTTGCCCTATATATTATTTTACTGATAATTCCTGGACAATTTGAAGGCGGCGATTGTGCTAAGGACAAAAATACAGTTATTAATATGGCAGAGACTGTATGGTTAAAAAAATACGGCAAAGTAATTTATAATGACACCCCATTTACTGCCAATTTACAGGGAGATACAATGTGGATTGTTAGTGGCCAACGCCCGAAATCATACGTTGAAATAAATAAAGACGGGGATAGCATTCTTCATTTAAATTTTGATTTTGTACCATATGCAGAGATTAGAAAAAGAGATTGTAAGATAATGGATGTTTATCAAATGAAATAACAATACGATTGCCTGATTTACAATCTGGCCATTTTGAGTATAAGTCACCCAGATGACTTTGTCGGACGGGGATTTATAATCTGTCTACTATCTCACAGAGCCAGATTTAGATATTCCACTTTTTGAAAAAGTGGAATATCTCAGAAACCGGATAAGGAACCATTTTCTTTCGATATATCTTATCTTTGAAATGCAAAACTATTAGGATGTTAGTGGAAGACATAAACGAAGACAGCGAACTCAGGGATTTCACCTCCCAAACCGAAGGCCTTGAATTCTGGAATGATGAAAAGGAAGATATTTATAAGGACTATCTGCCATAGAGAGTTGTAAGTACCACCTTTCATTCTTTTCCGGATTATCGCAATTAACAATCTACACACCCCTAACCCCTCTTTATAGGGGAATATCCAGGTATGACTTTTATTCCGATAGTTCTCTTATGACTATATAACAATGATAATCCGTAGAATATGAGTGCTTAAACTCGCAGTATCAATCACTCTGAGTCCGGCTCCCCTCTAAAAAGAGAGCCTGTCCCGACTTCTTCGGGAGGCAGGGGTGTGTATCCTGCTACTTACGCCTTACCACTTACCCCTTACGCCTAATTAAGAATTACTCCACATCCCCTTCCCATGCCATAATCCCACCTATGAGGTTATGCACTTCGGGAAAACCTTTGCTGGTCATGAACTTACAGGCTGCTGCGCTGCGTGCGCCACTGCGGCAATATACAAAATAGGCTTTGGAATTGTCAAGGCCTTCGATCTGTTCGTGGAAATCATATCCCCTGATATCAATATTCAATGCGCCCGGCAGATGCCCTTGTTCAAACTCTTCAGGGGTTCTTACATCCAATAAAATGGCATCATGGTTTGCTCTCAGGGCTTTGCCGAATTCGGCAGCGTTAAGGTCATGTGTATCGCTCATAATATTATTTTATTTTAGCCACCAAGACGCAAAGACACAAATTTTTCCTTTGTGCCTGGTGCCTTTGTGGCAAGTTGTCAACCTAAAATCAAACAGCCAGTCTTGTTTCGTTAACGATCCGGCTGATATATTCGTTACGCAGATAATATAAAATGGTCTTCCCACTGCGGTGTGCATCGAGAACATCCTTGTTTTTCAAAATAATCAAATGATGCGATGCCACTGCCTGTTCGATATGCAGTTCTTTCTGAATCTGGGTTACGGTAAGCTGCTTCCCGTCTTTAAGCAGATCAATGATCATGATCCTGAGGGGATGCGCAATGGCCCTGAGGAGTTCGCTCATTTCCTCGAGCTGTTGTACAGTAAATGTTTCAGATTGAATATCGGGCACGAGGTTTATTTTCTTACTATATCAGTATCTATCGGGTTATTTCAGTCCAAATTAGCTATTATCTCAGGGATAGCATTTGCCTTAGTGCAAAAGTCGTATAAAAAAAGGCTATCTGTTAATCCTTTGGCTAAGATTTTATTCACAAATTGTATAGAACTGTCTTATTGTACCAAATTCTGAATCTGGATTTACAAAATATTAAGATTTTCGAGACAGATTAGTTAGCTGTTCAACCCCTTCAGGGTTGTATTATAGATTTTGAGAATTGCCATGGGTTGCACCCATGGTTATTATTGTTCAACCCTTTCAGGGTTGTAAAAAGCAACTACAAAATCATGCCCAATTGGTTCTGGAAGCCTGAAGGGGTTAAATAATAATAACCGAGGGCAAAACCGGTGGATGATATCGATTGACATCTTAACAACCGCGGAGGGGTTGAACAAATTAGTTAATTATTAAATCACCATGGATTAAGTACGAGCCCCATCCCCCATCTGAATTATCGTCATTGCTGACGGTAGTTTGATGCCTTCCTGGTCAAATGCAATTTTCACAGCTTCCTGAACCCCATGTTTCACTGCCAGGTAATCATCTTTATTCACCCATACCCAGCATACGAAAGTCATGGCACTATCGGTCAGGTCATGAACACCAATTGTAGGTGCCGGATCCTTTAATATCAATACATTAGCCGCAACAACTTTTTCAATGATCTTTTTGGCTTTTGAAAGATCACTGCCGGTATCCACGTTAATTTTTAAATCCACCCTGCGTGTTTCATTGGCACTGAAATTCACAACGCTGTTGTTTGAAAGAAGGCCATTCGGGATTACAACTTTCTTATTATCAGCCGTAGTAAGTATGGTATAAAGGATCTGTATTTCAGTTACTTTACCTTCGAAGGTCTGCGCGCCGATATAATCCCCGGCTTTGAAAGGTTTAAAAAATAAGATCAGCACTCCGCCTGCAAAATTTGCCAGGCTGCCCTGCAATGCCAGGCCCACGGCAAGTCCCGCTGCACCCAGTGCCGCCACAAAAGAAGTGGTCTGAACGCCGATCTGGGAAGCGACACTGATAATAAGCATCACTTTGAGCGAAATGGACAATAGAGTCTTGAGAAAAGGACGGAGGGTCGGGTCAATTTCCCGCGCCTCCATCAACCGGTTCAATGCCCTGACTACCAGTCTGATTAGCCACCAACCAATAACAAGAACCACAAAACCAGTGACAACTCTCGGGCCGTATTCCAGTACCAGTTTTTTAACATGTTCAGAATATCTTTCGAAATTGCTGACTGCCTTTACGTTATTGAGATCAGTGCCCACTTTTTTCAGGTCGATGGCCACCTGGTTAGGCACATCAATAAATATTTGAATAAAGGTCATCAGTTGGGCAACGATGTTTCTGCCTTTTTATAACGGGTAAAAAAACTTTTCAGCTTGATCTGGATGACTCCGATCACTGCTTCTTTAAAAATTCCTTTCGACATTTTAGAAGTTCCTTCACTCCTATCGGTAAAAATGATGGGTACTTCTACAATTTTAAAACCATGTTTCCATGCGGTGAATTTCATTTCGATCTGGAAGGCATAACCTTTGAACTTAATATTATCAAGATCAATCGTTTCCAGAACTCTGCGGCGATAACCCACAAATCCGGCCGTGGTATCTTTCACCGTAAGGCCTGTAATGGTCTGCACATATTTGGAAGCATAATAGCTCATGATGACGCGTCCCATGGGCCAGTTCACCACATTCACCCCCGTAACGTAACGTGAACCAATGGCGACATCTGCCCCGTTAACCAAAGCTTCGGCTAATCTTGCCAGGTCAGTCGGGTTGTGCGAAAAATCAGCATCCATTTCAAATACATATTCATATTTCCTGTCAAGTGCCCAGTGAAAGCCATGAATATATGCAGTACCGAGGCCTAGTTTGCCTTTTCGCTCCTCAATAAAAAGTCTGCCTGAAAATTCTCCTGCTATTAATTCTTTTACAATTGCTGCAGTACCATCAGGCGATCCGTCATCCACCACCAGCATGTCAAAAAGGACAGCCAGACCCATAACTGCACGAATGAGTTTTTCAATGTTTTCCCTTTCATTATATGTAGGGATAATGACTATCTTATCTGACAAAGGAGGATAATTTTTACGAAATTATGAATAGTTTTGAATTTTAGGAGTTAATAACGTAAATACAGGTGAAAACTATATATGAATAAAGCCATTTTTTTGGACAGGGATGGAGTGTTGATTACCGAAAGAGGCGATTATAACTATTTACCCGCAGACATCATATTGGTTCACGGAATTGTCGAATCCCTACAGGAACTGCAAAAAAAAGGCTATATTTTTATTGTGATCACAAACCAGGGGGGCATAGCCCGCGAACTTTATGATCATGCAAGAGTTCATGAAATCCATGACCAATTAAAATATCATTTTGAATCTGAAAAAATAATAATACAGGAATTTTATTATTGTCCACATCATCCTGTGGTGTCCGCATGTATCTGCCGAAAGCCCGATAGCCTGATGCTCGAAAAAGCACTAGCACGTTTTAATATTCATGCGGAAAAATCCTGGTTCATCGGCGACAACGATCGCGATATCGAAGCCGGGAAAAAAGCAGGGGTTCAGACATTATTGATTCCTTCGAATGCGGATTTGAGAGAGTATCTTGATCAGATAAATTAAGTTCAATCATTTAAATTCAGGACGCTATATCTCGCCTTTTTCAAAACTCTTCTTAATTTTACCTTTTCAAATTAATTGTGATGAAGAAATTATTTATATCATTTGCCCTCATATTGTTGGGATTGTCAGTCTATGCAAAACAGGTAGATGAAGCGACAGCCAAAAAAAAAGGTTTAAATTTCCTTTTGAATAATACCGCAAATGCATTTCAGGCAAGTACTGACCTGAAGCTGGTATTTACTTCTGAAACCAATCAAACCATTTATTATTATGTATTTAATGCCGATCATGGTTTTGTGATCGTTGCTGGCGATGACCAGGCCATACCCATCCTGGGTTATTCTGATGAAGGACAATTCAGTACTGATCATATCCCCGTTCACGTTTCTGAATGGCTTAAGGGTTATACCAGTCAGATGCAATATATCATTGAAAATAATATTGCTGCGAGTACGGATATCAGTTCAAAATGGTCCAATCTCGATTACAACATCAGCCCCACAGCCCCACAGCAAACCTTAACCGGAGGGGCTACATTATTAAATACCACATGGGATCAGCTGCCTTACTATAACGACCTTTGCCCTTATGATTATGCTTCCAAAAGACATACCGTAACCGGCTGTGTGGCAACGACTATGGCACAGATCATGAAGTTCTGGAATTATCCGTCTACGGGTATTGGTTTTCATTCTTATAATGACCCAAGTTATGGCACTCAATCTGCCAGTTTTGGTGGGACTTCTTACCAATGGACAAACATGCCTAACGTTCTTAACGGTGCCAATACAGCCGTGGCTACTTTAATGTATCAATGCGGGGTAAGCGTGAATATGACTTATGGACCCAGTGAAAGCGATGCATACGTGCTTTCTGTCGAGAGTACTCAGAAAAACTGTGCTGAATATGCCCTTAAAACCTATTTTGGATATGATAAATCTTTGCATGGCATTCTCAGGTCTGATTACAGTTCTGATGCTGCCTGGATTGATACCATCGAAGCTGAAATCAATGCCGGAAGACCGGTAATCTATACAGGAACCGGGAATGGAGGTGGACATTGTTTTGTGTGTGATGGTTACAGAATCACCGATAATTATCTGCACTTCAACTGGGGATGGCGCGGTATTTATGATGGGTATTTTTCCATCAATGCGCTAAATCCCGGGACCGGTGGAACCGGGGCTGGCAGTGGTTCTTACAACAGCAATGAGGAAGCCATAATAGGCATTCAACCTTCCAAAGCATTATTATCCTACAATATGGGATTGAACAGCGGACTCAATTTATCAGGAACCTCTGTTCAGTACCGAAATAGTTTTACAATCAGTACCAACATCATAAATATCAATAGTGGCTCACACAATTTTACCGGGAATTTCTGTGCAGAGATATTTGACAGCTCAGGCAACCTGGTTGATTCTGTAGTTAATACAGCAACCAGTGTCAGTATCGGACAAAACACCGGAACCATCACATTTTCATATCCCGGTTCGGCCTTATTATTACCCGGAAATTATAACATACAGGTGTATTACCGGCCCAGTGGCGGCAACTGGTCGATCGTAAGCAACAATGGATATACCAATAAAACAAGTCTAAAAGTCTACTGGGCTAATACCCTTGAATTATCAACACCTATTATAGCAACAAGTGGCGCATCTCAAGGGAATCCATTATCCGTCGATTTCAATGTGTACAATACAGGTTCCCAAACTATTACAGGCGTATTTTATGTCAGGCTCTACCATTTCGATGGCAGCTCCGATTTTCTTGTTCAGCAAATCAGGGATACCTTACAGGCAAATTCCAGTTTCACCAACAACCTGCTGTTTACCAATTCAAATGATACGGTTTCACCCGGAACCTATTTGCTGGTTGCTTCTTATTCTCCTGACAATGGTGTCCCATTCCAGTTGATCGGATCCACAAATTACCAGAACCCTGTGAAGGTCACAATCGCAGCTCCTCCTTTGGGACCTGACCCATATGAACCGAATAATACCGTAGATTCCGCTTTTGATATTTCTCCGAATTTTGCAATGGATTCTGCCGAGATCAGAACAGTGGGAGCCAATATCAATACCGGTTCGGATGTCGATTTTTATAAAATTGAAGTCCCTGCCGGGTACTATTATACATTTAGTGGAAATCTGTATGACCTAAGATATCCTTTTGGCAGTCAAAAATATACACTGGACGGGGTGTTTTCATTTACGGAAGATAGAGGGAAATTCTGGTCCGGAACTTTCGACCAGTCTATTCCCGGTACTGCTGTGGTCAATGGTCCTGATACAGTAGTGTTTAAAGTAGCTCCTATATTCCCGGGCGCTACAGGCACCTATCAACTGGACCTCAAAGTAAAAAGATCAGCAGGAGCTGCAATAAAACCCGAAAGCTTCGATGCAAGCAACATCAAAATTTTCCCAAATCCTGCACAAAATATTCTGAATATTGATATCAGCAACCTGCATGAAAAAATGGAACAAATAATTCTGGTAGATATGACCGGGAAGCAGGTCTTTAATTTGGTGAATCCCGGAGATAAAACAATGTTAGAAATACCGGTTAGCAATCAGGCACAGGGAATGTATATCCTGAAATTAAAAACGAACAACGGATTGATAACCACAAAAATATCAATAACAAAATGAAAATAATCTTATCTTTATTGATATTGTTTTCAGGATTTTCTTATGGTCAGGCACAACAGGGAGCATATCCCCATGTGCTGGTCTATAAAACACGAAAAAACTACAGTAAAAATGTTCCGATTCTTTTAACGGATGATAAAAAACATATCATCTCCTATCCCGATCCATCAGATATAAAAAGCAGAGAACAATATCCCACTCCAACCAGGCTGAAGCGTGGATATCTTTTAGACAACAGGGGAATCGGACTCAATGTGGCTTTTATAAAACTGACTTACGCCCAATATGCCGAACTTTCCCAGGCTCCAACTCTAGATGCGTTGTTAAGTATGATCATTGACAAAAACCCACTCACTGAACTGATTGATTGCGGCAGCAGATATGACATGAAAGATCCTGTAAATGAGATTAATGCAAAGATCAAAAAAGGCGAATTGAGGAAGGATTATAAGATAATCAAATAAATAATTTGTTGATGTGCTGATAAGATAATCCCGAATAAGTCGGGACAAGTCGTCCTAATTGGCCCGCGCAAGAATAGACTTACCACTTACTCCTTATCACTTACAACTGCCTTTTCCACCCTAGTTCCTTCGTACAGCTCATACTCCAGCAAACGACAATCAATCTTCCCGTTATAAAATTCGATTTTGCGTTTGGTGGCAAGCCTTACTTTTTTCGCCAGATCCATATTCCCGGTAAAAATATATCCGGTATAGCCTTTGCATTTCTTCTTGAAAAAATCACCGATGGCTGCATAAGTAACTTCCAGGATATCAGCTTCGCCCATCCGCTCGCCATATTCAGGATTCAGGATCACAATCCCTTTATTGCGGTCAATAATTGTGGTCTCTTCAAAGTCACAGTTTTCAAAACGGATCAGGTTGTCAACCCTCGCTACACGGGCATTGGTTCTTGAGGCATCTACCGCCCTTTTGTCATTATCTGAGGAAATGATCGGGAAACTCAGTTTGGGGTTCATTTTCAGGGCTGCTTCTCTGTGCATTTCGTCATGAATCTTTTCATCATAGCCTTTGATATGGCAGTACCCAAAATTATCACGCATCAATCCGGGTGCCTTATTCATTGCCATCAGGGCAGCTTCAATAGCAAGCGTGCCGCTGCCGCACATCGGATTAATAAAAGCGCTTTGCTTATCCCATTTCGTTGCCATAATCACTGAGGCTGCAAGGGCTTCCTGCATAGGGGCTTTTACGGTATATTTCCTGTATCCATGTTTCGCAATCGTATCTCCTGATGTATCGATAAATATCGACGCATCCCTGTCTTTCCAATAGAGATATAACACCATTTTATTTGTTTCCGGACCGGAATCGGGTCTGTCTCCGGTTTTTTGCTTCATCCGGTCCACAATGGCATCCTTCACTTTCAGATTGGCAAATCTTGTATCTGTAATAAAATCATTCTCAACAAAAGAACTGATGCTTATATATCCTTTGGACTCTATATATTCTTCCCATGGTAACGCAACCAGTGTTTCATACAACTGGTCTGGATTTTCTGCTTCAAAAGATTCCAGCAAAAACATCACCCTGTACGCCGTACGCAGGTAAAGATTGAGCTTCATACAATCCACCAGTGTGCCCGTAATCTGGACACTGGCATCGGTAGCTTCATCCACCTTATATCCAAGGGCTTCCACTTCTTGTTTCAAATATATACTGCAACGTTTGGCGCAGTTGATACGGATAGTGCTTTTGAGATTGAATACTGACAAGTTGTGGTTTGTTATTTGTGACTTGAAATTTGAAATTTGGAATTTGGGCTAATCTGTTTTTGCTAATTCTAGCTGCTGAGTCTTAGGCAACCCTGAAACAACAAGGTTATAAGAGTGATCTATCAATTCTTTAATAAACCTATCATCCAGTTCGCTTTCCAGGATAATTGTATTCCAGTGCAGTTTATTCATGTGATATCCGGGCAAAATGGATTTGTATTCGTTTCTCAATTGAATAGCCTTGTCAGGGTCACATTTAAGATTAGCACTCGGTGGTATTCTATCAATACCTGTTGATGAAAACATTTTACCCAATACCTTATATACAAGTACTTCCGGACCAAATGGCGTTTCTTCGGTCACGCCTTTTTTACTTAAACAATGATCACGGAATTCTTCTAGGTTCATACGTACAAAGATAGGGATACTCTCCCATTTACCATTTACCATTGACCACGGACTATTTACTACTTACCCCT
>Ga0207032_1059_pt1 | contig 33843 bp, 27 predicted proteins | sample Alteio_BWMinCont_38_FD_153308 | JGI IMG/M metagenome (GOLD analysis project Ga0207032, IMG submission 153308) | Enriched cells from forest soil in Barre Woods Harvard Forest LTER site, Petersham, Massachusetts, United States -... | ecosystem: Environmental > Terrestrial > Soil > Temperate forest >... | reverse complement strand
CTGCGGGGCCATACCACCCCAGATGAACCATGAAGAAGCCCTGCGTAAACGTGAGGTATGACGCCCAGGGAATGGTGAGCGGTGAGGATTCTCCGAAAGCTGCGGGAAACATTCGGAACGGAAGGTGGTGCAGCAGGAACAGGATGGTAATCGTGAAGTAGAGAGGCAAAATGCGGTACGCGCGCCGCGCATAAAACGTAGTGTAATAGCGCGGAGATTCACGGGCATCGAGCAGGATACCTCCGATGAGAAATCCGGAGAGCACGAAGAACAGATCCACCCCGCTCCATGACAATCGGCCGACAGCGAGCAGAAAATTCGCCCAGGTGGAACCTGTCTCCATCCCAAAAATGCTGTGCCGCGACAAAACCAGAAGGATGGCGATCCCACGCAGTCCATCGAGGGCAGGGATGCGATTAGCCCAGTTGGGAGCAGGACGCGCGGACGATGACGAATACCCAAGGTGAATGGGCGCTGAACGAACCGGGTAGGCGATCACATTCCTCTGAAGCGAGCAAAATCGAGCCGGGGTTATGTTAGCAGACGATCGCCGCCCTGAATGAGAGAGGTTATGAGTAGAGCAGTGCGGCGCTAGCTGGCGTTGGCAGAGTTGTCGGAGATTCGGATGGAGAAGTTGACGGTGATTCTGGCCTTGGTTTCGACGGGCTGGCCATTTTGCAGATAGGGTTTGAAGCGCCACTGGCGGACGGCTTGCTGCGCCGCGCTGGTCAGGATGGCGGGGCCGCTGAGCACATGCAGATCTTCGATTACGCCATCGGCGCCAACGATCGCCTGCAACACGACCGAGCCTTGCACTTTCATGTGCTGCGCCAGCAGCGGATACGTCGCATCGACTGACTGGTCGGGAATATTCTCCGTCGAAAGCCGCTCGCGCGAGGCGGCGTTGGTGGTGAAGCTTGCCACCGAAGCCGTAAACCGGGAGACCGGATTCGATGCGCCGGGAATTTCTACCTTGGTGATGTTGCTGCCGGGATGAACTGTGCTGTGCTTGTCGCCGGCCACTACTTCCACATCCAGCGGCGGAAGAACGACGCGGTTGGTGGCCACTACCGGGGCGTCCGCGTTGGCGGCGGCTGTTTCAGAGGATGTTGCCGCGGAAACGGCGGCGGACTTCGCAACGACTTTGTTCTTCGAGACCGCTGCCCGCGTGACCGCCGGCTTCTGGCTGGGCTTCGCTGATGCAGACACCGCAGTTGGAGCGGTTTCGACATCGGCGGAGTCGGCTTCCACAGTCTCGTTCGAACCAAACCAGAATTGCCTGTCTTTCACCAGCACCACGGCCAGAGCGATCAGCAGCAAAACCAGCGCGATCTGCAAGCGCCGGGGCTGCTTATCGGCAGCGGCGGGCGGCTGGAGCTGCTGGAAATCCGAGTTTGGTTTCAGTTCTAGCATTTCCCTGGGCTTGCTTTGATCTCGTCCATCTTTGATCCGTCGATCTCTGATTCCGTCGTCTTTGATTCCGTCCGTCGGAATAGCATTAAGAAAGATGTCGAATATCCAAGCACTGGTAGAGTGAGGCCGCGAGCGCGGAAAGACAATGGCACAAAATGGAGAGCAGGTAGCCCAAGGGTGCTATAGAAGCGGCAGTCAGAGCTGTTGCTTCTCGTCTTTTCCACGCATGCCTTCTTTGTGTTGTGGAAACAAGAGAGTTTCTGGTACTGGGCCAGCTTACTCCAGGGTTGAATATGCGTCTAAACCAAGGAACCGCCGCCCGACTCCCATTCGTACCATCGAATGCAGGCTGCTGCTAGGGACCCTTCGGACTTCCACGGTGTCGAGGCTCCATTGAGCGAATTTCTAGGAGATGAGTCGATGAAATGACGGAAAACTGCCTTGATGCTGGACATGATCATTGAAAAGAAAGGACTGCATGACTGAATTAAGGCTACGGCGAAACACAGGCATCTTCGGATTGGTCGCCACGCTCATCTCGCTGACGCAGTTGCCGCTGTACTTTATCTATGAGGGGGCGCCCCCACAGTGGGACATCCTCACGCGCGTTATGGTGAGTATCATCGGGAGTGCGATCCTCATCGTTTTTCTGGTGGGCTTCCGGCTGGTTCTTCGCCAGGAGAGTCTGGAAATGGAGTGGGCCTCCACGCTTGCACTCGTCTCCGGGCTGATGTGGCTGACGTTCAGCTCCGTGGCCCAATCGATGGAAGCTGGAACTGCGATTGTGTCTAAGATTCCAATCGATCCGACGGTGGATGGTGTCCTCGCCCCAGGCCAATTTCTCATGTTTGGATCCATTGGCCGGCTTATGACGACCCTGTTTCTATCCGCCTCGGGTTTCGCAATATTGCGCGGACGCCTCATGCCGCCCTGGCTTGGCTGGTTAGCCTGGGTTATCGCTCTGGTCAACCTCGCGTTTATTCCAGCCATGTTCTTCGGTCCCGACGCGGCTCAGTTTTACAGCGCGGTCGGGTGGGGCACGACGGCAACGGCTCCATGCCTCGTCCTATGCTGGATCCTCATAGCGAGCATCATCTTGATCAGAACTCCCGCCAGGCCTGAGGCCTGACACCATACCTCGACCGCGATTCGCCAGGACTCTTTGCACGGACGCCTTGGACCGAGTTTTTCCGTACTCTGATAGGGAATAATTCCCAAAAGGGGTTCCGGTCGTAGCTAGATGAATTTAAACGGATCGTCAGGTGCGCGCTGTATAGCACTGCGGGCGTCGAATGCGTACTCTCACTGTAGGCGGTCCGCTCCTGCCACCAGCCCGGACTGTTGTAAAGGAGCGGCGTGGTCAAAATCTTCATAGTCGACGATAACGCGATGATCCGGGCCCACCTTCGAGCAGTGCTCGAAAAGCCCGGGAAATGGGCGGTCATTGGCGAAGCCGAGAACGGGCGTCGAGCCGTCGAAAAGGTCCGCGAGCGAGCGCCCGACGTCACCGTGATGGATTTCATAATGCCAGAAATGAACGGATTGGAAGCGGCCTGGCAGATTTCGAAGGACGAACCACATGCTCCAATTCTGATGGTCACCAGCGATCCCTCACGTCAGTTAGAGGAAGAGGCGAAGAAAGTCGGGATCAGAGGCTTGTGTTCGAAGTCGGACGTTCGATGCTTGCTCAAAGCCGTGGAAATTGTGTTGCGCGGTGGAACTTACTTTCAGTTTGGATTAGCATCGGCCTGACTTTTGCGGTGACAACTTGGCAGCCGGTTTATGCAGATTCGGCTAGAGACTCGATCGGAAGAACTGCGCTGACCACCGTTCCATGGCCGTCGGATTGAATCTCCAGACTGCCGCCAAGCTGGCGAAGTCTCTCTCTCATTCCACCAAAACCGACGCCGCCCCGGCCGGAAGAGCTGAGTTCGCGCTGCTTTTCCGCGGGAATCCCTTTTCCTTTGTCCTGAACTTGCACAAACAAACGATCCCCGTCGCGGTGGATACGGATCGCGGCCTCGGTACTTTCCGAGTGGCGGTGAATGTTGGTCAAACATTCCTGGATGATGCGGAAGATGGCGATTTCCATGTCGTTGGGAAGGCGGCCAAAATCGCCGGGGATTTCCAACTCAACTTTGATTTTGCTACGCTCGGCAAACCCGTCCGTATACCAGCGCAGTGCGGAAGCCAGCCCCGCTTCATCGAGTAGCGGCGGATGCAGCAAGTGCGAAATGGTACGAATTTCCCTGCTGACTTCCTGTACCAGCCCGGCGTTGTCAGTAACGCACTTTACCGCAGCAGGGCTAAGCTTGTGCGCCTCCACCGACATGATATCGATATTCATACTGATCGCAGCAAGCAGTTGCCCGACACTGTCGTGCAGTTCCCGAGCCAGGCGGCGTTGTTCTTCGTCACGAAGCCGCAGCAAGCGAATCGATAGCTGACGCAAACTGTCGGTGGCTGTATTGAGTTCCTCAGTCCGCTCCTGCACCCGCTTTTCGAGATGGTCGCGCGCTTCGCTCAACGATTGAAACAGGCGGCGTTGCTCGTCCACGTCGGTGTTGGTTCCATACCATCGAATCACTTTGTGTTCTTGATCGTGAACCGGACGAACGCGGGTCAGGAACCAGCGGTAGGCACCGTCGGCTCCGAGCAAAGGAAACTCCATCTCAAAAGGATTGCCGGTCTCGATTGACGATTTCCAGCGCTCCAACACGCTGGGCAAAATTTCGGGATCGTGCACTGCCTGCCAGCCCCAGCCTTCCATCTGATCGGGAGTGGTTCCCGTGTACTCATACCAGCGGTCGTTGTACCAAAAGATGTGACCGTCGGCGTGTGCCATCCAACACAACTCGGGCAACGAATTGGCGAAAGCATGAAACTGCTCTTCGCTGCGGCGCAGAGCGTCTTCGGCTTGCCGCCGCGAGGTCAAATCCTGACTGACGCCTACGACACCGATGCTGACTCCATCCTCGTCGGTTAACAAAGAGAGAGTCACGAAAGCGCTCACATACGATCCGCTCTTGCAGCGGACCTGGAATTCTCCAGCCCAGCTTTCGCCAGACAAGACGGCAGCCATGTGCTGTTTGGCCAGCTCCTCGGTTTCCGCACTGACGGTGATGCCCATGATGTTGCGGCCCAGCACCTCCTGGGCTGACCAGCCGTATAGCTCTTCCGCAAAAGGATTCCAGTAGGTGACCGCACCCGCAAGATCGGTCGCGATAATAGCGACTTTGACGGCTCCGGCTAATCTACCGCGCAAACGGATTTGTTCGGAGGCTCCGTCGGAATTCGAGGATTCCGCCAGGTTTGATTGCAGAGACATTGACGACTTTAGGGAGAGTCTTCCGTTCATCATGATAAATCAAGTCGGAGCGTTCGGCATGGAATACAGAGCGGTGGTAGTGGGTCAGTTTGGCTTACGCATTAGGCCGGTTAAGCGGGAGATCCTTCGCTGCGCCTGAAAAACGGCTACGCTCAGGATGACAAAGTCGTGTAAAGGCCAAAATGAGCCACTACGCAGAGCGGTGAATGAGGGGTTGGAAGTCTATGGAAAAAAATATGTAGCAGCGACGCTACTTGCCGGCTCCAGCTTTCTTTATCTTCTCCAAAGCGGCGTAGATGGCGGAATCGGTGCACAGTTCGTAATAGGATCGCTCGGTCCATCCCGTCACAGCAAAGTCGGCGGGATTGATGGTGGGGATGCGGCTCGCCCGAACGACGATCTGACGAAAAATATCGCGCGCAACGGGCACCGTCGCGCTGAACAGGCGGTACTCCCCTTTATCTGACGCAAACGCCGCCGGAAGCTTCACTTTCAACGGCTCCAGCGTAATTTCTTTCTGAAGCTTGGCAAACGCGGCTTCATTCATGCGAATGCCGCTCAGGTTGAAGCTGAGGATTACGTCTTCCAGATTGCCGTCTGCGTCGGGTTCGGCGGCCTGAAATGCGTATACGTGAAACGGCCCGGCCTGAGGTTCCATGATCTTACGCGCGCGTTTATTGCACGAGGAAAGGCGGTCGCTTTCGTTGAGAGCTTCCGAAATCATGATCTGATGTTCGCCATCCATCAGATATAAAGGCGCGGCCTCCTGACAGGTGATGCCGATGCCGAGTTCCAGTTGCGGCATACCCGAGCGCTGCATGAGTTCGTTATAGCCGCGCACGATTTCAATGATCTCCCGCGCCAGAACGCACATGCGGCTTACGGCAAGGCCGGGCTCGCCTTCACGCTCGAGGATTGCCAGAATAATGGCATCGCCTTCGAGAAACACTTTCTGCGCGCCATATTTTTCCAGCAGCTTGTTCACCGGCTCGTAGAAATTCAAACTGAAGTATGAGGCCGGGTTGAGGCCCTTCTCCATCATCAGGCGCGTGAGGCGAGTAGAGTCGCGGACGTCGGCTTTCAGCACCACGTGGCGCAGCACGCGATCGGAATCGGTCTCACGCTGTTCTTCGGAGAGCAGAAATTCGTAGAGGGTTCCATTGACACGGGAGAGTTCCTGCATCCGCTCGTTGGAGGCCAGGTTCACCGAGTCCAGAGCGCTGTTTAAGACTTCCAGCCGCCGCAAGTCGCGGTGATAGTGGAAGAAGTCCGCTAGAAAGCGTGCGGCCACCTTCGCGCGCTCGGCGCCGCGGCAAGCCGCTACTTTCGCCACTGCCGTGTACAAGCTGTTCGGCGAGAGTTTGCCATGCTCCTGAATCATGCGCTCGACGCGATCGCACTCGGCGCGGTCGATCAACGCGTTTTTCAACTGCTGCGGATTGATGCGGGGAGCGTATTCATTCAGCAGCGGCGGGACGTGATAGGAGGCGATCACGTTTTCCATGACGTGCTCATCTTCGAGCAAGCGAACCCAGGCCGCGAGCCGGTCCTGTTGCAACAACCCTTGATCTGAATCATCGGGCGTACCCGTACCCACCAACGAGCGCGCGTTTTCAGGGACATTCATCCAACCGTCGATGGCTTCGCCGCTAATTTCGTCTCCGTAAAGCGAGCGCAAAAACGCGGATGCAATCTCGCGCATCCGTCCATAGCGGTCAGGATCGCGATCCCAATTCCCCAGCATCACGTAATGCTCAGCGCACAGAAAATCGTCCCTGCCGTCTTCGGAAAATAGCAGCCGGTTCAGGAACAGCGGGTAAATAAAATAGCTGCCATCGCTGGTTTCTTCTCCGAACAGGGACCTGCGGGTGCGCGCCAGCGTACTCTTCTCGACTTCGCGCAGGGTCTCGAAAATCTCCTGCCCTGTCTTGCGCAGGATGATCCGCTTCCGCACCTGAAACGCCGCCAGCCGTTCGCGGTATTCATGCGCCTTCTGCGCCCGCATGGCGTCGTAGCTCTTGAGCAGGACGCGGCATCGCTCCAGAACCTGCGAAAACTGCAGGTTCATTTCGGTGCGCAGAAATTTCGTGACCGCCAGACGCGCCAGCAGATCCACCGACAGTTTGAAATCTTTCTTGGCGCGATTCAGAGATGCGACCTGCAACTCGGTCAACACCGATTTCCAGTCGGAAGGATCGCGCTTGAGCTGCGACGCCTTGCCCGCCTGATTTCGCATCCACGACGGACCTTGGGTCGAGGGTGGAGCTTCCGCCGACAAGAGTCCGTCCAATTCACCATGGTGTGCAATCAGTCGCGCGATTTGTACGCGCGCGAGTTCCATGAACTTCGGACTCAGCACCACATCATGCCGCAGATTGTCGACCCCGACGCAGAGCCCGTCGAGTGAGACAAAAGGCGTGGACGAGGCCAAGACTGGCGGCGCCGGCTTATCGGGCGTTCCGCCTAAACGAAAAATGGGAAGCTTCGGCATTCAGACAGAAATTCGTTCGGAAGTCGCTGATTTCACACTACATGTAGAGGCTAGCATGGCAGGAAAACGGGCTAAAGTTACCGTCGTTACCGGGTCGGAACCGAAAGAAATGGCGTTCGGTTAAATTTCTGCAGATTGAGACAGACCTACTGGCTCTTCATGCGTGCGGCCTCGAATTCGTCGCCCTTCTGCCACTCGATGAGCTTAGGCAAGCTGGCCGCCTCCCAGCCGAGGGCAAATCCGAATCGCGCCATCGCGGAGTCGCCTACGAAATCCATCTCGGGATGGTACTCGTCACTGGGCTGGTGATAATGCTTCTCGACGTACTCGCGCTCCTGCGCCGCGCCCCACTCTTCGCTGTGCCCCTTAAACTTCATCCCTTCATTGACGGAGAAAGAAGGAATTCCAACCCGCGCCAAACTGAAATGATCGGAGCGGTAGAAGTGGCCGGCTTCGGGCCGTGCGTCGGGACGAATCATTAGCCGGAACTCTTTCGCCGTCGCCTGCACGGCGGGATAGAAATTCGTTCGCTCCGCTCCGGAGACTTCCACTTCTTCCGGCGCACCCAGAGGCTTAACGTCGTCATAGTTCAGATCCAGCGCAATCTTCGCAGCCGCAATTGGCGGATGCTTCCCCAAATACTCCGACCCGAGCAGTCCCTGTTCTTCCGCTGTAACGGCGGCAAAAATAATCGAGCGCCGCGGCCGCTGCGTAGCTGATCCGTAGGCCCGCGCCAATTCGAGAAGAATGCCGCAGCCAGTGGCATTGTCCTGAGCGCCGTTGAATATATTGTCTCCGGGCATGTCGGGACGAATGCCAAAGTGATCGTAATGCGCGGTATACATCACGGCCTCGGCTTTCAGCGTACGGTCCGAGCCCTCAAGCATTCCAACCACATTGTTCGACTCGAAATTCCGCACCTTGCTGACCATGTGCGCCTTCAGCTTTGCGGGCAATGGGATGGGATGGAAGTCGCGCGAGTTCGCGTCTTTCATCATTTTGTCGAGATCCATACCCGAAGCCTCGGCCAGTTTTTTGGCAACGTCGAGATGCACCCACGACGCCACTTTGAGCGCCGGTCCCTCCAACTTCAAGGCTGACTTCTCGCCCGAATTCGAATTCCGCACCACCTCCCACGGATAGCTCGCCATCTGCGCCTGATGAATCAGCATTACGCCCACAGCGCCTTTGCGCGCCGCCTCTTCATACTTGTAAGTCCAGCGGCCGTAGTAGGTAAGCGCCTTGCCCTTGAAGAATTTTGGGTCGTCCGACGATGGCTCGTTCACCAGCATCAGCAAAACTTTGCCGCGCACATCGACGCCCTTGTAGTCGTCCCAGTTATATTCTGGGGCTTCGATGCCGTAGCCCACGTAAACAATTTCCGCATCGACTACAGACTGCGACTGCTGGGTCTGGTCGACCGCGACATATTCATCGAGCGGCCTCAGCGTCATCGCGTCGCCATGATCGGGCACGAGCTTGAACTCGGTGTCAGGCAGAGTCGTGATACCGACCAGCGGCACCTTCTGCATGAACCAGCCATTGCCGCCGGCGGGTTTCAATCCATACTCGGCGAATTGCGTGGCGATATATTCCGCCGCCACGTCACCGCCGCGCTGCCCCGTTCCTCGGCCTTCGAGAAGATCATGCGAAAGATATTTCACGTGCCAGCGAATGTGGTCAGGGGTAATGGTTTCCAACGCCACAAACGCCGGGCCCGGAAGATGCACCGAAGGCGCTTTTTGGGGCTTTGCGTGAGAGCCGCCATCGGCCCAGGCAACCAAGCCCAGAGCGACTAAACACAGCGCAAAGCTTCCCGCGATTTGTCGACGGGCTCGTGGCATAGTTCCTGGCATAGATGGGAATCTCCCCAACAGAACGGTGCGCCTGAAAGCTGTTTTATGAAGTCTGTCGAAATTGTAAAGTAGTCGAACCGTTCTATTGGCAGGGGAATACGGCAAGTACCTACACGAGAGGCCATTGTCTCCCGGAGCTTTCGGCGAGGCGAACCTGGAATCCGGCCCAGACACCCGCCGGTTATGGAGAGGCAAATGTCTATCTGCGAAAATCTATCCTCGAAAATCAACGAAATCTATAACCCAACCGCCGACCGGCGGCTAGTTCCTGGAGCTTCAACCAGCCCGGAAATCGCGGACCTCTTCTCCCGGCGCAAACATCGCGAGCGGCGCGATTTTGCCCGCTTCGGCCATCTTCCGGTTGATCTCCTGATAATCCGCCTTCAACCAACCCACGCTGGAAACTTCAATCTCGCCATCCTGTGCGATCCAAAAGACCGTAGGCACGTTGGTTAAGCCATACGCGTTCGACACTGGGTAGGCATCCTGCTCATCCAGCAGAATCGGGAAGGTCACGCCAAACTCTTTGACAAAGGCCGCGGTGTCGGCGGCGTTGTTCTGCGATATGCCAATCAGCACCACGCCTTTGTTCGCGTACGCCTGCTGCAGCCGCTGTAGAAATGGAAACGCATACTGGCAGGTCGGGCACGATCCCTTGAAAAAAGCCAGCACCACCGGACCTTGCGCCAGCACCTCGGCGAGAGAAAACCGTTTCCCATCCAATGTTTTCAGTTCGAATTCCGGGGCTTTCGTTCCCACTGCTAATGCTGGCATTCTTTAACCTCGCTTCAATCCTATTAGGGTCGCATGCGCCGCATATTTGATATAAGCGGCCTTCACTCTATGTTAGATGACGCGACCGGTCCGCTGGATGGAAAATGCGGACAACGACTGGACATCGCTCTTTGATTTCGTTTACACGCCCGGATTTCGTCTACGCGCCGGTGACAAAGAAATTCTCGTCCGGCTTCTTATCGATTTTATCGGGGGCTACATCTGCCGTTACGTCCTGAACGAACTCGCGGCGGCGTTCCGGGCCTTTGCGCTCGACTACGCGCACGCGGCGCGCCGGCATATTGCTTGGTTCAAGCTTGACGATTCGCCCATCACGTACCTGAATCTGCGAGCGAAACCAGTCAGTGCGAAACATGCGGCCTGCGGCGTAGAACGTCATCGACGCTGCGATCGGGCCCTCGAATTCGGCGCCGGTACAGGCCAGAATTCTTCGCCCCATTTCCTGTGTCCAGGTCATCCCGCCGACCAGTGGATCGTTCAAGCGGCAGCGTTCGAAGGGTGTGGCGTGCGACAGCTTGCGCAATTGCAGCAACTGCAGCAAGACCGAACTCTTGGCCAGGTTGGTAACGATGACACGGGCTTCGGTCGCCGACACACGCTCCAACTTGATGTGTAAATCCGGCGACCATTCGCGTTCGAATTCTTCACGAGCCAGCGCCAGGCCTTTATCTGTCGCTTCGACGTAGCGAAGCGTCGCCCGCGCCAGCACTACGCTGAAAAAACAGGTCACAACTGTCGCCACAATGGGGACGTAGCTGATAAGAGTTAAGAACGGAATTCGGTACGAGTTGATCCACTGCATGTGCATGGAAGCGCAAGCTCCTCGGCGGACATGTTGGGTCAATTCCGAGAGTGTAGCGGCTCACCGGCTGCGGCTCCAGATGCGCATGGTGTCGTCACTGCAATTGCGAAGTGCAAGGACTTTGGTAACTGAAAAGGGGCTGGCTGCGCGGGAGTGAAAGCAGACGATACGGGAGTCCGCGTGATACTTACTCGAGTACGCTGTCGTCGAGTTTCTTCTTGCCCCAGTCGGCGGCGGCCTGCACAAAGGCCAGGACAATCGGATGCGGGTTTTTCTCGGTTGACGACAACTGCGGCTGGAAAAGCGTAGCCAGAAAGAATCGGTGTGTGGGTGATTCGATGGCTCGAATCTCTCCCCCTGCGCCGCGAGCGACGACCGGAAATCCCGCTTCCATCGCCGCCCATTCGTATTCAGGATTGATCTCGAAGTTGCAGAAAAACTCCTCTGTCGCCGTCTCCTTACCATAAAACGACTGCAGGTAAGAACCAGGGCGGAGGCGAATCTCCGGGATGGCGCCTGAAAGTTTGGGGGAATCGCCCTTGCGGTTGGGCACTGCGCAAGCCACAGGATAGATAACGATGTTCTTCGATCCGGAATTATTCTCGGCGCTGTCAGCATCTTTGATGTTGAGCACGTTGCGCGCGAACTCGATGAACGCATACTGAAATCCGCCGCAGGTGCCCAGGAACGGCCAATCGCGGCGGCGCGCGAACTCGATTCCCTTCAACATCCCGTCGAAACTCTTATAGGGACTGCCCGGAGTGGCCCACAGGCCATCGAAGCTCTCAAGTTTTTTCTCGGCATCCGGCGCGATCAACCCCGGCGTCGGTAGCCACTCGGATTCAACCGTGATATTCAGTTTGCGGGCAGCGTGTTGCAGAGATTCCTGGGTCGCGTGGTGCGAGCGGAATTCGGCATTGAAGTCGCCCAGGATTCCGATGCGGACGGCGTCGCTCACGGCTTGATTGTACTAGAGCGCAAAGGCCCGTCCGCACCAGATCCAGACAGCAAGGTTAGAAGCATGGTGCAGATCGGCACGCCCTCACCACACTTCGCAACGTTTGTCGGCAGGCCGAACCATGGCGGCATCGCTCTTGCAACTCCACGCCTTCTGAAACTCCGGAAGATTCGAGAGCGGCCCGATCACGCGATACTTCGCCACTGGATGCGGATCGGCCTGCATCATCAAGCGCTGGGTTTCAATGCGAGTCTCATCTCCTCGGAACTGTCCCCACGCGATGAAGAATTGTTGTTCCGGCGTGAAGCCGTCGATATCAGCCGGACGCGGTTTGCCTTCCAATGATTTCCGATAAGCAAGGTATGCGATCTTCGCTCCGCCGAGGTCCCCAATGCTTTCTCCCAGCACCAATTTGCCGTTGTGGTGCACGTCTTTCTCGATGAAGTAGTTGTCGAACTGATTCGCTACGCAAGCTCCGCGAGCCTGAAAATCTTTAAGATCGGTCTCGGTCCACCAGTTACGCAGCCGGCCAAGATAGTCGAACTGCGCGCCCTGATCGTCAAAACCGTGGGAAATTTCGTGACCGATCACCACGCCAATCGCGCCATAGTTCACCGCGTCTACCGCGTCGAGATAAAAAGCCGGAGGCTGTAAAATGCCGGCGGGAAACACGATCTCATTCAGCAGCGGATTGTAGTACGCGTCGGACGTGGGCGGCGTCATGCCCCAGCGGCCGCGATCCACCAGTTTGCCGATCGTGTCACGGTCGTCTTCTTCCGCAAATTTTCTTCCCGCAATCACATTCTCGAAGAACGCGTCGCGGCTGATCGCGACGTGACTATAGTCTTTCCACTTATCGGGATATCCAATCTTCGGATTGAACGTTGCAATCTTGGCCATGGCCTTCTCTTTGGTGTCATCGCTCATCCACGGCCGGCTGAGGATGTCGTCGCGCATGGCCGCGAGCAGATTGCGTACCATCTCCTGCATGCGCGTCTTGGCCTCCGGCGGAAAATATTTCTCCACATATTTTTGTCCTAATGCTTCGCCCAGCCACTGATCGGTCGACTCCGCGCAGCGTTTCCAGCGCGGCTTCATCTCGGTTGCGCCGCTCAAGTATTTGCCTTTGAAGCCGAAATCTTCCTCGACAAATGGGGCGGAAAGAGAGCTAGCAACCGTATCCAGTAGCTGCCATTTCAGATACACCTTCCAATCGGCCAGCGGAACCTGCTGCATCTGCCGGTCGACTTCCTGCATAAACTTTGGCTGATCGACATTTAGATCTACGTCGGTGGGAAGTTCCTTGTGCTTGAAATACGCAACCCAATCGACATGCGGAGCCATGGCCTGTAGCTGCGCGAAGGTCGTGTTGTGGTCGGTCGCCGCCGGGTCACGCAGGGCAACGTTATCGAGAGACGCTTCGGCTAACTTCGTCTCCATCCCCATGATGGTTTGCGCCGCCGTGGCTGAAGTCTTCTGGTCCCAGCCCGCCAGCTTGAACATAGCCGTGATATGCGCAACATACTTCTCGCGCGCTTCTTTGAAACGCGCCTCTGGTTTCAGATAGTAGTCGCGATCAGGCAGGCCGAGGCCGCTCGCGCCCAGATCCGCCAGCACCCACGTGGGTTTGTGCGGATCCTGCTGGCTGCCCAGCGCAAACGGAACCGTTACGAGAATATCGTGCAGATCGACCATCACAGCCTGTAGCGAACCCGGGTCGTGAGTGGCGTCGATCCTGGCAAACCACAGCTTCAACGGATCCATGCCGCGCGCGTTCACTTTCGATTCGTCCATGCAGGCACCGTAATAGTCGCCGATCATTTTTTCCGTGCTGCCCGCGGGCGCACTCTTGTCGGCCGCTGCCGCTTCCAGAATGTCGCGCAGCTTTTCCTTGGACTGTTCGCCCGCCTGCCAGCGCTTGCTCCAGCGAGTCATCGAGGCAGGAATCGGATTGCTGGCCCGCCACGTTCCGTTCGCAAATTCGTAGAAGTCGTTGCAGGGCTCTGCTTTGCGATCGAGATCGGTGACGTCGATTCCGTGCAGAGAAGTGGATTGGGAAAAGAGCGAAGGGGAAGTGATCAGAAAGAGGGCGAATAAAAAAACGCACACCTGCGTTTTAACAGAGGACATGGGTCCATCACCTTTCAAAGCTGCGGAGGTCATTCTAGTGCAATGGCAGGGCGTTCGTCAGGATCATGCTGTCTCCATCTTCTGAAGGGGAGGCGTGAGTGCGCACTGATACAATTGCGCCGGTATGAGTGTGCTCTCAGACCAGGATATCGTTTACGAGCCGTGGCCCCCGCTTTCGTATCCCGACTTCGCGGCCACCCAGCACCTTCTGCATATGGGTTTACAGGCGGTGGGCAAATTGAAACTGAAGGAGCCGTTTGAACCGCAGTGGGCCGAAGTACCCCTTCTGCTGAGTAGCCGAGGGTTAACAACCGGACCAATCCACTATTCCGGCGGCGCCTATGAAGTTACGGTTGATCTGATCTCTCACCAAGTTGGGTGCGCAACCAGTTGGGGATTTTCGGGTCGCTACGGCCTGGCGTCTATGTCTGTCGGCGAATTCGTAAAGCAACTCTTTGACCTCCTGGGCAAAGCCGGTGTCAACGTTTCCATCAACTTGAAGCCGCAGGAAGTTCCCGATGCGATCCCATTTGACGAGGACACACTGTGTCGTCCCTACGACCCGGCACTCGTTAACGCCTGGTGGCGAATCCTTTTGAGTACGCAGCGCGTGATGCAGGTTTTTCGCGGACGCTTCAAAGGCAAGACGCAGCCCATTGGCCTGATGTGGGGAACGCTTGATATCCGCGATGTGCGCTACAACGGCAAGCCCGCTTCACCCGGCGAGAAAGCTGACTACATTCGACGTAACGCCATGACCGAAGAGCTTATTGAGGTTGGTTGGTGGTCGGGCAGTGCCGCTTATCCAAAACCATCATTCTATTCCTTCACCTACCCGCAGCCCAGGGAGATCGAACATTCAAAGGTCAGCCCGGCCAGTTCGCGATGGGAGCCGGCCATGGGCGAGTTCCTGCTTGATTACGACGATTTACGTAAATCGAGAGACCCTGACGGCGATCTGCTGTCATTTTTCGAGTCAACCTATCGCGCTGGTGCTGAGAGGGCTGGCTGGGATCCGAATCTCGTTGGCAGTGGACGACCTGAGTAGCTGCGGCTGGACGCTTGTATCCGCGTGCTGAATATGCGATGTCGTGTCAGCTACCCGCCAGCCTTCAACTCGGTCAGTACCTGCTTGGCGATTTCTTTCAGTGTCTCGAAGACTCCCGTGCCCTGAAACGCCACCGCCTCGACCACGGCTTCGTTCTTGCGGCGAAGTTCGGTTGAGAGAATGTCCACGGGAAGGATATTGGGCAGGTCGCGCTTGTTCAGTTGCAGCACGTAAGGAATCTTGTTGAAGTCGTAGCCGTGTTCTTTCAGGTTCGACATGAGATTGTCGAGCGCTTCGACGTTAGCGTCCATGCGCTGCTCCTGCGAGTCGGCCACGAACACGATGCCGTCCACTCCACGCAGAATCAGCTTGCGGCTGGCGTCATAAAAGACCTGACCCGGCACGGTATAGAGATGGATTCGAGTCTTGAATCCGCGCACCGAGCCCAAATCGAGTGGCAGAAAATCGAAGAACAAAGTACGCTCGGTCTCGGTGGCCAGCGAGATCATCTTGCCCTTCTGCTGGTCGGCGGTTTTCTGGTAAATGACCTGCAAGTTGGTCGTCTTGCCGCCAAGTCCGGCGCCATAGTAGACGACTTTGCAATTAATCTCGCGGGCTGCGAAGTTGATGAAACTCAAGGCTTTCCTCTAATTTGCGCGGTCCGCATCACCCTAACGAGCGCATCCGCACGCACAAAAACATCCCTAAGGGGGCTGGGGGCTTTTATATCACACGCGGAGCACCCCTCGCAGGTTACTCAGGTGACCCCCTGCGCGCTAGACCCTCGTGAGCGCGGTCCCAGCTTGGTTTCTTTCTGGATTACGCCCCAAGAAGAGATCCAAGCACAAGTGACGAGAGCGTCTACTCCCTGATTGCGGGTACCAAGGTCGAGAACGTTTGCTGGGTGTAAATCTGCGGGTAGCCTGGACTCACGGCCCCCGTTGCCGAATTGAATGTGTAGATGTAATAGAAAAAAGGAGGATTCGTGTTGTAGGGATTTTGAGTGTAAATCAGGGCGTCGTCGGGGCTGAATGCCGTGATGGCTTCGGGTATGTAATACGGAGTGGTGACGATCTGCTTGGCTGCCAATTCCAGCTTCTCCTCCTGGGCGTTGTCGGGCGCAGTCTCAAGAAAGACAAATTTTCCAGAGAGATCGACATGCATGCCGGTGCCGTATCCGCAGGCTTCCAGCATCGAAGCATCGCAGGTGAAGATGGGAGTTGTGCCGCCGCTCGGCGGATATATATTCACGGAGTTAACGCCCGTCTGGTAATTATTGGGCACCTTGAAGTCGATGAGGTTCGTCGGAGTAAAGACGACGCTATCGAAGCCCCCGCCCGTTGAAATCCCCCAGGCAAAGATTTGAGTTCCAGCGCTGAGACTTCCAGTGGTTTTGTTCACGTTGAGAGCGTAATAGTCCACCGAGCCGCTTTCATGAAAGGAGCAATCCCAGTCGTCGTACAGCCTGTTGCCGGTGGCGTTAAATCCAATCAACTGAGGGATGCCGCCGTCTAGTTGGGAGCTGCAGAGTCCGCCGGCGTCATATTCCGCGGCTACCGTTGGTCCCGAAAGAATTCCTGTGGTTGGGTTGATGCGAAAGAGGAGAATTGAGGAAAAAACGTTATATTGTTTGTCCAAGTATTCTCGCCCCGCGTACGCCAGAGTGCCATTCGGGTCAATGGTCAAGTTCCCGGTGCCGCTCAAGAGACTGAGTATCTGAATGGGTGTGGCTTGCGGAACCCCGTTCGAGTCGGTGGCATAGACCCATAGCTTTTCCGTGTTGGTGGTGGGATCTGTACCTTCGATATATACAAAGTGGTCATCAGCGGAGGGGACGAGCGAGAAGGAAACCGGCGCCACCAGGGTTTGACCTCGATCGGTCGGGGTTCCAGTTGCAGGATCGACGGTCCAGGTTTCAATCGCTCCCTGGCTGGTTATGTAGGCCACATCGATGGGAGTGGAAGACGCTGACGAAGGTTGCGCTACTGCACCGGTCGCACCCAACAGAGGGTCGAGGATCAGGGCAAACGAGAGAAGGGCTGAAATACGGTTGAACATACAGAACTCCTTCCGGACTGGCGATGAGCGCAGATTAGAAGGGCTGTTCCAATCAAATGGTTGGCTTGGTTGTTTGGCGGCCAGCAGGTTATCAATGAAAAGGGTGCCAACCGCCTACTTATCGGGCGCTGGGAATCGGATAGTATCCGTCCTTGGTGTAAACCTTCACATCGCGCCGGTAAACCACGACCTCGATGTTGCGATAAGCGGTGCTGGGAGTGGATTTTGCGGCGTAACCCAGCGTGTACTGGTTGCGGGCCTCTGAGGTGATCTGCGCGTACGATTCTTCGATCGCATTGCGAGACAGCTCGGTAAAGATCTGTCCACCCCCGGTCGCCGACGAATACTTCGGCAGAATATTGTTATAGCCCTGGCCCTTCAGGTGTATCTTCTCGACCTGCTTAAACAACGGCAGAGCGGCGCTATCGACTGCTACCGCCTTCACCTGGATGCCCTGCGCCAACAGCAGCTTAAGCACGTCACTGTAGCTGGCCTTGCTGCCCAGTTCGTGGCCGTCGCCGATCACAAAGATAATCTTGCGCCGCGTGCGCTCGCGCTTGCTCAAATCCAGAGCCGCCCGCAGGATGGCGTCATTCAAAACGTGCGCTTCTTTCGGAGGAGTATTTACCGGTGCCGGAGATCCACCCGCCGGCATCCCGTTGATCGTCGGTCCCGATGCCATGGGCCCACCCAGCACCGGAGGACCGTTGTTGTGCCCGCGCACCAGCTTCACTTCGTTCAACGTGGCCGTCAGGCGCGACGGACTGGTGAAATCCGTCACCTGGCTCACCGTGCTGCTGTAGGTATAAAGTCCGACTTCATCGTACGGACTGAAAGCCCCTGCCAGCGCCGAATAGGTCTGATTCACCTTCTGCACGGCAACATCCGGCATTCCAATATCCAGCACAACCGCCACCGACAGCTCGAACGGATCGCTGGTAAAGAACGACAGCGTCTGTTTTTTGCCGTTCTCCAACACTTCGAAATCTTTCGGTAGCAGCCCATCCACACGCCGCCCGTCGTCGTCCTTCACCATCACCGGAACCTGCACAAAGTTGACTGGCAAAGAAATCTTGTAAAGATCGTCCTTGGGATTGACCTGATTTCTGGGAACATTCGTTGTCGTTCCAGTCGTGCTGGGAGGAATCGCTGGCGGCGCAGCTTTTTCTTCCGCAGGCGGCTGCGCCGGATGATCCGCGTCAAATTGTCCCGGCGTCGGCGGAGGCAGCGGCTGCTCGCCCGTTTCCGTCGGAGGAGGCAGTGCAGGCTTCGGCATCGGCGGCTGCACCGCCGACGGCGCATCCGGAATGTCATTGGGCGGCGTTGCCTGAGATTGTGCCGGTTGTTGAACCGGCTGGCTCCCGGATTGCGCCAGCATCGTTCCACTCCAGCCCAATACCACAGCCAAAACCACGCCGACGCCCACCGGCACTGTTCCCATGCGCCTCAGCCGTATCTCACTCTTTTGCATAGACTTCATCTCCGTCCAGCGCCGCGGCGTTCCATCCGCCTGCCTTATTCGCCTGCCCAGCCAGAAAAAAACTCTTTCGCTCCTATGAGATGCCTAAACCGGCCCATTTTCTGCATCCAACCTTTAAGGATTAGACTAACAAAGTATTGGACGAGACTCCCCGAATGCGAAAACATCTTATGTTCTTACCTCGATCACTAGCCATTTTGGTCCTGTCGGCAACCGTCTTCGCCGCCCCTTTCGCCCTCGGCCAACAACCCGCGCCGCAGACCGCGCCTGCCGCTCCACCGCAGACAGCTCCTCAATCCACGCCTCCCGCCCAGACTCCCGATCAAAAAACGACCACCGATCAGAAGCCTAACAACGATCAGCAGCCCGAAGACCAGAATCCCATCACCACCTTCAAAGCGGGCGTCAACATCGTACAGCTCTTCTTTAACGTTAAAGACAAGCACGGCGCGCTCATCCCCAACCTCGTCAAAGACGACTTCGAAATCGCCGAGGACGGCAAGCAGCAGACCATCAAGTATTTCACCGCCGAATCGAATCTGCCGCTTACTCTGGGAATCCTAATCGACGCCAGCGGCAGCCAGCGCAACGTCATCGATATGGAAAAAGAAGTTGGGGGCGCATTCCTCCACCAGATCCTCACCGACAAGGACGAAGCCTTCGTCATCAGCTTCGACATCTCCGTCGACCTGCTGCAGGATTTCACGCGCGACGTTCACCGCCTCCAGGCCGCGCTCAACAAGGCCAAAGTCAACGTGGACTACACCAGCGGCGTCCCAGGCATGGGCGGCGGCCCGGTGCCGCAGCACAATTCCCCCGGCACTCTGCTCTACGACGCCGTCTACCTTTCCGCACACGACATGCTGGCGAAAGAAGTTGGACGCAAAGCCATGGTCCTGCTCACCGACGGCCAGGATGAAGGCAGCAAGCTAAGGATACAAGACGCCGTCGAAGCCGCGCAGAAGTCCGACTCAATCGTCTATGTTCTGCTCTGTGCGGACCGCGGATTCTATGGCAGCATCGGCGGCGGCTACTCCGGCGAATCCGAAATGCGCAAACTCACCGAGCAGACCGGAGGCCGCGTCATCAACGTCGGCAACAAATTCGACAAGCTCCGCGAAGCCTTCGACCAGATCGCCGCCGAACTCCGTAGCCAATACAACATCGGATTCACCCCCACCAACACGAAACTCGACGGAAGCTACCGCAAACTGGAAATCAAGAACAAACAGAACTACAAAATCCAGGCCCGCGCCGGATACTACGCCGGCCACAGCCAGGACTAAGGTTTTGAGGAATATGCTCTTGCGCTGAACCGCTGACTTCAGCGCGGTCGAAGTGGGAAACTTTCCGCCGCCGTAGTCGGCAAGGCTGATGTAGGGACAGCCGCCCTCGGCTGTCCGGCGGCCCAGATGTTTTGGGCCGCAAGCTCCGCTCACAGTCTGGAACGCCGACATCTATCGAGTTCACAGTCAACAACTACATACGAATCCCTGATACACTCCCCCGCTGAGGGTCACCCATGTCCCGCATTCGTCTCGCACCTTTCTCGCGCCGCTCGTTTCTGCACCTGTCGGCGGCTGCGTCGGCGGCTGCCGTGTTTCAACCTTTCACTGAAGCCCAACACGCTGCGCGCAATCGCGGACCTTTCTCCAAGGACGCCGTGCTGATCGATGCCAACGAAAATCCGCTCGGCCCCACGCAATCTGCGCGCGACGCGGTGGCCGCGATCATTCCCCAGGGCGGGCGCTACTCTGACAATCTGACCGACGAACTCACCGGTACTTTCGCCCAGAACGAGGGGCTGAATCCCGATTACATTCAAGCTTTCCCTGGTTCGACCGGGCCGCTAGTGGGCAGCGTACTCGCCTTCACTTCGCCGCGAAAGAGTTATGTCACTGCTGACCCCGGATTTGAAGCAGGCATGCGCGCCGCCAGCACCTCCAGCGCGCGCGTGGTCAAAGTGCCGCTCACCAAGGATTACGCTCACGATGTGAAAGCCATGCTAGCCGCCGCGCCAGACGCCGGCATGTTTTACGTTTGCAATCCGAATAATCCGACGGGCACACTCACTTCGCATTCCGACATTGAATATCTAGTCGAGAAGAAACCGAAGGGCTCGGTTGTAGTAGTAGATGAAGCCTACATTCATCTCTCCGACGCTGCATCCACGCTCGACCTGGTCAAGGCGGGCAAAGATGTCGTGGTGTTGCGAACTTTCTCCAAGGTCTACGGCATGGCGGGGCTGCGTTGCGGATTTGCCATTGCGCGTCCTGAGTTGCTGGAGCGCGTGAACGCGTATGGAGGATTGACCTTCATGCCGATCACCGCGGTGGTAGCGGCCACTGCAAGCCTGAACAATGCGGGACTGGTCCCCGAACGCAAGCGCATCAACGCTGCCGTGCGCGAGGAAACCTTTCAGTGGCTTCAGCGCAACGCATATTCTTATATTCCGTCTCAGGCCAACCATTTCATGATTGATACGAAGCGACCCGGCAAGGACGTGCGCGAGGCGATGAAGAAGCAGAATGTTTTTATCGGACGCAGTTGGCCGATCTGGCCAACGTATGTTCGCGTGACGGTCGGCACGCAGGATGAAATGCAACACTTCCAATCCGCGTTCCAAAAAGTAATGACAGGAAGCGCAGTCTAACGCTTGCATCGCTATCTTTCGCCCCGCTGGGGCTGGTTCGGTTTTCCACGCCCTACCCAGGGCTTGCGCCGTGGGCTGCATTCTTACGCCGCTCCGCGGCTTGTGCAAACGGATGAATTCCCAATCGTTCAATAAATAAATTTTAGCGACAGTTGAATTTGCCTTGGAGCGTACGCGGCGTTTGGTTTTAGGAAATTGGTTGGGAGCTGATAGTAGCCGGGGTAAGGGGCGATGTTGGCGGTGACGGAGCTTTGCACGAACGTGGTGGCGTTAGCGACTAGCCCGTTGGAGGTGATGGCGACGTGCTGGTTGTCGCGATTGAGCAGGTTGAAGGACTCGGCGACCAGGTTGAGTTTGTAGCGATCGGTGAGGCGAAGCTTTCTAGTGACGCGCAGATCTGTGGTCGCGTAATCAGGGCCGGTAAACGCGTTGCGAGTGTAGCCGGGGAGACGGTCGTTGAGATCGTTGCCGTCCTGGTTGGGATCGCCGGAGACGGTCGCGTTGATGGGGCGTCCGCTACCGTAGTTGACAACACTGGAGAATTGCCAATCGTTGAAGAGATGGCCGAGGAGTTCGTGGCCACGGTGGAAGAGTCGAGGTTCGGCGGAGATGGCGGCGACCAAACGATGGCGCTGATCGGTGACGCTGGGTCCGCGTTCGGCGGTAGGATCGTAGGAATTCTGCACGGTCGCAGGTTGTCCCGCAACGAGGGCATCCTGACCGTCGTCGATGGCATGGGCATAGGTGTAGGAGAGGCGCATATAGGTTCCGCGAGCGACGCGGCGATTGATGGATAGCGTGGCCCCGTTGTAGACGCTGGAAGCTGCACTCTGGAATTCATTGATGGCACCGAGCTGCGCGATGGGCCGTCCGAGGGGATTGATGCAGGGCGGGAAAGGGCAGTCGAGGGTGCGGGAGAATTGCCAGGTCGCGAAGGAATCAACGGTGTAGTAGCCGCCCGAAAAGATAGATCCAGTGGAATCGAAAATCGGATAAGTCTGAGCGACGGGTTGAGGCAGGTTCACATCAAGGGCGCGAATGAGATGCTCGCCGTGGACGTATAGGTATGAGACTGCGACGGTAGTGTGATCGGCGATTTCTTTCTCGATGGTGGCGCTGGCCTGCTGCACCCGTGGAGTTACAAAGTTGGACGCAAAGGCGGAAACATTGTTGGTGACTCCCTGGGTGAATCCGGCGGGCAGGGCACAGTTCGCGGCGTAGAGCGGGCAGTTCACCAGCGGATTGGGATAGGTGGGAAAAACCTGGCGATCGAAATATTTCGTGTTGTTGAGGAAGACCTGGGCGTCGGTAATGCCGTTCTCGGTAGCAACGACAGAGTTGTAAATCTGGGGAATGCGCACATAGAAGATGCCGTATCCGGCGCGGACAACCAGCGGGCGCTGTTTGCCGAAGGAGTAGGCGAGTCCGGCGCGGGGCGCGAAGTTGTACGGCTGGAACGGAACTTTGCCTGACGGCGGAAAGAGTGGATTGGAAAGAAGTCCGGCGGTGGAGAAAGTTTGCAGGTCCCAGCGCACGCCGAGATTCACGGCAAGGTGGTCGGTGACGCGAATCGTATCCTGCGCGAAGGCTGCGTACTCTTTGGTGTCGGGATGCGAAGCGGCGCTACCGAAGTTCTGCTGGTAGTAGTGCGGGATTTCGTGGGCGTAGGCGCGAAGGGGCGTGAGTTGAAGTCCGGCCTCCATCGGCGCGAAAGTGAAGGGATCGACCTTGATGGGGTAGAAAAGATATTCGCCGCTCTGCTGGCTGGGGAAATAGTCGTAGATCCAACTGAGCAGGCCGTCGCCGCCAAACTTCCAGGAATGGCGGCGGCCCTCGATGCTGACGGTTTCGGCAAGATGGAGGCGGTGCTCGCGAGTCTGGCGTGGGAGCAAGTTCGAACGGCCGACGCCATCGAGGATGGTAGGGATCTTCACCAGGACATCGCTGGTGTTGGTGTAGGACTGCTGCAGATCGCGGGAAAACTGGGCTTTAAGGTGATTGGTCAATCGCGGCGACAGGCTCGAGGTCAGAGAAAGAGCTCCAGTTTCGGTGGAGACCAATTCTTCTCCGTTGTCGCTGATGGAGTCGTAGGTGACGGGGCTGGCGGGATCGAGAAAGACATTATTCGATCCCCAGTAGCGCGTGGTGTTGACGCGCAGGGCGAGTTGGTGGCGCGGCGTGAGATTGATGTCGAGCTTGGCGTAAGAAGAGTTGCCGATCTGCGCGGCGGGATATTCTCCGGCGAGAGAAGTGAGTTGGGCCGCGGCGGCGAAGACGAGAGCCTGGTCGTTGGGCTCGTAGTCGCCGGGAGTGGCGGGGCCATTACTGGGCTCGGGGATGACTTGCGAGCTGCCGTTCAGAAATTCCACGACGTTGGGAACATGGAAGATGTGCTGGTCGAATCCAGCGAAAAAGAAAACTTTGTTGCGCTTCAAGGGACCGCCGATGGTGCCTCCCATTTGCTGCTGGCGGTTATGCGGTTTGAAGGCGAGAAAAGGATCGGCCGCGCCGAAAGAACTGTCTCGAAGATAGTAGAACGCAGTTCCGTGGACATGATTGGATCCGGATTTAGTGACGACATTGACGACGGCGCCGCCGGAGCGTCCGAGTTCAGCGCCGTAGGAGTTGGAGGAAACGCGGAACTCCTGCACGACTTCGGTCGAGACCTGATAGGGAGCGCGGTACCGCCCACGGGCCTGTGCGAAGAAGGCGTTGTTGTAGTCGCCGCCATCGACCAGAAAACTATTTTGAAATCCGCGAATGCCGCCGAAAGATAAATCGCCATTGGTGGCCGAAGTCAGGCTGCGCGGGTCCTGCGTTACTCCAGGCGAGAACAGGGCGAGATCGGAAAAGCGGCGGCCATCGAGTGGGATATCAGACAGAGCGCGGGCATCCAGCAACGTGGAGACGGCGCTCGGGTTGGTGTCGACCAGGCCGGGCTCGCTGGAAACAGTCACGCTTTCATGAGCGCCAGCGACGGTTAGGCGAAATTCCAGCTCGGCGGTGCCGCCTACATCGACGTGCAACTGCGGCGTGACTTGCGGCGACATAGCGGGTGCCGTGGCGCGGGCGGAGTAATCGCCGGGCGGCAGCAGATCGAGGGCGAAGCGGCCCTCCGAATCACTAACGGCGGTGTAGCGCGCAGCCGTGGCCGTGTTCACGACCACGATTGAGGCTTGCGCGATGCGGCTGCCGGAAGTGTCGAGGACCGTGCCGCGGATTGCGCCCGTGACGGAATCCTGCGCGGTGAGGGGAACGCGAGCAGCCATCATGATGACAAAAAGAAGGACCGGAACGAGAACATAAACACGCGTCGAAAACATAGACAAGGCCGCTCCTGCGTGCGCGAGATAAGCTCGGAGGGCCTCCGGCACGCGTTAACCGGACGCGGGACGGAAAGTCCGCGGAGGTGTTCCAATTGCGTATCCCTAGTAATACGCAGCCGGGAAGCGCCTCCGCAGGATTAGGAGAAACTATGAGTTGTATAGCACGATAGGTTGCGACTAAGCGGTGACGAGTGTGAATCTTTTCTGGAATGTTCCCGGAGTGGGAAAGCAAAAAGCAAGTGGCAGTGGATCAGCTTCTTTTCAACTGGCCCACTGCCTGCCGGTGCAATCGCCCGGTCTTTGAGAACAATGGCTTGCGTTAGTTCGCTTGATCTTCCTCTCTGCGCCAAACGGACAGACCGCTCGCACCTTGGGCGAGCAGGCCGAGGCTGGCGGGTTGAGGGAGCGGCATCGGGATGACGCTCGATTGGGTAACTGACTCCGGGCCGTTGGCTTTGCCAGTGAGGATCGGCATATTGGGGACGGCTTCGTAGGCGTAGCCGTTGAGGACCGTTGTTTGCCCGACCGTGACGTGCGCCCAGCCGTAGTGCGTTTGCCCGTTGACAACGAACTTCAATCCCAGAAAGGCTCCGCGATGTAGGGCATTCCAGGGACAATGTTCGGTGGCTCCGCGGGTATAGCTACCCGAGGCCTGCCACATCGGAAGATATTTCGGTTGAAAGGCCGCACCGGCGCCGACCTTGACCCCAGGCGGTAGAGCAGCCGCACACTCGAAGCCCTTGGCGCTGAGAACTCCCCAGACTTCGTTTGCCGCCTGTGTCGGGTAAATCGTGAGGGCAGAGGCAAAACCTCCCTCAGGATGGCGGGCAAAGTTATTGAAGCCTAAGTAGAAAGAGAAATCAGGTATTCCGTCGTTGTTAAGGTCGAGATTCACCGCGCCTTGATTGGCAACTATGGTTACGTTCGCGGCCGTGTAAACGATCTTGGCTTCAGCAGATTGAGGGGCGAACAGCCCGATACCGGCGGCTGTGGCTGCGGCAGCATAAGCTGTCAGATGTTGATCGAGGTTGGAAGTGAGGCGAGCTTGGCCTCGCCCTTGAGTCCGCTTTGAGCCGAAAATCGTGTTTAGCATCGTGATCCTCCGGAATAGTGGTGCGTTTCGGTTTCGGGGATTTGTCGAAGCATGCGCTAGTTCGACGACTGTTCTTCTGGCCTTCGCCAGAGTGGTAGAGCGTCAGAACCGCGAGCGAGGAGACCCAGGGTCGCGGGTTCGGTCTTCAACGGAATCTGACTCGAGGAGGTGGAGACCGGGTAGGGTGCCTTGCTCGTTAGGATGGGCTGGTTGGGAACGGTCTCGTAGGCGTATCCGTCGAGAATCGCTCGGTTGTGATAAACGTGGCTCACATGCGCCCAGCCGTAGTGAGTTTGCCCGTTGATTACGAACTTGAGACCGAGAAAGGCGCCTTGAGTAGCTTTCGCAAACTTACAGCGATACACGGTCGAATATGCGCTGCCACCTGACCCCGCAAGCAGGACCGAGTTGGCCTGGAATGGCGCACCTGGCCCGACTTTCACCCCCAGAGGCAAGGCTGCGGCGCAAACGGTTCCCTGGCTGCTCTGTACCCAAGCCTCATTTCCAGCCTTGGATGGTCTTAGTGCGAGATCGTCGTTATGGTATCCGAGAGGGGGCGTCAGTGGCTTTCGGGGGCCGTACGTATAGAAATAGAACGCAAAATCGGGTAGACCGTCATTGTTAAGGTCCAGGTTGAAGGTCGTGTTTGTAGGGATAACGACGTGCGCGGCGGTGTAGACAACCTTAGCCTCCGCGGACGGAGACGCGGCGAGCAAGCCTACACCTGCTGCGGTCGCGGCTGCCGCGTAGGCGAACAGCTGTTTGTCGATGGTTGGGATGAGTCGTTTGTGCGCTGACGGGGGAGTGAGGGTCACATTGGCGAGGTCGGACATAGTGTCTCCTTGTGATTGTGCGAGCGGAATCTTTACCCAGAGAGGCTGAGTTGAGGGAGGCAGCAATTTTGCCGCGATTCCAGGCGGTTGTCAATGTGAAGATGTTTGCAGTCAGCGGGAGCGTCTAGACTGCGGTGTCATCGTGAGTTCCCTTCCGCCACTTACGCCGACCCGCGCTGTCGTGTTATTTTCAAGTTCCTGCCCAACCACATGATTCGATCCTATAAAGGTGTGCGGCCGACGATTCCGCCGACTTGTTACGTGGACGAGTCGGCACAGATTATTGGCGACGTAGTCCTCGGGGAACATGCTTCAGTGTGGATGAACGCCGTCGTCCGCGGCGACGTACACGAGATTCGCATCGGGGCGCACTCGAACGTACAAGACAACAGCGTGCTGCACGGGATGCTGGGGCAGTACGGTGTCTATCTCGGCGAGTACGTCACGGTTGGGCATTCGGTGACGCTTCACGGATGCGTGATTGAAGACCGGTGCCTGATCGGCATGGGATCGATCATTTTGAATGGCGCGAAGATTGGCGCAGGATCGATTATCGCGGCGGGAACTCTAATCCCGGAGAAGACTATCGTCGAGCCGGGATCGTTGTGGATGGGATCGCCGGGAAAGTTTCGGCGGAAGCTGGAAGAAAAAGATCGGGAAGCGATCATGAGGTATGCACGGAATTATTTGGGGTACAAAGAGGAGTATTTAAGGGAGCGGTGAATTGTCATCCTGAGCGGAGCAGGACGGTTCGCGAAAGCGAAGCGGCACGCGTAGTCGAAGGATCCCTATAGGCTTACGAGGAGCCGGAGCGGGTAGGGATCCTTCGACCCCGCGAGATCATTCGATCTCGCTACGCTAAGGATGACAGGGCTTTAGAAAACGGGAACTGGGAGCTGAATGATTAAAGCGGTGCGAGGGACGCGGGATCTGCTGCCGCCGGAGACGGCGGTGTGGAATTTTGTGGAGTCGGTGGTGCGGGATGTGTTTCGCGCCTACAACTTCCAGGAAATTCGTACGCCGATTTTCGAGTCGACGGAATTGTTTGCGCGCGGCGTGGGCGAAGAGACCGATATCGTCTCGAAGGAAATGTTCACGTGGGAGGACGGCGAACGTTTTGATAGACGAGCACTTGTCGACGCATGGCGTCGAGCCCACGCAGGAAAATCCTTCGAAGAGGTTGAATCATATTCTCCCGGTGAGGGTATTACAGAGTTGGAATGCTTTTACGATGAAACTCATGTCGCTGAGATTGTAATGTTCAGCACTCGGGCGGATGAGGCGGTCCTGAACGCGCTAGCAGAAGCGGTGTCGAAATTCGTCGGCCCTCCAAGCCATTTCAACCACTTCTCAGAGACCGTTAGGGGCCGTTTGGTTGTCCCATCGCCGGTTCCAGCAAACTCCGAGTCGATGACGGAGGATGGCATTGTTATTGAGAAGCTGCATGGTGCCTTCCACAAATCATCTCAATCCCTCACTCTTCGCCCTGAAAACACTGCTGGCGCGGTGCGAGCATACATCCAACACGACCTAGAGAAGCGCGGCCTGAACAAGCTCTACTATATTGGGCCGCAGTTCCGGCGGGAGAGGCCGCAGAAAGGGCGGTACCGGCAGTTTTATCAGATTGGGGCGGAGGTGATTGGGCCGGCCTCGGCGGGGAGTGAGTCTCCGGCGCGCGATGCGGAGTTGTTGGAGATGCTGGCGACGTTGCTGGATCGGCTGGGCATCACGGGCTGGACGCTGGAACTGAATTCCGTCGGCACCGCGACCGACCGCAGCGCGTTCAACGAGGCGCTGCGCAAGGCGCTTGATCCCGTCAAAGATAAGATGTGCGGCGATTGCCAGCGGCGGGCAGTCACGAATCCCCTGCGCGTATTTGACTGTAAGGTGCCGGAGGATCAGCCGATCATCGAGACGCTGCCGCGGATCAGCCAATTTCTCGGTGAAGATTCACGAAAGCATTTTGAGGCAGTGCAGGAGATTTTGAAATCCGTAGGCGTGCCATTCACATTGAACGACCGGCTTGTGCGCGGGCTGGACTATTACACGCGCACGGCATTCGAGTTTACACATGGCGCGCTGGGGGCGCAGAACGCGATTCTGGGTGGCGGGCGGTATGACGGGCTATCGGAGGCGTTGGGGGGACCGGCGGCACCCGGGATTGGATTCGCGATTGGAGAAGACCGGCTGGTGATGTCGTTGCAGGAGTCGGCTGCGGCGAAAGACGTGGTGCGCAAGCCGGATGCGTATGTGGCTCCTTTGGGCGCAGGCATGAACGCGGAGGCGGCGCGGCTGGCGCGGGAGTTGCGGCGGCAGGATCTGGTAGTCGAATTGGGAGACGAGACTTTTCGGCTGAAGAAATCATTCGAGGCAGCGACCAAGGCTGGAGCGAAATACATTCTGATTGTGGGTGAGAATGAAGTGAAGGCCGAGGCGTTTGCCTTGAAGAATCTGGCGACGGGCGAGCAGGTTTCAGTCGCGCGGGCGGAATTAGCGCGATCGATTCTGAGTTCTTCTTGATGGTCGGCTTACAAGGCTCATGGGTAAAGTACATCCGCAAATCGACGAAGCCCTCGAAAAGTTTATTGCAGCTCAGTCTGTTTTCTTTGTGGCTTCGGCGCCGCTGGATGCGAAGGGTCACGTCAATGTTTCTCCGAAGGGGCTCGATACTTTTCGCGTTCTTGGTCCCACGACGGTTTGCTATCTCGACTTCAATGGCAGTGGGGTTGAGACGATCGCTCACCTGAAAGAAAACGGCCGGATCGTCCTGATGTTCTGCGCGTTTCAAGGGCCTCCGAATATTGTGCGTCTGCATGGGCATGGACGCGTGGTCGAGCCCGATCATCCCGAGTTTGTGGATCTGTTGGCGAAGTTTCCTGCATACGAAAGTATGCGGTCGATTATCGTTGTCGACGTCGACCGGATCACGGATTCCTGCGGCTACGGTGTTCCTCTGCTCAAATATGAAGGCGAGCGGACACAGCTTGCAGCATGGGCACGCAAGCAGGGGCCGGAGGGACTGAAGGCTTATCGTGAGCGGAAAAATAGAACAAGTATTGACGGATTGCCGGGGATCACGGAGTAAGAGATCTCAGGTCGGGAGGATGGTTTACATGCGATACCGTTCGGCAGTCTTCATAGTTTTGGTTTGTACCGTCAGCGTTTTGGCGTTTGGGCAGAAGCCTGCGACAGATAAGCCTTTGAGTGCTGTGGATCAGGCTCTGGTGTCCGCAGAGAACGGCTTCATTGAGGCTGCGAAGAAGGGCGACGCCGCTTACTTTAAGCACACTCTTACCGAAGACTTTTCTTTTGTCGGTTCCGACGGGCAGTTGGGCGGACGCCAGGATCGGATCGACCAATTCTCCGACGGCGGCCTGAATTTGCAGGCTTACAACATGAAGGCTATTCCCGTCGCTGACGGCGTCGAGATCGTAACCTACGATGTGATTCTGCGGGTTCCTCCGGCTGAGGATCAGGGGCCACCTCCGCGCTATCAGCATTTCAGTTCGACCTGGGTAAAGCAGGGGGATTCGTGGAAGCTAAAGTTTCAGCAGATGACACCCTCGCATTGGGGAGACTGGTAGAGCCTATAGATTCGATTTGGCTTCTTGCACGTGGCAATGCACGCGAGATCCCTCTTTCCGGCTGAAAAGCGGCTGCGCTCGGGATGATGCCCTACACTATGTAGGTTCTGGTTGACGATGCGGCTTCGCTGGTCCTAGTATCGGCGTGCTGAGAGGTGATTATGAGACGAATAACGATCTTCTTGATTCTGTGTGTAGCTGTCTCCGTTGGCGCGCTGGCCCAGATGGAAGCACCGAAGCCGGGTCCGGAGCACAAGAAGCTGGACATGTTCGCGGGCACATGGACGCTCGATGGCGATCTGAAGCCGGGACCGATGGGGCCGGGCGGCAAGATGACTGAGAACGAGAAGTGCGAGTGGCTGGAAGGCGGATTCTTCCTCGTATGCCATGCAGACTTCAAGAGTGTGTCGATGGGCAGCGGCTCGGAAATGTCGGTGATGGGATATTCCAGCGACGACAAGGCATATACGTACCGCGCGTTCAACAGCTATGGGGAGTTTCAGGATTCCAGAGGCGCGCTCGATGGCGACACGTGGACATGGACAGGCGACGAGAAGATGGGCAGTATGACCATGAAGGGGCGCTTCACCATGAAGGTCACTTCGCCCACTACGTACAATTTCGGCTATGAGATGTCGCAGGACGGCAGCAAGTGGACGACGGTAATGGACGGCAAGGCCACCAAAGGAAAATGAAGCGTCGGCTTCGCTGTGGTAAGCATCTGACAATTGTCATGAAGTGAGAGTGATGATCCTCACTGGGCGGGAGAATTGGATCCCGCTACTATCTTTCAATAGGTTCGCAACTTAAGGAGAAATGAATGATTCGCAAGGCGAGTTTTGTTTCAGCGCTGATGCTGCTGGCGGTTTCGTCGTGGGGACAGATGGGCGGCAAACCCGGTCCGGAAGTGAAGAAGCTCGATTACTTCGTCGGCACATGGACGACCGAAGGCACCGTGCAACAAGGGCCGTGGGGCGCGGGGGGGAAATTCAGCGCGACTGCTACATCCGAATGGATGCCGGGAGAGTTTTTCGTGGTGGGCCATGGTGATTTCAAGATGCCTCCCGAGGTGGGCGGCGATGGCAAGGAAACAGCCATCATGGGCTACGACACGAACCAGAACGTCTATACCCGTGACGGTTTTAATAGCCAGGGCCAGCATGAGTCCTCCAAGGGCACGGTGACCGGCGACACGTGGACTTGGACGAGCGAAGCCAACTACGGTGGAACTGAGGTGAAGCAGCGATTTACGACGAAGACTCTGTCGCCGACCAGTTACAGCGTGAAGTTTGAGGTGTCGATCGATGGCACGAACTGGATTACGTTCATGGATGGCAAGGCCACAAAGAAGTAGGGGCTTTTTTTCTGCGAGTTTTCGAGGCTCCAACCCCAGGGTTGGAGCCTTTTTCTATACGTGGATGCCGTGATCGTCCTACACGCTTCGCGTCACCATTTATAATTCTTGATCCGGCATTCTGCCGCATTCCTAACTGTAAGGACGCAACTTGCTCGATTATTTAGGCGATCTACGACGGACGCACATGTGCGGGGCACTCCGCCCTTCCGACTCCGGGGAAAAAGCCGTGCTCATGGGCTGGGTCAACAAGCGGCGCGACCACGGCAATCTGCTTTTCATCGACCTGCGCGACCGCACTGGCGTGACTCAGGTTGTCATCAACGTCGAGCGTGATGCGGCAATTCATGAGAAGGCGGGAAGTCTGCGCAATGAATACGTGATCGCTGTGACCGGCACGGTGAAGCTGCGCGACGCCAATACTGTGAACAAGAACATGCCGACCGGCGAAGTCGAGCTGGTGGCAGACGAGTTGCGGATTCTGAATGAGTCGAAGCTGCCGCCGTTTTTGCCGTCCGATACGGCACTCACGAATGAAGAGACGCGGCTGAAGTATCGCTACATCGACCTGCGGCGCGACGCGATGCAGTTTAACATTGAGACACGGCATAAGGTAGCGAAGGCGATCCGTGACTATCTTTCGGCGCAGGGATTTTTCGAGATCGAAACGCCGTTTATGACGCGCTCTACACCTGAGGGGGCGCGCGATTATTTAGTACCGAGCCGGGTGCAGCCGGGAACGTTTTACGCCCTGCCGCAGTCGCCTCAGCTTTTTAAACAGATTCTGATGATCTCCGGATTCGATAAATATTTCCAGATCGTCCGCTGCTTCCGCGACGAAGATTTGCGTGCCGACCGTCAGCCGGAGTTTACGCAGATCGATTTGGAGATGACGTATCCGCAGCCGGAGCGGGTGTGGGAAGTGGTCGAAGGATTTCTGGTGGCGGCGTTTGCGGCGGCGGGAATCGCCATCAAGCCACCGTTTGTGCGAATGGACTATGACGAGGCGATCCGGTTGTATGGGATCGATAAACCGGATTTACGGCTGCCCGCTTTTGCTGATGTGAAGGAGTGCTTTGCGACGGAGAATCTTATGCAGCTGGCGGTAAACGCAAATTTGCCGGTGGTGGCGGTTCGCATTCCGAAGGTTGGGGAGTTGTCGCGGGCAGAGCGGGATGCGATCAAGCCGATGTTCGTCTCTAAGGGTGGCGCGAAGATTTTCGAAGACTTCAAGCGCATCGAGAAGAATTTTCCAGAGGCGGCGGCGAAGATTGCAGCCAAGGTCGGAATGGAAGCGGGCGATCTGATCGTGATCGTCGCGGGATCGGGAGGGATGGGTGAGGCTTTCTCGAATCGCAAAGTTACTCCGCAGGAGCTGGCGATTTATGCGTCGGCTGGATTGCTGCGGCTGGCGCTAGCGCAGAAATACGCTGAGCGGCACGGTATCTTCAAGAAAACTGGCGACGCGCAGAAAGATTTTCGCTTCCTATGGGTCACTAACTTCCCCATGTTCGAGTGGGATGAAGGCGACAAGCGTTGGAATGCAGCACATCATCCATTCACCTCGCCGCATGAAGAAGATATGCCCAAGCTGGAAACGGGCGTGGAGTCGGTGAATGATCCACAGTCGGAGTTGAGTTCGGTACGGGCTCTGGCTTATGACGTGGTGCTCAACGGCACGGAACTGGGGTCGGGGTCGATTCGTATTCATCGACAGGACGTGCAGAGCAGAATTTTCCGCGCTCTGGGCATGACCGAGGAAGAAGCGAAGTCGCGCTTCGGATTTTTTCTGGAAGCGTTGGAGTATGGAACGCCTCCGCATGGAGGAATCGCGCTGGGGCTCGACCGTATTGTGATGATACTCACCGGAGCCGAGAGCCTGCGCGAAGTGATTCCCTTCCCGAAGACTGCGCGCGCCGTGGATTTGATGGTGGATGCGCCGACGCCGGTGGGGGAGAAGCAGTTGCGGGAGTTGGGGATTGTGGTGAAAAAAAATTCTCCTTGAAGGAGAGGCCAAAACTCTATGGAGGATCTGGATCGGTTGAGAGCGGTGTCCAAGGTGGCTCGTCAGGTTGATCTGCCCTGTTTGCAAAGACCACCCGTGCCGCCTAGTGCGCCCCCAACCCAGCAGTTAGTGGAGTTTGGCATCAGCCTGTATGGGTACAGTGTATTCTGCCATTTCCGCGAAATGCTCCAGAGCTTCATTTGCGTTGCTGGTGCAGGGTTAGTCCCAGCTTCATTTCTGGTCGCAAGGGTCATGTTCGAAATGGCCGCACACACATACTATGTTCAAAAACACCTTGACCAGTACTTGAAGGAGAAGAATCTCTGTAAGGTTGAAAAGTTTCTCGACGGGGTGAACACAGGCAGCCGGTATCTTCAAGAGCAAAGTGTTGAGATTAAGAAGGAGTACCACATCCAGTATGAATTTGATGCGCCTGTAGATGTGGCCAAAGCGATTAACTGCCTCGATGAATACGCGCGCAAAGCAAATGGGAAACCTGGGGATTCTTGGCAAGACTATAGTTTCTTGAGCGAGTTCTGCCATCCGAATAGTCTTGCATTCATGCATTACTATGAAGTGTCGCCGTCGGGTATCCGTTTCAAGGGACCCAGCAGCGAACTCCATTTGGTGACTCCG
>Ga0207032_1058_pt1 | contig 34439 bp, 30 predicted proteins | sample Alteio_BWMinCont_38_FD_153308 | JGI IMG/M metagenome (GOLD analysis project Ga0207032, IMG submission 153308) | Enriched cells from forest soil in Barre Woods Harvard Forest LTER site, Petersham, Massachusetts, United States -... | ecosystem: Environmental > Terrestrial > Soil > Temperate forest >... | reverse complement strand
CTGTCCCCCTTCACCTGAGAAATGCCCCTACGAAACTCATGAAAGATATAGGTTACGGCAAAGACTATAAGTACGCCCATGCCTATGAAAACAATTTCACTGAACAGGAATTCCTTCCTGAAAAAATATCCGGCTCTAAACTATATGAGCCCGGCGACAATACCCGAGAAATAGAAATGCGGCGTTTCTTAAAATCCTTATGGAAAGACAAATACGAATATTGATTGGCAAGTGCAGATTTCCGGGGAATAAACGAAAGGATGAATTGTTAACTTTAATTTAAAACCTTGATAACGTAATAGAATTTTTGGCACGAGGTTATTTGAACAACTGGCATGTTGACCTTATAAAATATTTACATAATCACAGCTTTTGTCTCAATGGCGATCCCTAAAAATATTTATTCATATACAATTCATTATTAGTATCTTAAAAAGAATGTAGTAAAAAAAATTAATTTTTTTTTCTGCATTTTAATCAATTTGATAGCTAAAATATTGAACAATCATTCATTTTCTTACATCTGTAAGCTAAACTGTCAACTTTAGCATCCATTGAAACTATATGCATCTATCTTTGTTTTTATATTTATTTGAGTTAATTTTGGGAAGTGCATAGCAATCTTATAGCCTAGGGAGCAGGCCTTAAGTTAATCTATAACACTCTTAATTACAAGATTTTGAGAATTATTAAAAAATTCTGGATTTCTGCAATATTGCAGTTGCATAGAGCAAATTTACGCATTGTGCCATTTGTGATATTCGATTTCAAAGCGGTGAAAACCAGACAAAGTGATCTATCGCGCGTTCATAATTATTATTTGTCAGTACAAGACCAAATCCTATTCAATACTCCACTTATTCCAGCCATTTGTACTTATGGGAAACACAGAACCTGATATCATCGAAAAAATGGATAATTTATTAAATGCCCTTAGACCTGTTGATGAGCGATTTGAGGCATTTATGAATAACAGCCCGGCTGTAGCCTGGATCAAAGACAGTTCAGGAAGATATACCTATGCAAACAATGAATTCTGCCTGAAGTTTTCATTAAATATAGACGATGTAATTGGGAAAACAGATAATGACCTTCTTGACCATGAGGTGGTAAACCTCATCAATGAAGATGACAACTTTATAGTTGCCAGTGGTGAAAAGAAAGAAATATATGAGAATGTGCCAGGGCCTGATGGATCCATGAGAAATTGGTGGGTGCATAAATTCCCGATAATCAGTTCATCCGGTGAAATTTATACAGCCGGTCTCGGATTTGATGTTACAGATAAAACCAAAGCTGAAGAAGCCCTGGCAGAAAGTGAAAAAAGATACAGACTGATATCAGAAAACACCAGAGATATGGTGTGTTTACATAAAAAAGATGGAAGTTATACATATGTATCACCTTCTGTATATGACATTTCCGGGTTCAAGCCAGAAGAACTGATCAATAAATCACCTTACACATTTTTTGGCGAGGAAGATAGAGACAGGGTAAAAACAGCCTTCAAAAATATAAGAATAGGCTCATCTACGTCATACATTTTCCGTTTTATTAAAAAGGACGGGAACGCCATCTCAGTTGAGATGACCTTTCAGCCTATTCTATCCGACACAGGAGAGCTGGTTCAGATCCAAACGGTTTGCAGGGATATATCACACAGGATCGCCACTGAAAATGAAATAAAGAGATACCTGGAAAACCTGGAGAAAGTTAACAAGGAGCTCATTGAAGCAAAAGAAATTGCTGAAAAATCTATACAGATTAAAGAAGAATTCCTGGCCAATACCAGCCATGAAATCAGGACTCCGATGAATGCGATAATTGGGTTGACACGCCTGTTGCTCGATTCAAACTTAGATAATGAACAAAGAGAATATCTTGAAGCCATTTCTAAATCAGGAGAAACACTTCTTGTTGTTTTGAATGACATACTTGATCTTTCAAAGATTGAAGCGGGTAAAATGACTTTTGAGGAAATAAGTTTCTCACCCAGGGAAAGTGTCAGATTTACAATGGATCTGCTAAGGCCAAAATCCGTTGAAAAAGGGGTTAAATTTGAATATTTTATTGATGAAGATGTACCTTTTTCTGTCATTGGGGACCCAATAAGGTTAAATCAGGTGTTGATAAATGTTTTGAGTAACGCCATTAAATTCACGCATACCGGGGGCGTTAAACTTACCCTTAAAAGGACTGAATCAACATCAGACGAATTGGGTCTTGAATTTAATATAGAGGATACGGGAATTGGGATTGCAAAGGAAAGAATAGACACTATTTTCCATAGTTTTACCCAGGGACATAACAGTATCGCACGCAAATACGGTGGAACAGGATTGGGATTGGCGATTGTCAAAAAACTGGTTGAATTGCAGGGAGGCATTGTAAATGTAACCAGCAAAATAAATGAAGGGAGTGATTTTTATATCTTTTTGAAATATAAAAAGGATGAACATGGCCTTCAAACAAGTTTAAACTTCAACTCTGGTATTGACGAAAAACTATTAGAAGGAAAAAGATGTCTTCTTGTTGAAGATAACGTTATCAACCAATTGGTGTCTTCGAAAATTTTAAAGGATTTCGGTTTGTCTGTAGAAATTGCCAAAAATGGAAAAGAGGCGACAGAAATGGCGGAAAAGAACAGCTACGACATTATTTTTATGGACCTGGTAATGCCGGAAATGGATGGATTTGAAGCCACTGAGTACATCAGGTACAAATTACCGGCACCCAAAAATGAGGTTCCAATAATTGCTATCACGGCTCACCCTGTCAACAGTGAGCAAGACAAATGCCTTGCCTGTGGAATGAATGATTATATTTCAAAACCCTTTGATACAAAGAATTTATTTAATAAGATTGTGAATCTAATAACAAATGAGGCAGAAATGACGGGGAAAAACAAAGAATCACTTGGTAACGAAAGAATTACGAATCTAGCTTATCTCAGGAATCTTTCAGAAGGGAGTAATTCATTTATCAGGGAAATTCTTGAAATGATTATTACGGAGATTCCTAAATCTGCTGAAGAACTCCAGGATAGTTTCAATAAAATGGATTGGGAAAAAGTAAAATTTCTGGCTCACAAAATGAAACCATCATTTGGATTAATAGGGGTAAAGTCAGCAGAAACACTCATGCAACGAATTGAAAAAAATGCCGCTGAGTCTCCTGATCCACTGCTTTTGAAAGAAATGATTGATCAAACAGGTGCTACAGTACACGCCTGTATCTTAGAACTTCAGCGGGAATTATTAAATCTAAAAGCTGAATAATTTTTTTTTAAAATGAAAACTGTTTTACATTTGACAAAAAGATAGGAATGGATACCCCTCGTTTTAAAAAAGCTCTATTAATAGATGATAATGATATTGATAATTTTATCAATAAAAAATTATTGGTAAAAACCAGGTTTGCACTTGATATTGTTGAGAAAAAATCAGCAAGCAGCGCACTGGATTACCTGAGATCGGCAAAAGAAATGAAAGAAGAATTGCCCGATATTATTTTTCTTGACATTATGATGCCTGTTATGGATGGATTTGATTTCCTGGATGAATTTGATACCCTATCAGATGAAATTAAAACCCACAGTAAAATCATTATGCTGTCAAGTACAGAAAGTTTTAAAGATCTCAATCGTGCCAACAGCAACAAATATGTTCATAAATTTCTGAATAAGCCGCTAACAGAGATGGTCCTGGCTGCTATTCAATAAGTCCAGATAAATTTTTTGTTCTATTTGGGACGCATTTATACAACTGGGGCACCATTTTTCTTTATTTATCAAATAAGTAGTGATGCTTGATTCGATTCGAAAATCGCTTACATTTGTATTGTAATTGAATCGGAGATACCTTTATTAGGATAATGAAGCCAAAACTTATACCTGAAGCCAAATACAATCAGGTGCTTTTAATTGATGAAGATCAGATTGATAATCTTATCAATGAGCGAATTATTACTTCAGGTTTTTTCGCGAAAGAAGTCATTGTCAAAACTTCTGCCATCAGCGCTCTTGATCATCTCAACAATATCCTTGTGAACAACATGGCATTGCCCCAAATCATTTTTCTCGACCTGAAAATGCCCGAAATGGATGGCTTTGGATTCTTGGGTGAATATGATCTATTGACAAAAAAGTATCCAAGAATTACAGTGGAGTGCAAAGTAATTGTATTGTCATCTTCTATAAGTGCTGCTGATATTGACAAAGCATCTACAAATAAATATGTTGTTAAATATCTGAATAAGCCGCTAAGTCAGAAATATCTGGATGCAATAAACCGCTAAGATCCAGCCATTTCTACGTTTATTTTATCCCTTGCTCACCCATTTATTGTTCCTGATACTAAATCGATAGGGCAATAAGGCATCTTCTCCGGCATAAGAGACATTCACCCTTGGCCCAGCAACGATATCTTTATTCTTAATTAAAATGCCTCTTTCTTCAATCCAAATGACATTGTCAATAAGGCCAACCCGGTTTTGTACCTTGTTTATTCCCAAAGCCTTGCACAAAACGCCCGGCCCGGAAGTTAATTTTTTCTCCGGAGAAGTCATGTTTCTTCTGTCCATCATTATGTCTACTCCCACTACGGGCTCAATTGCTCTTATGAGCACAGCATGAGGGACTTCTGCCACGTTGGTTACCACATTGAACAAGTGATGAAATCCATATATTAAATAAACATAAGCAATGCCACCTGCCTCATACATGACACGGGTTCTCTCTGTTTTGCGGTTCCCGAATGCGTGAGAAGCTTTATCAATGGTTCCGGCATAGGCTTCGGTTTCTACAATCATGCCTCCGGTTACTCCTTCGTCATCAATATCAGTCATGAGGAATTTCCCCAGCAGGTCACGCGCAATTTGCACGACATCATGATGCTGATAAAAAGCTAAGGGAAGCCTGGGATACATTGTTATTACTCAGGATTGAGAACTGCAACTTCTGCAACACGTATGGCATGCCCATCAAACTGCGGAACGACAGTGGCCTGGTCTTTTTTAAGACAATATTCAATATCTTTTTCCAGGTTTAAATGCCCCAGTCGCTGCCTGTGAGAGGATTTTCTGAGGAATTCAGGGATATTATCCTTTACAGAATGATATAATGTTAAAGATGAAAGCGCGCTATCGCAATCAGAATCAAAACCAAAATCATAGTTATTTAACAGTCGGTTTGTCAAAGCTCCGGCGAATAACGAATCCTCTATACTGAATTTATTTTTCCATCCTGCGCAAAGCAGAAGTACGTCTTCGTTTTCTCTATAAAGCATTTCTGCAAGTGCAGATATATTTGTAAAAGCTCCTGCAAATACTTTTTTGGCATGTTTTACCTGGAGCATGGCCATTGTACAGTTTGAAGTAGTAAGTACAACGGTTTCCCCTATAAGTTCCGGCTTCATAAAAGCAAAAGGAGAATTTCCAAAATCAAATCCTTCCACTACCTCACCTTTTCGCTCCGCCGCTGTTATATACCCTTTCGCCTTGTATTCAAGGGCGTCTTCAATATCTTTTACAGGAATTATTTCCTTCACCCCATATTGAAGTGCCGTGATAATGGCGCTTGTTGCTCTGAACACATCAATCACCACTACTACCCTGTCTTCAATTTCGTAAAACGGAAGAAGCGCCGGTGAAAAACAGACTTCTATATTTCTTTGCGTTTTTATAATTCGGAAATTTTAACTGTTGTGATAAAAAGGCAACTTAACAACTTTGGCATCCTGCATTTTATTGCGGATGCTGACCTTTACACTCGTACCTTCTTTGGCATTTGCAAGCGTAACATATCCCATTGCAATAGGTTTATTCAAACTTGGTGACATGGTACCTGATGTTATTTCACCGATACGTGTCTCACCTGCTGCATCATAAATTTCAAAATCCTGTCTTGGAATTACTTTGTCAAACAATTCCAGACCCACCAGTTTCTTTTGCAAACCATCCCTTTTCAGGTTTTCAAGAAGGCTCTTGGAAACAAATTCCTTATTGAATTTGGTAATCCAGCCCAATCCTGCTTCCAATGGACTCGTTGCGTCATTTATATCATGGCCATAGAGGCAAAAGCCCATTTCGAGTCTTAAAGTATCGCGGCAGCCTAATCCGGCAGGTTTTATGCCAAAAGGCTTGCCTGCTTCAAAAACAGCATCCCATATATGGGCGGCATCTTTGTTTTTGCAATACAATTCAAATCCACCTGAACCAGTATATCCGGTGGCTGAAATGATAACGTCAGAAACACCTGCAAAAGTCCCGATCTTAAAATGATAATATGGTATTTCACTTAAATTTTCTGTGGTAAGCGTCTGCAAAGCGGCCGTTGCTTTAGGACCCTGAACGGCTAGCAATGAAATCCTGTCCGATATATCTGTAAGCTGCACACCATATTGCGCAGAATGTTTCCTGATCCAGTTAAAATCTTTTTCTATGTTTGATGCATTCACAACCAGAAGATAGCTTCCTTCACCTTTTTTGTATACCAAAAGATCGTCGATGATGCCGCCGTACTCGTTTGGCAGACAGCTGTATTGCACACGACCCGGGGTCAACACAGAAACATCGTTTGAGGTAAGATGCTGTAACAATGCTTCAGCACCCTCACCATCCACTTCAAACTCACCCATATGCGACACATCAAACACCCCTATATTATTCCTGACGTTCTGGTGTTCATCCACAATTCCTGAATAAGATACGGGCATATCATATCCGGCAAAAGGAACCATCTTCGCGCCAAGCGCAACATGTTTATCGTAAAGTGCAGTTTGTTTCATTTCTGATTTTTGATTAAAGCACAAAGATAACAAAATATTCAGGGGTTAGGAATAAGGGGTAAGGGATAAGTAAATTTGTTTCTTAATCTGCACCTTTCTTTGCGCCTTTGCGCCTTTGCGAGCATTTTTCATACTTATCTTTGCATCTTGAAAAACAAACTCCTTTTTGTCTGCCAGCAATGCGGTGCCACCTCTGTACAGTGGAAGGGCAAATGCCCCTCATGTGGAGCGTGGAATGCTTATATTGAAGAAATTATCCCTGATAAAAGCACAAATCCTGCTGCAGGTGCCATTCCTTTTAAAGACGGACAGATCGTAACCCTCGGTGACCTGGCTACAGAGGAGATGCCCCGTCTTATAACCAAAGACAGCGAGATAAACAGGGTACTTGGCGGTGGACTCGTGCCCGGCTCTGTTATTCTGCTTGGTGGTGAACCGGGTATCGGTAAGTCAACTATTATGCTGCAACTGGCGCTGGAAAATAAAGACAGGCGCATATTATATGTATCCGGTGAAGAAAGCCTGAACCAGGTAAAACTCCGTGCCAACCGAATGGGACTTACCAATGACAATTGCTACCTCTTCCCTGAAACCACACTTGAACAGATACTGGCTGCAGCTAAGAAAACAGAGCCGGATATATTAATTATAGATTCCATACAGACTGTTTCTTCCGCGAATATTGATACTTCAGCGGGGAGTGTAGTACAGATCCGTGAATGTGCATCTGAACTCATCCGCTATGCCAAATCGAGCGGCGCAGCTGTGTTCCTTATCGGGCATATTACCAAGGATGGTTATATCGCAGGACCAAAGATCCTGGAACATATTGTAGATACGGTATTATATTTTGAAGGCGACCGGCATTACAATTACCGCATTCTCCGCACCATGAAAAACCGTTTTGGTTCTGTGGCAGAGATCGGTATTTATGAAATGAGTGACAAGGGTTTGCGCCCTGTATTAAATCCTTCTGAAATCCTGCTTACCACCCGCGACGAAGCCCTGAGTGGTATTGCCATTGCAGCTATGCTCGAAGGCCTCCGACCTATGCTCATTGAAATACAGGCTTTGGTAAGCCCCTCTCCTTTTTCTACCCCGCAACGCACGGCAACAGGGTTCGACTCCAAACGAATGGCGATGCACCTGGCTGTACTCGAGAAACGATGTGGTTTGCGCATTAATATCCATGATGTATTTCTCAATATTGCAGGCGGGTTAAAAGTAGAAGACCCCGCCATAGACCTGGCTGCGGTTGTGGCAATGGCCTCATCCTTTCATGATATCGCATTACCCGCCGAAGCATGTTTTGCAGGTGAAATAGGATTATCAGGTGAGATCCGCCCGGTGAACCAGATAGAACTCCGCATCAGCGAAGCAGAAAAGCTGGGATTCAAGAAATTCTTTCTCTCTTCATACAACCAGAAATCCGTCACCCGCAAGTTCAAAAATATTGAACTGATCTATACCGAAACGGTAGATAAGCTGCTGAAAAAGATGTTTTGAAAAATCAGGAGTTAGGGGTTAGGAGTCAGGAATTAGTAGGCGTCATTACGGACAACTCCTTCTGCGTCGGCCCTGAGCTTGTCGAAGGGCAAAGCAACCACGGTCATTCGTGATTCGTAATTCATAATTAAGTCTGCCAACTACCAACAAAAATAGTGTTGGATTTTGTTGGGAAAGGTGTTGGTATTTGTTCCCGCAACAATGCAGAGACAGTGGCATTACCCTGTCTCCCTATATGCAAACACCGATAATATCATTCTTTAGATTTCAAGGGAGGAAACAAGGCAATGCCTTTGTCTCTACAAATAATAATCGAATCTTTCATTTTTCCGCCTTACCCCTTACCCCTTACGCCTTACGCCTAAAATCCCCTATCTTTGCCCCTTCATGGGAAGGAAATAAGGTTTTCGTGGATTACAAACAGATTCTTCATAACATTAATCCGTACTGGCAGATGGCCCGGAAATACACAGGTATATTCCTGCGTTTTTTCAAAACCCCTATTCCTGACAATCCAAAACCTTCATTCTGGTTTATACTCATCGGCAAGAAAATGCTGGCCATTTTCCTTTGCATGTTTGTGTATTTCGGGCTCGTGAGCATCAATTTTCTTTGGCTGTTTGGCAAATCGCCCAGCCTGGAACAATTGCAACGCCCCAAAATGGAACAGGCCTCGGAGGTGTATTCATCCGACAGTGTATTGATCGGGAAATATTACAATGAAAACCGAATTCCTGTTACCTATAATGAAATATCTCCCTGGGTCATCAAGGCACTCGTAGCTACCGAAGATGTGCGATTCTATGAACATACGGGTATTGATTTTACGGCATTGCCTTCTATTTTTATTTATACCCTGAGGGGCGATAACAGGGGTGCAAGTACGTTGACACAACAGCTTGCCAAAAACCTTTACAAAACCCGTGGCGGTGGCTCCAAAGGATTGCTGGGATATATTCCAGGTCTCAATATCATCATTGATAAAACCAAGGAATGGCTCACGGCTATCGGACTGGAACGGAGGTTTACCAAAGAAGAGATCATCACCATGTACCTCAATACGGTTGATTTCGGCTCGAATGCTTTCGGAATTCATACGGCCTCGAAGACCTTTTTTGATGTATCACCCGATAGCCTGAATATTGAACAATCTGCCGTGCTGGTCGGGTTGCTTAAGGCTCCTACCACATATAGTCCGCTGCTGCACCCTTCACGCGCAAAAACAAGGAGAAATACGGTGCTTGCACAGATGGTTAAATACAAGATTATTCCCAAAGCCACCTATGATACCCTGAAAACAAAGCCTATTGTGCTGGATTATCAGACAGAAAACAATTTCGATGGACCGGCAACGTATTTCCGTGGGGTTCTCAACACATACCTGAAAGACTGGTGCGATAAAAACGGTTATGATCTGTACACCGATGGCCTTAAAATATATACGACCATTAACAGCCGCATGCAGGAATATGCTGAAGAAGCTGTGCAGGAACACATGAGCGACCTGCAGAATAAGTTTTTCAAGTCATGGACAGGAAAGAACCCATGGATAGACGCTAACGGTGAAGAAATACCGGATTTTATTGATTCCATTTCCCGGCATCTTCCCATCTATCGCTGGCTGAAAAAGAAGTACAAAAACGATACGGCGAAAATCTCAGAAGAGATGAATCGCCCGAAGGATATGACCGTGTTTTCATGGCATGGCGAACGGGATACTACTATGAGTACCATTGATTCACTGGCGTACTATAAAAAGTTTTTACATGCAGGTTTTATGTCGATGGATCCTTATACCGGGCAGATCAAAGCCTGGGTGGGTGGTATCAATTATAAGTATTTTCAATATGATCATGTGATGCAGGCCAAACGTCAGCCGGGCTCTACCTTTAAACCGATTCTATACGCTGCGGCATTCGAAAACGGTTGGGGACCTTGTGACAGCCTTCGCGATACAGCAGTTACTGTTCATTATGTAGAAAAAGGCGTGAAGAAAACCTGGAGTCCACACAATGCAGATTTTATTTTCACGGGACAGAAAATGACTTTAAGGAGAGCGATGGGCAAATCAGTGAATTCTATTGCCGCGCAGTTAACCAATAAAATAGGCTGGACGACAGTTATTGATTATGCCCACAGGTTGGGCATAGAAAGCAAACTGGATACGGTACCCAGTATCGGTCTTGGTTCAAGTGATGTGTCTGTATATGAACTTGTTGGAGCATACAGCACTTTTATGAACAAAGGCATTTATACCAAGCCCATGTTTATCACCAAAATATCAGACCGCAACGGCAAGGTGATACAGGAGTTTAATCCGGAAACGCACAGGGCCATAAGTCCTGAAACAGCCTACCTGATGACCTATATGCTGCGAGGAGGCATTGAAGAGCCGGGAGGCACCAGCCAGAACCTCTGGACTTTCCCGGAAATATTCAAAGGCAATGAGGTCGGCGGAAAAACGGGTACATCCTCTCACCATTCAGACGGCTGGTTTATAGGCGTAACCAAAGATGTGGTAGCAGGTATGTGGGTAGGCGGTGATGACAGAAGTATCCATTTCAAGACATCAGAAATGGGTGAAGGTTCTCATGTGGCACTTCCCATTTTCGGGCGGTATATGACAAAAGTATATGCCGATAAATCACTTGGATTTAAAATGGGATATTTTCCAAAAGCTACTGTACCTATCAGTAAACCATGCAATTGCCGGACGGTATTGCCAAAGGATACCACTCAAAAAATACTGCCGGATTCACTTGCCGGGAAAGAAGGCGAGGATTTGTAAATTCTTATTCTTAAATTTATCGTTGTATAAATTTTATATCTCTTGTATCAATCTTTTTATCAATCGCCAGCCGGATTATTATCTATAAAAGCATCCAATAATGGAATTACTGAAATCGGTTTTGTGAAGGAGGAGATAAATAATCCTGTTTTAGACACAGCAAATCCTTTTATTGCAGAATGCATATCCGAGCTTGAAGAATATTTTTCAGGCGAGCGTCAAACTTTCACCGTTCCATTAGACCCGGAAGGAACCGGATTTCAAAAAGAAGTCTGGGCAGAACTTGTTAAAATTCCTTATGGCAAAACCATATCATATCTGAACCTGGCTATCAAATTGGGCGATGCTAAGAAAATAAGGGCAGTGGGCGGTGCAAACGGCAAAAACCCGATCGCCATCATAGTTCCCTGTCACAGGGTAATAGGATCAGACGGCAGCCTTACGGGATATGCAGGAGGTATGGATAAAAAAAGATGGCTACTCAGGTTCGAAGGGGTTATTAAACCGGATCTTTTCAATGATCAATGATCAATAACTAAAATGATCAATGTATTTGATTTGCCAATTGATCATTGATCCCTGATTCCTGTTACCAACAAACACCAACACTATTCTTGTTGGTAGTTGGTAATTTCAAGTTGAGCAATGACATTTTATTTGCAACCCTGAAAGGGTTAAACAACAATAACCCCGGGTGTAACCCGGGGAACTGAAAAGCCCGGGAATTGCAACCCTGAAGGGGTTGAACAGTAACAACAAAATGTCCGGATGTTCAACCCCTTCAGGGTTGGTAAAAATAAAATATCATCTATCCACGGGTTGCACCCATGGCTATTATTATTCAACCCCTTTCAGGGTTGCAAAGCAAAAAAAACGAGTTTGATTTACTCCACTCTCTATCAAAAACCGAGTTTGATATTAATAATTACCAACACCCTACCAACAAAACACCAACACTATTCTTGTTGGTAGTTGGTAAATCCGGATCTAATTAGCTGACAACTGTTGCTGACTCTTTACTTTCAAGGATAAACGTAATGGCCGTATATCCGTTTTCATTGGCAGAAGAGGCCGATACGGCTTCGTAGGAATCGACTATTTCCCAGCCATTATCCAGAAGTTTATTGAGTTCGGTATGCTCAATAAAATCACGTTCTATATGATTTACAGTAACATTATTACTGACAGACATGCGGATGGTAACTACTTTCTGGGCCATAATTATCTTGCTATTGGATTGAAGTACGAAGATAGCCTGAATTCCCCGATAAGTATTTTGTATTTTTGTGTATTGTGAAACATTTTAATCATATGGCTGAAACATCTTTAAAAACATTTAAAGACTGGGTATCCATAGTTCTTTTTATGATCCCTTTCAGCTCATTAGCCCAGTTTACTCCGGGAACAGGTGAGGACTCCATAAAAGTTACACCCAACATCGCGCCTCACAGAACCATCGCAAAATTTTCAGTTTTTGCACCCATTGAAGAGAAGAACTGCTTAAGGCTTAGCGTTGAATTTACCCTAAACGACAGATTGAGTATTGAACCGGAAATAGGATATATTTACAACAATTCTATAGGGTCTCAAAGGCTTAATAATAATATGGTGAATGGAGAAACGCGGCTCGGATTAAGATATTATTTTCCTGAGAATATCCTTACCGGTTTATATACTGGCATTTTGATGCATTATGCTTCCGACAATTATGGAACAGGAATCATCAGAAACTATCATCCGTCAAATCCTGACAGTGCTTTTTATGATTTTTCAAATCCGGCCAGGTTTCATGAAAACGATTATGCCTTGTTTTGTATTATTGGGTTACAGCCGGTAGTCAGCAGGCATATCAATTTTGATATTTCAGGAGGATTTGGCTGTTTCGCACAGCAGACTACCACCCTTTATGATCCGTATATATCGGCAAGTACAAAACTGCCTTTTAGTTCTATTGTATATAAGGCCCAGGGCATTATATCGCTAAAGGCAGGGTATATCTTTTAAATATAAATAAAAAAGCCCTGTTCTCAATTGAACAGGGCTTTCAAAACGTTAAGCAAATTTTTAGTTCTTCACTAATCTCAGGTAGGCAGATTTACCTGTTTGGTTTTCAATTACATTCACAATATAAATACCCGTTTTCAGATTAGATATATTTAATGGAATATTGGCTTGATTGCCGGTAGTGCTAAATACCATTTTGCCATCTATATTAAGTATTGATATGGTTTTGGCATTATCAGAACCGGTTGATACCATTACCTGGCTCTGAGCAGGGTTTGGATAAAGGTTGCAAAGGAAATCGTTCAGGATTTTTTCATTTACACCTGAAGTGTGTACATGTTGCGCAATGCTGTCACCTTCCAGGGTAATATTATCATACCTGTGGTTGCCGCTGGATCCTGAATTAGGAGCAGTAGTCCTGAGCATAAACTGAAAGTTTGGATTGTTGTTTACAGCAGCATCAGCACCAAAATTAATACTGATCAGGTTCCATGTCCCATCAGTTATTGAATCCGTTATGATCGACATTCCTTTCTGCCTCCAGGTAGTTCCACCATCAGTACTGTAATTAAACAATTCCCTTCCTCCTGCAGAACCGGTTGGCCCGAAGCTCGACAGTTCCAGTTCGTATTTGAGGGTGATGTTTTTATAACCGGTAGTAGGTAATTTAAATAACAACTCCATGCTGTCATTAGGGTTTCTTACTCTAAGTGCATTGTTTGTTCCGGTAGCTTGTCCTTTTTCAGTGAGGCGGGCATTAATAGTATCACCGGCTACATTGTCCCAATAAGTAGCATATTTGCTGGAAACCTTGTAGGCAGGGATATCAGAAATGGTTGCATTTGCTGTTCCAAGTGTAGAATAGTCAGCAGGAATAGGTTTCATCAATGATGGACTTCCGGCGGCAGAAGTACCCGTATTCAAGGTGTTAAAATGCCAGTAGTGAATCAATTTTTGTGCAGATGCTCCTATACTATCACCTTGTAAGCTCACATTATCAAATCTTGTATTACCACTTGAGCCTGAATTAGGAGCCGCTGATTTTATCCTGAAAATAAAACCACTATTGTTATTTACAGCAGGATCTCCTGAAAAACTTACAGTAACAAGGTTGAAGGTTCCGTTATTAAAAGAATCTTTCGGATAGGTAATACAACCCTCAACACCCGAAGTTCTCCAGGTTTTACCTGCATCAACGCTATAATCAAAGTACAGGTTGGCCGGTGCGGAGGCAGTAGGTCCGAAACTCGATCTTTCTGTTGCAAAACGCATTGTAATATTCTGATAATGCGTCGTTGGCATATAAAATCTTAATTCCATGCTATCACTTGGGTTTCTTTCTCTAAGGGCATTGTTACCAGATGCAGCTCCTGCAGGGCCATTAAGTAGATTATTAAATGTGTCAGAAGCATCGCCGGCCACATTATCCCAATAAGTAGCATATTTAGCTGAAACTGTAGTCCTTGGAACATATGTTATGTATGCATTTGTTACACCAAGAGATGAAACATCAGCATTAATAGGTTTGAGTAGTGATACACTTCCTGCTGCTGCAGTACCGGTGCTCAGGCTATTAAAGTTCCAGAAATGAATTAATTTCTGTTGTGCAAAAGAGATTGTAGTTGTCAAGGATAAAACAACTATCATAAGGGTTTTTAGTAAGTTTTTTTTCATTTTAGAGATTCGTTTTTATTATGCCGCAAAAGTAGCTGAGCTAAAAAAAACCAATCATTACGTTTAGATTAAGGAATTGTTAGCGACAGGAGTCAGGAGTCAGCAATCAGGAGTTAGGAGTTAGGAAAAAATGATCAATCCCGAATAAGGCGCCGAATAAGGCGGGACAGGTTAATCAATGATCTATAATAACAGTGGAAACAATATCTAACACTACCTGTGTTGGTATTTTAGAAATGAGAAGTAAGGGTAAGGCACCCGGTACTCACCAATTCACCAACTTACAAATTCACCAACTTTCTTAGACCGGCTTAAACTGCTGAAAACTCTGCTTGCAATCGTAGCAATAATGAATGGAACGGCATAATGTCGGTCCGAAAGGGGATTGCATAGTGGTATTGTGACTTCCGCAACGGGGACAGGCGGCATCTTTAAGTTTTTCAAGATCCAGTTCGCCTTCGAATTTTATGGGAGGAGCAAGTTCAAAATTTTTTAAAGCTTCGCGCCCTTTATCTGTAATGAGATTGGAACTCCACTGCCTTTCAAAATCTACCTTTACATCTACTGCATAATCCGGCAGAATTTCATGGACTTTATCTTTGATCATCGACTGCATAATATGGATAGCGGGACAACCTGAAAAGGTGGGTGTCATGTATATGACAATGGATGCATTGTCTTCATCCACATCAATTTGCGGGATAATGCCAAGATCAATAACAGAAAGCGCCCTGATTTCAGGATCCATCACTTGTTCGAGTGTTTCCCGGACGATGCTTTCTGTTTGGATGATATCTTGTTTTAAATCATTCATTTCACTTCAAATTTACTGTCAATACTTATTTATTTGACTAAATTTCTCCAATATTACACTGTTAACAAAACATTAATGTGATAAGTTTGTATTTTGGTTGGTTTGACAATCATAATGAGCAAAGGAAGTAATAAGGAATAACCATAATGGCCCTGCCACATAAACTCAATATAAATTATACCGCACCAGAAGAAATAGGGAAAGCACTGAATGAAATTGCTGAATTCAAGGATTTTATCAAGTACTATGATGTAGGTACTGCTATGATCAAGCCTTATTTTGAGAAAGTCCACAGAGATGAACTGGAATCGCTGAGTGGATATTTTAACCCAGAAAAAACCAATATTGAATTTGACTTTTTACTTGCTGGCGATAAAGAGCCGGAAAATGATGTGGAGCGATTGACGCTAAATCTTTCCAATATCCTGAAATCTGTCGCAGGAGCAAAAGAAGAGGTCAGCCTGGCATCCCTTCAAAAAATACAGGTAGAACTGCACCAGGGCCTTGAACATGAGAGTTCGGGAATAGGGTTAAGAATGGAAACCAACAGTCTGTTTGCGGCCACGGAAGCTGTTCAGAATCTAAATCCTATTGATGCAGATCTGAAAACGTGGCTGGAGGACCTGATCAAAACGGCCAATACAAAGCAAACACCTGCCTTGATCAGATGCTGGCTGTTTTATTATTATTTCAATATATTTAAACCATACCCTGCTTATAATGAACTGGTTGCTTATGTGGTCTGCAAACGCATCCTTGCCTCAGACAAGCTGGATATGCTCAATACCCTGAACCTGGATAAATATGTTTTCAGAGATAAGAATTTTGTAGAAGTATTTAAAAAACTGACAGACACAGAAGATTATTACCTGAAACTAAGTCCTGACCTGAGCGAATATCTTGAAATATGCATCAAAGGTTTCCTCAACAATATCAGTGCAAGCCGCAATGGCGCTAACGATTGTGTAAGAACCCAACTCGATTTTGCATCCCTGACACCAAGACAAAAAAACAGCCTGAATTTCTGGCTGGAAAAGGCTTTCTATATTCATAAAGATAAACTGGACGAGCTCACACCCCGACAGCACGAAATGATGCTGCTAATAGCTAAATATGGCTCACTCAGCAACAAAGAACTGGTACCTGTATTCATGGTAGAACGCAAAACCATCCAGCGGGATTTCAACACTCTGCTCGAACTCAAACTCCTCGACCAGCGCGGGGGAGGACGCGGGCTGAGGTATTATATCAATATGAGAGTGGCGATTTAATTACGAATCATCGTGAACATAAAGTATTGGATATGGTTGATTTCTTGCTTAATTCTTGCCACTCTTTCTATTGTGATTATACTCAAATTGCATTCTTTACATAATAAAATAATTGAATCGCAATTACCAAAAATTCATATAGATAAAGATTCTATACCATCAAAAGCTATAAAGGATTCATCACAAGATTTTAAAAAAAATGCTGCGCGGATAATAGATATAATCTGCTCAGACACGAAAAAAGGTCAATCCAATAAGTTATTAAATATCAATAGAATAGAGCAAGATCTGTTGAAATGTTATCATAAGATCTATGAATGGGAGTTCAAAAAGTACATAGATAATCAAGACGACTCTATCGCAAAAGCCAACCTTGATTTTCGAAAAAAACTACAATATTATACTTCAACATACCCACAAACTTTGAAATATCATTTCAATCTGCTCAAATCTGACCGCCAAGTAGAAGGTTTGAATATTGCAACTTCACCAGATGGGAAATTCAGAATCTATTCATGGGATATCGGAAGAGGCGGAAGCATGAGATATTTCGACAATATTATTCAATTTCAATCGGATAAACTTTGTTCGGAATGCATCAATGCAGACTATGAAGGTGACTCAGACAATGGAGGATCTTACTCGGATGTATTTGAGGTAAACTCGGGAGTCATGACTTTTTATCTCGGCCGTATCAATAAAGTTAATTTTGGAACTGACTATGTTCAAGGGGTAAAATGTTTTTCTATTGATCATGGTAATCTTAATGATAGCATCCAGCTATTAGAAATTGATGGTGAGCTTACAAATCAATATCTTACTGAATTTAATCCATTTTCAGTTTACAGAAGTGATGAACAACGGCCTACAACTCTTGATATTATCCGAATTAAAGATTACGGGAAAACGATCAAAATTCCTTTTGTTGATAGTGTTGGTAGAGTAACGCACAAATTCGATACTTATAAATTTAATGGGATGTACTTTGTAAAGAGCAAAAATTGAATCCCAATTTTACCACATAGTTTTACAGCGAATTACCCCATAAGGGTAACATGATTGTAGAAAATCATTAAGATAAGGATATACGACCCAGTAAGGGTCGAACATCAGAATCAAACATTTTACAGGGATCATATCTCAAACGGGTTAACAATTTTCAAACCGGAAACATTTTTAAAATCGGAGACATTCCTTGTAATTAACTCCCAATCCTTTAAAATAGCCGTAGCAGCAATAATTGCGTCAGGTATTTTTAATTTCCCAGTTTTTCTAATTTCTACTGTTTGATTGATTATTTCATCAGAGATGCCTATAACAACTGCATGGTTTACAAATTCAACCAGCATCATGTTTTTCTCTTCTGAAAGTTGGCGCCAGCCTAATAATTCAATTTTTGTTATGGCGGAAATGTTGCATCCTCTTTTTAAAATATTATCCACAAAAATTCTGGCAGATTCAGTTAGAACGCCCTCGAAATAATAAATAATGATATTCGTATCAATCAGATAATCGATCCCATTCACCTCTAAGTGACTTTAATTGTTGGTCAATCTCTTCTAAACTCAGGCCGGATTTTATCTTACCGTAATATTGGGTAAAATCATATTTTGAAGCAATAAATTTCTCATCGGCGATGCTTTCAGACGGTAAAATGATAACCTCAATTTTTCTGTTCCTGAATATCTCAGGCAGCAAAATTTCGAGGATACTGTCTTTTACAGTGAGTATTTTTCGGTATGCTTCCATGATCTTATCTGACAAATTTAGTATTCTTCTTTTAAAACATAGCTAAATCCGTAAAGGTTCTTTCTTCAAATTACAAACCCCTCAATCTCCTTATCAACCTCTCCTGCCCTTTCTATATGCACATAATGACCGGCTTTCGGGAACAATACAAGTTTTGAGCCTTTGATTTCTTTGGCACCGCTTTTGGCGACAGATACCTGTGTTAAGGATGGGTTCAAAATCCGATGTGGAATCAATGCATCTTCCTCCCCGAAAATGATCAATGTGGGCTGGGTAATCAATTTTAAATGATCGAAGACTGGCTCATCCATCATTCCATTTATTGTTGCGAGGTAAACTTTAGCCGGTTGGATATTGGTTTTATACCCTGGTGGCAACGAAGCGAAATCAAAAAACTGCATGGAGTTTGCATAATTTTTAGCCTGGTCTCTCATCCATCGCTGACTGGAGATTGAAAACTGCTCAAAGCCAGCCGGGGCTATGAGTATTAGCTTGTTAACTAAGATTGGTTTTGAAATGGCCAAAACAATTGCAATCTGACCACCCAGGGAATGGCCTATGAGGCTTACCTGGCTCAGATTCTGTTGTATAAGAAATTCAGCTATCGTATCAGCAAAGAAAAAAGGAGTATAAGGATAATCACCTGCCTGTGATTGTCCGTGACCCGGAAGGTCTATGGCGATACAATGAAAATGTTTTTTGAGTCCTGGGATATTCTTTGCCCATGTTTGCATGGTTTCGCCAAGGCCATGAATGAAAACAAGGGTATCGGGATGCTCCTCACCTGCTTCAGAATAAGCGAGTTTGATACCGTTTATATTGGCGAAATGAATATCGGAAATGGGTTTAATCATGAATTACTGAGAAATTTACTTTGAGGCCTTTTCGTGTGATCTTCTTTGCGGCCTTTGCGAGAGATTTTTCACGCAAAGAACGCAAAGATTTCCGCAAAGAGCGCAAAGTTTTAAATCTAAATGAATTGATTTAGCTTTTCAATAAAAGTTTAACCGCAAATGAGATAAAGGTATCGCAAAAGATTTCATACGAATAGATTTTATTGTATTCTTTGCGAAGCCTTTGTGCTTCGTGGCTAAATTACCTTAAAAACAAAATCTCCCCAAAGATAACCTTTGAGGAGATTTCAATATACAAAGAATTTTCGGCCTTAATTATCTCTTGCCTCCAGCCATTTTTCAATAGCGGGGCCGAGTTCTTTTTGTGTTCTTGAACCTACAAAAACCCCGATATGTCCGCCAGGGAATTTATAGAGTTCCTTGTCTTTGGTGCCAACAAAGTCATTCAAAGGAATTGACGATGCCGGTGGAACCAGGTTGTCTTCGGATGCATAAATATTTAACAAAGGCATGGTGATGTTTTTCAGATCTACTGTATGATCACCTACTACAAGTTCGCCTTTTACCAGTTTGTTTTGTTGGTAAAGGTCTTTCATAAACTGGCGGTAACACTCCCCTGCCTGGTTCGGACTGTCATTGATCCATTTTTCCATACGGAGATAGTTCATGAGCTTATCCTGATCATCCATGATGTTTACAAGGTTCTGGAATTTGGAGGCCTGCGACATGGGTTTCAACAATGCAAAACCTGCATTCAGAAACTCTCCGGGAACAGTACCATATCCATCTACAATATTATCCATATCCATGTCCTTAGCCCATTTGAATAGCAAACCGTCATTGGTTGAAAATTCAATAGGAGTAACCATGGTGATCAGATTTTTGACCTTCTCCGGATAGATTGAAGCATAGATAGAAGAAAATGTCCCTCCCTGGCAAACGCCCATAAGTGTAATTGCATCTACTTTATTCTGTTCGCGAATAATATCAACGGCATCATTCAGATATCCGTTGATATAATCATCCATGGTCAGGTATTTGTCTGCCTGGGTTGGGTATCCCCAATCCATCAGGTACAAATCAACCCCAAGGGCAAGCAGGTTCTTCACAAGACTCCTGTCGGGCTGCAAATCAAGCATATCCTGGCGATTAACTAATGCATATGCTATCAAAACCGGGGTTTTGAATTTTGCAGGTGTTTCACGATCATAATGAAACAAGGTTACCTTATCTCTCTTCCAGACTTGCGTTTTCGCTGTCTGGGCAACGAGAATTTCGCCGGTATTCTGCAGGTTTTCGTAACCTTTGACAAGTTTCTCGCTTACCGAGGCCATTTCCTCAGCAAGTGTTTTTGTTTCTATTTCCATTTCCTGGAGTATAAAATATATTAGTTATTTTTTTGAAGACGAAGTTTTTGTTGTTTTAGGTTCAGTTGCCTTAGCTTCTGTTTTTACTTCTGCTTCAGCTTTCTCGCTTGACTTTACAATTCCATCTTTTACCAGGCCTGCCAATTGTTTGCTCATTTCATAAACCTGTTTCTTCAAATCATAGTTGGTTTTGTACAACTCATCCAGTTGCGATTTCAATACCACAGGATATGCAGCCAGGTTCATTTCCATCAATTTATCGCTTGTAGTCCTGATTTGTGAATCGAGGGTTACCAGTTCTCCCTGAAGTTTCGAAAATTCATCTGTATGGAACAAGTCTTCAAATGCTTTACCATTTGTAGCGATCCAGTTGGTATAAAATGCGTTGAAATCAATATTTGCTTCTCCTTTTTGAGCTTTAGCAGCAAAATCTTCAATAATCTGCTCATTTACTTTTGCTCCATGGGTGTAAACGAGGTATTGCAGCTTTGCAAGCTTATTAGCCGATGCAACATATAGTTCTGATAATTCATTCATAAACATCATTTGTGCTTTTTCTTTTCCTTCCGGCATCAGCTTAAAGAAAGGAGAAACAGAAGTTTTGAATTGCGAATTGATGTTTTTGAACATTTCAGTAAAGAATGCTTCATTTTCAGGAAGCTTAGCAGCAAATTGCTCTACATTAGTTTTAAAACTGTTGTAACTTTCTTTTGCTGAATTCCCCATTTGCTCATACCAGCCGGTCATTGTTTTTACATACTGGTCGTATGCATTTTTCAATGGGTTCAAAGCGTCAAAGCCGAACATTTTGTCCATCAGTTCTTTGTAAAGAACAGGATTCATCATTTTCTTATATTCTTCGCTGTTGAATATCTTGTTTTCAGCAGCCTTGAATACAGGGCTCCACAATTCGTATAATTTCATAAAGCTTTCAAAGCCTTTTTTCAGATTTTCCGTGGTATCCTGAATGGTTTTGGATATCATATCCGCTGATGCTGCTCCGTCAAAAGGCATTTTCATGGTATCAGACATTGATTTTAAAGAATTGGTCCATGTTTCCTGGTATTTGCGGGCATTATCCATCAAAATATTTGATGACATTGCATTTGCAAAAGGGTTATGACCGTTCATTCCGGGAATGAAATCCGTCATTTTTTTGGATGCATCCGTCCACATATTGATCGTTTTTTCCTGGAAGTTTTTCCATTGATCAAAAAATCCTTCTACGGTATTTTCCATTTTATCTTTAACTTCTTCGCCAGCTTTTTCAGCTCCAGAGGTGAATGTCTTAAGGTTTTCCTGTTGTTTTTTCAACCATTCCTGGTACATTTCGGTACCTTTGGTTAAAAGCTGCCCTCCGGCAATATTTTTTTGGAGTTCCTGAGCTTTTTCAGTCCAGTTTTCCATCATTGACTTCTGAGTTTCTACCCAGTTTTCAAAGAAATTTTTAGTGTTTTCCATAGTATAATTGGTTTAATTCATTTTTTCCTCAATTCCGCCGCAAAGGTAGGGCTTTAATGTTAAAAAATGGTGACATTTCTCAGTTTAATGTTTTCTTAATGAAAAGGTTAATACCTTTGTCGCCAAATCCTATTTTAAACGATTTAAAGATAGATTTCATAAAAAATAAATAACAAAAAAATGATAGAAACTGGTCAGGTTTATAAGCATGTTTTCTCATTTTCACAAAATGATGTCGAAAAATTTGCCGATGTTACAGGTGATAAAAACCCTATTCACCTTGATAACGCTTACGCAGCCCAAACTGTTTTCAAGAGACCGATTATGCATGGATTTCTTGGCGGATCCATTTTCTCAAAGGTATTCGGCACCCTGTTTCCAGGAGAAGGAACCATCTATCTGAAACAATCCATGGCATTTGTAAAACCGATGTTTGTTGATACTGAATATGAGGCTGTTTTCACTGTACGAGAGGTAATTAAAGAGAAAAACAGGGCTATTATTGACACGATTATAAACGAAATATCATCTGGTGATGCTACCATTAAAGGTGAAGCAACCGTGATGAATACTAGGGAATTCGTATAGAATACTTGCAAAAACTCCATTTTTATCGCCGTAACCTTAATCCTCCTCCATTTGGAGAAGGGTTAAGGCATGTTTTTGAAAGTCTCCTTTTTGAATTTTAATTCCCGCAGTATTTTTTGAGCACATCCTGGGCTTTTTTCACCCCAAGACTGGCGGCCTTATGCAGATCCTCACAAGCCTTATCATGTTGTCCGATCTGGGCATAAACATAGGCACGGTTGGCATATCCTTCTCCGCCTTTAGGCTTTAGTTGAATAACTCTCGAATAATCTTTAATAGCCAGGTCAGGATGCTTCATGTCAAAATTTATCTTGCCCCTGGTGTTCAACACCAGTACATTTTTGGGGTCGTTTTCAATGAGTTTTGTCAGGTATTCCCTTGCCAAACTATCATCACCGATTTTCATCTCAGACATACCCAGGTAGAACCATGTATCATTGTTTTTGCGTACTTTGGTAGACTCTTTAAGATCAGAAATACATTCCTTATACATAGCCTCTTCATACATGATAACGCCACGCAGCAGCAGAACATCCGGGTCTGTAGGTTTCAATCTGTATGCTGCATTTAAGTCTTTCAACGCTTCTTTATTATCATGCTGAAACCTGCGGATGGATCCATGCTGAAGATAAGCCTGCCAGCTATTTGGATTATATACAATTGTATTTGAAAAATCCGCTTCAGCCTCTTTCTCCTTCTTAAGCGAAAGGTAAGCATTACCCCGACTCAGATATATAGCTGCACGCATTTCCGAATCCTTATCTACTTTAAGCCCTTTTTCATAGTCTAAAAGCGCTTTATCGGTTTTATGGACCTGCATATATAAATAGGCCTGGTTCATATAGGCTGCGGCAGCGGAACTATCAAGCCCAATAACGGTGTCGTAATCCCGTATAGCATTGTCATATTTCATAAGATATGTTTCAGCCTGTGCACGATCATAATACATATATTGCTGCCTGAAAGATGTTTTTTTAATCCTGAGATCGCAATACTTAAATGCTCCTTCATAATCTCCAGCCATCATTTTTATTCTGACAGAATCACCATATTTTTTTAGAATTGAATCTGGTGAATTCTGAAGTGGAGCTTCCTGCTGCATATGTGGGGGAGGAGGAAGCTGACCCACCGGAGGAGTATTTGACATTGAAGCAGGCGGTTTCGGTGGAGGACTAACCTGTGCATGCATATTATGAGGAAAAAAAATAATACATAGCAGCACCAGGAAATATTTAAGAGTATTCATAGAAATAAAAACTTAGCAGATTTTAACGCAAATTTATGAAATCCATTGTTAAGAGTTGAAATTTCCCCCATAGATAGCCCCACCAATGCTGTCATGGCTTGCTCCGGTAACTGAAGCATAGGTATTATTCTGATTGAGAACCCTTAGTACCCCAAGAAAAGCAAATATCAACGCTTCTTTAAAATGAATGAGTTCCTCGTCGGGAACGATTACTTTCAATATTGTCTTTTTTTTAATTTTACTCACAAGCGTTTTATTCAATGCCCCTCCTCCGGTGATAAGAACAGATCCGGCATCTTTTTCTATTGCTTTTGAAATCTGGAATGTAATATGTTCCGAAACTGTAGCCAACTTATCAGCAATACTTACAGGAAAATCCTGAATTAAAGGCAGTAACTCTGAAAGCATGGTTTCCTTATCAAGTGATTTCGGGGCAGACTTTTGATAATAATCCCATTGATCAAGCATATCAAGAAGTTCATTATTTATTACACCGGTTTCAGCAATCTTCCCGCTTTCATCATATTCCAAACCTATTTCGTTTGCCAAAGCATTCAGCAACAGGTTACAGCCACAAATATCATAGGCTAACCTTATGCCCTCTTTATCAAATGAAATATTGGCAATCCCACCAAGATTCATGCAATAATCATATTCTTTAAATAAAATGGCATCGCCTGCCGGTACCAACGGAGCTCCTTGTCCACCGAGGTTGACATCAACGGATCTGAAATCGCAAACCACTGGAATTCCTGTTTTTGCATATATGGATGCTCCTGACCCCATTTGAAAACTGAGTCTTTTATCAGGCCGGTGAAAAACAGTATGGCCGTGAGAAGCTATGAAATCAGGATCGGCATTGAATTTATCTTTAAAGGAAACAATGATCTCTCCGATGTATTGCCCATACTCCTGGTCGAGTAATAAAAGATCCAATCCACTCAGCAAATGGGCATCATTTAATTTCTGTTTCCAACTTTGACTATAAGGATAACATTCCGCTGCAACTATTTTAAAAGACCAGCCTTTGGCATCTTCATAATCAAATTGGCAGAAAGCAAGGTCAAGCCCATCAAGTGAAGTACCTGACATCAAGCCGATAACAGACCATTTGGTTCTCAATTTCTTTAAATTTAAATTCTAACTTCGAAATTAAGTAAACAAGAATTGAGAAAAGCATTGATCCGATCATAAGATCAGTAAATTCGGATATATCTCAAATTGATTTATTCATAACTTTGTCAAAACTTGAATTTGATTTATCAACGTTTCTTATCCGTAAATGAATTAGCATATGAAAAAAAATTACTTAGTTATTCTAGTCATTTTATGTGGTTTACCTTCACTCAAAGCACAAAAGGTCATCGACTATTCCATCAGGGTTAGTGCAACGGTACAGAAATCTCCTGCCTCCATTACCCTACATTGGCCTAAAGATACAAGCATTGTATTAAATTTTTATGTTTATAAAAAACTAAAAAAGGATGCCAGTTTTAAGACACTTTTGGCCACATTACCAGCAACTGATACGACCTACACAGACAATAATGTAACAGTTGGTACTTATTATGAATATGAAATTGTAAAAACAATCAAAAACGGCGCTTATTATGGTTTTGGTTATATCGCCTCGGGCATCGAAGTTCCGGTAACTGAAGGCAGAGGCCAGATTACTTTGTTATATGATAAAAACTTCGTTCCAACCTTGCAGGCTCAAATCGAAAGACTCATTTTAGATATGACAGAAGACGGTTGGACTGTTATTTCCCATGCCGTGAATACAACAGATAGCGTAACCGTTATCCATGGTATTATAGAATCAGATTATAATGAAAATGCTAATCTAAAGGCTGTTTTTTTGCTTGGACATATCCCCGTACCTTATTCCGGGGGAAATCAAAGTTATGGTTTGAATCCTATAGATGGACATAAACCGCAGCACGAAGGTGCATGGCCTGCAGATATATATTATTCGGATATGAATGGCAACTGGACGGATGCTTCTGTAAATGATACCGTTGGGGACTACCCGGCACAGCATAATGTTCCGGGAGATGGAAAATTTGACCAGGATGTAATTCCTGCATCGGTTGTTCTGGAAGTTGGCAGGGTTGACATGTATGACATGCCTGATTTTGCCCCATTATCTGAAATGGATCTGATTAAAAGATACCTGGACAAAGATCATAATTGGCGGGTTGGCAAAGTCACAATGCAGCAAAGAGGTTTTGTTAAAGATTATTTCGGAACAACAGGTGGGGAATCTTTTGCAGCTGCCGGTTACAAAAACTTTGCCCCTATGTTCGGCGCTAAAAATATCATCGATACCGGAACCTGGGAAAAGGTTCTTTCAAAGAACAGCTTTTTATGGTCATATGGCTGTGGCCCGGGATCCATTACCAATGCAGGTGGACTTTCTCAGACAACAGATTTTGCTACAGACTCTCTTCAAACCGTTTTTATGACCCTCTTCGGCAGCTGGTTTGGCGACTGGAATACTACTAATAATTATCTTCGTGCCCCTCTGGCTTCCAAAGGACCAATTCTTACAGATTGCTGGAATGGAAGACCTCAATGGCAGTTTCATCATATGGCTATGGGCGATAATATAGGATATAGTGCCCTCATTAATTTCAATAATTATGCAAACGGCACTTCAGACCATTCCAATTATTTCAGAAGCAGTCTTATGGGGTCATCTGACCGTATGATTCATGTAGCCCTTATGGGTGATCCTACAGTGCGTATGCATGTTGTGCAGCCTCCGGGAGCATTGGTTCTGAGCCATAATAAACTTGTAGTAAGCCTTAACTGGACTGCCTCATCCGAGCCCGGAATTTCAGGCTATTATGTTTATCGCTCCGCTGGTTTGGATCAGCCTTTTGTAAACATTAGCAACAGTATTGTTACGGGAACATCTTTTACAGATAATAATGCTTTGCATCATAAGAATTTTTATATGGTCCGTGCTGTAAAACTGGAACAAAATTCCAGCGGCAGTTACTTCAATATCAGCCAGGGAAGTATGGATACTTTGACAACCGATAATTCGGGTTTTGCTATGTCCAATAATGCAATAAAAAACATAAATGTATTTCCAAATCCGGGGAATAACCTGTTTCACATTACCTGGCAGGGAAGTGAATACAGCCAGGGTATGATGAAGGTGACGGATATCCTTGGTCATGAACTGATCAATCTTTCCTTATCGGATCTGACACATGCTCATACAATTGATATAGATCTAGGCGATTATGCAAAAGGTGTTTACATGGTTAAGATAACAAACGGAAAAGATGTTTATGTGCAACGCGTTGTTAAGGATTGAAAGATTGAAAGATCAAAAGATTGAATAATTCGCTGTTCCAAGACCAATCAACAGTTTTTCAATTGCGTTGTGTATCTCCTGAGATGAAGAAGTATAATTGTTCACAATCAGCGTAAAGCATTCCCATTTCCCTGATTTATTTTTTATATATCCGCTATAAGCACGGATGCCATTAATATGTCCGGTTTTACAAAAGACAATACCATCTATTGCGGTTCCTTTGCCCATGCTTTTCATGGCACCGCTTTGGCCAGCAACGGGCAAAGATTTGAGAAAATCCGAATAATAAAACTGTTGCTTTATGACAGATAACATTTTGCATAATTGAAGTGCTGAAATCCTGTCTGATTTGGAAAGCCCGCATCCATCGTCCATAAATAATCCAGAGGTATCAACTTCATGATCATGCCAGTATTTTTTAACGACTGCAACACCGCTTTGTCTCGTACCTATACCCTTCTTAATATAGCCCATTTCTTTAAGCATGCATTCTGCATACAAATTAATGCTGTTAAGGTTTGTGTAGTAAATAATATCCTTGAGATCAGGAGATTGAATGCTATCAATCCAGGTCATATTTTTGTTGGAATTACCAATTCCGCCACATTCAATCTGCCAGTCATTCAAATGACTAAGCATTCCGGATTCATATAGTTTTTTTGAAATATAGGAAGCTGCAAAAGCTGAAGGATTGGGTATTGCACCTTTAATAACAAAAGGTGATTTGGATAACGGGATACTACCGTCAACGCAGATGCTGGAATCAGTACTACCAGGATAGATATTCGATTGGTCGCCGGAATGAGGGCCGCCGGTGGTCAGACAGTTTTCAAAACTATAATGAGACAATTCTGGCGAAGTTGAAATAATTTTTACTTCCAATCCTGGTCGGGTACCGGATTGCAACCTGAGATCATATTTGTTTTCGCCAAAGTTAAAGGCACTGGCCCCGGCTCCGAAATAATTACCCGTATCATCACAGGCCCAGGAATGACAGCAAAACTGGTTATCATATCGGGAAATATCAACAATCAACTTACCTTCAATTTTTTTTATGCCTGCTCGTATTATTTTTTGATTTATTTGTTCTGCGGCTTCCGACACGCCTTCTTTTTCACCCCATCTGTCAGAACCAAATACAGGATCTCCTCCACCTATTATAATCACATCTCCATGGAGGATTCCTGAAGCATCCACATTCCCTTGATAAACAATTTTTGTTTTGAACCGGTAATGTTCGCTCAGTATTCCGAGAGCAGCGCCCGTCGTTGCAATCTTTAAACATGAGGCCGGTATGAGTGCCAATGAGTCATGATAACTGAATATCATATTACCATCATCCGCATTCATTATACTAAAACCAACCATGCTGCCTCGTAGCGCAGGATCATTCAGAAAAGAATTGAAATGGCTTTGAATGGATGACTTATTCTGAGCGCTACAGATATGATTCAATACCGCAAACCAGAATAATATGATGCCAATTCGTTTGAACATAAAATTCAAATATAAGAAGAAGCACTGCTTGAATTGGCATGTTTTATTTCCAGTATCGATGAAGTGTATACCTTTGATGATTCCTTAACACTATTGCACAAGTTTAATTCTTTGTATATTTCGCAGCAGATCAGGTCAAAAATCATTCTCTGGCTCTGTATTTTATGCCTAAAAATCCAAAAACACCATAAAAACAGACATGAAATTGCTTTATAATTTCATAGCCAAATGGTTTGCCATAAGCCTCCTCATTCATCTGGTACTTGCCTGGTTCAGCATCGGTTTTTACAATTTTGATGAGCATTTCCAGATCCTTGAATTTGCGGGAAACAAAGCAGGGTTCATAAAATCTTCATTGCTTACATGGGAATTTGGGGCAGAAATACGATCTGCTTTTCAGCCTTACCTGGCATATCTTGTTATAAGATTTTTAGCGTTTTTTCATGCTTACGATCCTTTTCTAACGGCGACCATTCTCAGGTTACTATCTGCAGTAGTGGGATGGGGAAGTTCGGTATTGGTGACTGTAGCCGGTCTTCAATATATCCATGATCCAAGACCAAGGAAGTTTTTTATTGTTACCAGTTCCGTTTTTGTTCCCATTATTTTTATCCATGCTCATTTTTCATCAGAAGGATGGTCAGGCACACTGGCTTTTGCAGGAATAGCTTTGGTATTGATTTGCATGCAAAAGGAAAATCAGCTCAAAGCAAACTGGAACAATTTTTTGCTTTTGATATCAGGGCTATTTATGGGAATGTCGTATATATGCCGTTTTCAGGCTGTTATCATGATAATAATTTTCATGATCTGGTTGCTATTCATGACAAATCTATCTTTCAAAAAACTGGCAATTATATGTTCAGGAATATTCATTGCGGTATTATTCGGAATAGTATTGGATCGCATGTTTTACGGCGAATGGGTAAATACCGCATACCGGTATTTTGATGCCAATATCATTAAGGGCGTAGCTGCAAATTTCGGGACGGAGCCCTGGTGGTGGTATATTATCGAAACAGCAAAAAGCAACTTTTACTATTTACAGATTCCTATGATGATCCTAATATTGATTGGGTTTATTACAAATCTGAAAAATCCTTTCGTATGGGTTTCTCTAGGATTTATTCTTGTCCATTTTGCCATAAGTCATAAGGAATTGAGATTCCTTTTTCCATTGGCAGATGCACTGCCAATGCTTTTGTTTCTAGGCATTGCAAATATCATTTCCTTATTAAAAGTCCGAACGATAGCACACCGTTCCCCTTCGATAATAGTATTAATTGCCTTTATTCTTTTAAATGCAGCAACATTGATAAATTTATGTATAAGTCCCTCTTGTTCTTTTCTATACCCCATGCGCTACATTTACAGCAATTGCAAATTACCTGCAGATGTCATTATAACAGACCCTTATATAGACAGACTGACAGCACGAACATTGAAAATGAATTTCTATATTCAAACAGGGTGTAAATACAGGTATATAGAATTTAGCAAAATTGATTCGTTTATCAATGTTCAGAAAAAAGAAAAACTGCCATTTATATTGATGGACTGGGCGGAGAATTTCGGTCCAAAAAACAGCCCCCGATCTCTGAAAGGTTTAGCTTTGACAGAATATGACCAATACCCTGACTGGATACGAAACTTTAATTTTGCAGGATGGGTAGAAAGGACTAGTTTCTGGCATGTTTACCAGACAAGACCTTATCAGAATTAAAATTAATATTTGTAAGAAACTTATGCCAAATCAGACTCCAATTAAAGCCCCACTGTCTTATTTATTGATTGCAAGGTATATCATCATTCACTTATTGCTGCTGATTTTGGTTTATATCGTTTACGGTTTTCTAACAAAGCAAATTCTTTTCCCCTCAGAAAGCGCATTCCTCAATATGGACGCCCAAAACTATCTTAAAATAAAAAATAGTGGCTACAGCTATTCAGAAGCTTATGGAAGCCTGGTCGCATTTTTTCCGGGTTTCCCGTATTTATGGAAATACAGTGGTTTGGGATTGTATGGTATTTGCTTTTTAAACGCTTCCATATTCCTGGTTTCATTTCTTTTTTTATGCAGGGAATTCGCACATAACAAGTTTGAAATTCTGTTTTTTTTATCCCTTCCTTCTATTCTGTTTATGTATGTGCCTTTTTCAGAGTCTTTGTTTTTTGCAACCTCAACCATTCTATTAATCGGCCTTTCAAAAAGAAATACGGGATTGGTGATGGCAGGATTGTTTTTATGCTCTATCACCAGGTCTGCGGCCAATATATTTTTACCTGCCATAATTATCATGGAGATTATTGCTTCAGAAAACCCTTCCCGGATAAAAAATATATTTTTATACTTATTAAGTGCAGTTTCAGGTGTTATGCTTGTTGTATGGATTCAGTTTGCGCAGACGGGGCATTGGTTTGTATTTTTATCGACCCAAAAATACTGGGGAGTGGCGCTGCGATTTCCCGTTTTACCTTTTCATACCTGGGGAAAGATGGATTATCTGGACGGAGCATCATTAGTCGCAGGATTGATTGCTATATGGATGGTATTGAAATACTTGTATCAATTTCTTGCAAAAAAGGAAAGGTTTGCCAATAAAGCTGTTATTTTTTCACTTTTATATATCAGCGGGCTTACATTCTTCACGATTGCCTTCAAAGGTGGCGCTATATTCAGCTTCAACCGGTATATTATTCCCACAGCTTTTTTTATGGTTGGTCTTTGTTATTTTATCAGGGAAAAAAGTTTTACATACAAACAAACTGCCATCGCAGCGCTGGTTATATTTATTTTATGGCTTCCGTTTTTCTACAGTTTTGTGCATATCCTTGTCATAACCGGATTCCTGATTTTGACGCTTTATATTGGTTTATATATGTTGCTGAATCATAAAAACCATAGTACCCGTAGAACTGCTTTTTTAGTTTTGTATGGGATTAATCTTATTGCCCAGGTTTTTCTTATATATAAATTCACAACCTTACACTGGGTCGGTTGAGATGTATGTCAATTATTCTCATATTTGAACCATGATATATTCAGGCCATTGAAAAGCATCCAACCGGCATACCGATTTTTTTTACTTATCATACTTTTATCAAGTATTTACCTGAGTTTCAACATCAATGGTAAAAACTACAAGTATGTGATGCATCATGATGGGCTTGGCTACTATATGTACCTGCCGAATGTTTTCATTTATCACAATTTTGAGGCGCGAAATGATGAAGATCAGAATGGATTTGTTCCCCAACCAGGCACAAATCTGATCATGGATAAATATACGTACGGAACTGCTGTGATGATGTTACCTTTTTTCCTGGCTGCACATTCAATTGCATACATAAGTGGAGCGCCACAGGATGGGTTTGGTAAAATCTATGATATGGGTATTATGATTGCCGCATGCTTTTATCTTGTTATAGGGATGTTTTTTCTCATCAGGTCTTTAAGCAATTATTTCACTCCTATAACTATCATAATCTCATTATTTGCCATTTTTGCAGGCACAAACCTGTATTATTATACCATTCATGAACCGGCATACAGCCATGTCTATTCGTTCTTTCTCTTTAGTGTTTTTATATTCCTGACACCCAGGTATATTTCAAACCCAAACTGGAAAAATACCATCCTGATTTCCCTCATATTCGGGTGGATTTTCCTGATAAGACCTACGAACGGTGTGGTTGGTTTGTACCTTTTATTACATAATATCCATTCCTGGAAAGATCTCTCTGAAAGATGGAACTGGATCAAACAGCATTTTTTAAAACTTTGCCTGTTTCCCGTTGCTTCGATTATCTTATTTATCCCTCAACTGATTTACTGGCATGCTGTATTGGGCAAATGGCAATTCGATGCGTATCGCAATGAAAAATTTATATACTGGGCACAGCCGAAAGTGTTTCATGTGCTGTTTAGTGTTCAGAATGGCATGCTGATTTATGCTCCCGTGATTTTATTCGCCATCATTGGGCTGGGAATGGCTATTTACCGAAAAAAATTGAGTGGAATTGCGATCCTGATCATTCTTGGAATCTCCACTTATGTTTTTGCCAGCTGGTGGTGCTGGTGGTATGGTGGGGCATATGGACACAGGGGATATATCGAGTATTTTGCTTTTTTAGCTATTCCTATGGCTTACACTGTTTCTTTGATTTTAAAAATGAAGCCAGTTTTGAAATATGGCTTGCTGGTTCTTTTCCTTCTCTGTATTGTCTATTCATTGCAAATGAACTATGCCTATAGCTGGCCCTGGGAAGGCCCTACATGGACCTGGCAAACATATGGGCACGTAGTTGGAAAAGCTTTTGGGGTTTTGAGATGATTTGTCGAATCCATAGAAAACGACATGGGAGAGGTTTCCTTTATGTAATTTTGCTAAAGTTATTTAAAGAAGAAAAAATGATAGATTATATATTTAAAAACCCAATATTTAAAAGTCTTAGATCTCAAAGTGATTCCTTTTCAAAAAAATATTAATTTTAATAATAGTAAAGTGAGGAATGCTATTATCTTCCTTGTCTTGATATTAATGTCGTATGGATGTAAATTCATTAATAAGCCATCCAATCGAGGGGTAAAAACTTCTAATCAAGATACTGGCTATATGTGGAAATACCAAGCAAAGCAAGCAATATACTCATCTATCCTTTTAAAGGGGGATTTTTTATATTTTGGCACTCGCAAAACTCTATGTGCTTTAAGGACTCGAAATGGAAATATTGAATGGGAATTAAAAGCCTCCGGTGAGATTTATGATATAATCCTTTTTAATGATTCAATTTTATGCTTTAAGGCAGAAGATTCAAGTGTGTATGGAGTAAATTTATTAAGGCACAATTTTTTATGGCACTTTAAGACAAGCAAATATATTACTACCCCACTTGCTATATTTAAAGATAAGCTATATTTTATCAGTTTAGATAAAAATATTTATTGTGTTAATCCCTTAACAGGTAATGAAATAAAAATATATCAAATGGATTCATACAGCGGTAACTCCGCCATGATTTTAAGCAAAGGAATCAGCTTTTCCGATGATTTTGGTAATTTCTATACTTTTGATGAGTCGAATAACATCAAAGAAAAGTTTAGGATTGATATGAAGGATTTTACTTCATTTATTACCAACATTTCCGATACATTATATTCTGTCGATAGAAAAAGAAATCTTCAGGCTTGGGATATGCTTATCTGGAAAAAATTATGGTCCATTCCAAATCTTGATTCTGTATCAGAATTACCTATAGTTTATGATGGAAAAGGCTATTTAGCCTCCAGCAAACATTACATAGCGGCATTTGATACCAAAAGCGGTCAAATTTTGTGGAAGACTGATTGTTCTTGTGTAGACCCACACAATATCCTTATTGAAAATAATCGCCTGTTTTTCTCGAGTAAGGACAGGTTTTATTCAATACATACTAACGGTACAGATCAAAAATTGGAGTTCACAGCAAATGCTCTTATACTTCCTTACCCATGCGTCTCCAATAAG
>Ga0207032_1040_pt2 | contig 34640 bp, 21 predicted proteins | sample Alteio_BWMinCont_38_FD_153308 | JGI IMG/M metagenome (GOLD analysis project Ga0207032, IMG submission 153308) | Enriched cells from forest soil in Barre Woods Harvard Forest LTER site, Petersham, Massachusetts, United States -... | ecosystem: Environmental > Terrestrial > Soil > Temperate forest >... | reverse complement strand
TGATAAATACGAGAATAGAAATACGGTTGATACCATGCATCAATTTCAGGTTAATATTACCTTTGGTGTTTGGCTGACCTTTGCCAAAAATGTTGATGTATGAAAGAAATTTACGCCAGATCATGTTCAATTATAAAATGATTTCCAAAAATACACAACATTAGCAATTAAAAATATGTTTAGTTAAGTTTGTCTCGCATTGCCCATGGCCACACAATTAGTTTTCGGTAATTTTGATGAAGAAAATGACGATTCCGGCTATAAAGTCGTTTTCGCAGATGTTATTTTACCCCTATCAACCGGGCAACTATATACATATCGGGTACCATCTGCATATGTAGATACTGTACAAACCGGGCAGCGGGCGGCAGTACAATTTGGCAAAAAGAAAATTTATACTGCAATCATTGCCGCAATTCATGAAACACCTCCAAAAGAATATAAAGCCAAATTTCTCCTGGAAATCCTTGACGAAAAACCCGTTATAGGTCCACGACAACTTGAACTCTGGTCATGGATGGCGGCCTATTATTGTTGTTCCATGGGTGAGATTATGGATGCAGCGCTTCCGGCATACATGAAAATGAAGAGTGAAACAAGCATCCTGATTCATCCCGATTTTAAAGTGAATTCATATGAGTTATCTGACAAGGAAATTCAATTGCTGAATGCCCTTCATCTTTCCAAACCGGTAACCATTGCCGGATTAACGGAAATCCTCGAGCAAAAAACAATAATGCCCACTCTTAAATCACTGTACGAAAAGGGATTGATTATCCTGAATGAAGAACTGAACGAAGGATATAAAAAGCATAAAGAGATCTTTGTAAGCCATTTATTTGATGCCAATGATAAGGAAATGGTAAAAAATCTTCTTGAAAAACTGGAATCAGCCCCCCGCCAGTCAGACCTGTTGATGGCTTATCTGCAGGCGGTTAAATCAGGAAAGCCAATATTTCGCAAAAACCTTATAAAAGCGACTGGTGCTCCAGCATCCGCCTTACAATCATTGATTGAAAAAGGGATTCTTGCTATACAGGAAATGGAAGTGGACCGACTTCCTTTGATTGAAAGTGAAAATGCAGAATACGAGCTTACAACAGATCAGCAAACTGCACTTGATGAGATTTATAAGCAGTTTAAAACGAAGAATACTGTTCTGCTGCACGGCGTGAGCGGAAGCGGTAAAACACATATCTATATGGAGCTGATGGATGATGCGCTCCAGCAAGGAAAACAGGTATTATTTCTAGTGCCGGAAATTTCACTTACAACGCAACTTATCAGGAGATTACGGGGCAGATATGGCAATGACATCGGAATCTATCATTCCAAATTCAATGCGAGTGAACGCGTGGAAATCTGGAATAAAGTCATCAACGGGACGCATAAGATTGTATTAGGCGTTCGCTCTGCTTTGTTCCTTCCTTTTAAAGATCTGGGACTTATCATTATTGATGAAGAACACGAACATTCATTCAAACAATTTGAACCGGCACCAAGATATCACGCCCGGGACAGTGCCATTTACCTTGCAGAAATTTCGGGTTGTAAAACCCTGTTGGGAACGGCAACGCCAGCCTTCGAAACCTACTTCAATGCCAAACGTAAAAAATACGGATATGTGAGGCTCGATTCAAGATATTATTCTATTCAACCACCTGAAATTGTTACCGTTGACCTTAGAGAAGAGCTTAAGAAAAAACTCATGAAAAGCCATTTTTCATCTGTACTTCATGAGAAAATGGACAAGACCCTCAGGGAAGGCGGACAGGTTATTCTTTTCCAGAACAGGCGCGGCTATGCACCCCTGCTGGAATGCACCACCTGTGGCTGGGTACCCATGTGTCAGAATTGTGATATCGCCCTTACCTATCACCAGGCTGCTAAAAGCCTGATATGTCACTATTGTGGTTATCATGAGCCACTTTTGAAACAATGCAAAGCCTGTGGAAATTATACATTGAAAATGCTGGGATTTGGGACAGAAAAAATTGAGGACGAACTCAAAATCTTTTTCCCGAACTTCAATACGCTTCGTATGGACCAGGACAGCACAAGAAGTAAAACAGCTTATTCCAAAATCATTACAGCCATTGAAGACAATGAAGCACAGATATTAATTGGCACCCAAATGCTTACCAAAGGTCTTGATTTTGAGAATGTAAGACTTGTTGGCATTCTGAATGCCGACCTGATGCTGAGATATCCTGATTTCCGCGCCATAGAACACAGCTACCAATTGATGGCCCAGGTAAGTGGAAGAGCAGGAAGACGAGACCGTAAAGGGGAAGTAATGATCCAGACATACAATTCTGAACACCCGATATTTCACTTTCTGATTAACCACAATTACGATGGTTTTTACGATCATGAAATCCAGGAAAGAATTGATTATAAATATCCCCCGTTTTATAAACTCATCAAAATTGTTCTTAAAGATGAGAAACAGGACAAAGTAAAAGACGTTGCTCATAAATTGGCAGATGATCTGAGAGATATTTTCGGACCCAGGGTTTTAGGTCCTGAAGCACCGGCCGTTTCAAGACTCAGGAATAAATATCTCATGAATATCCTTCTTAAATTTGAAAGACAAAATATGAATATGGCCGAAGCCAAAAATATGATATTTAAAGAAATAACACGATACCGCATTGATAAACAATGGAAAGGCGTCAGGTTTGTGATTGATGTAGATCCATATTAGGCGTAAGGCGTAAGGAATAAGGCGTAAGCAAAGAAAAAGACTCATAAAAAATGAAAAAAATTATCCTGTTCATATTTGTTTGCGCTATTTTGAATTCGGGTTGCGGAACGATCAGGTATGAAAAAAGATACCAGTCCAACCTGGATCAATTTTCAAAGTTGATCAGTCCGGTTAAAAATCCAAAAATCATGGGAGATTCTATCAGGTCTGTACTTTTTCAGAATATCGAATCGAATGAAGACCTGATTTCATCGAGTAAACATAAATACTACACCTGGATAACCCTCGGAGCGGTTGGATCAGGAATAGGATTAGCCTTCAATATTGGCAAGCAAAATAAATTGCTCCTCGTTGGCGTTTCGGCTACAGCTGTAATTCTTGGAGTCCTTGATTTATTACTAACAGTACCAGAGCCGATTGAATGTAATAAAAAAGCAAGAAAATTAATAGCGGACTGGAACAATAGTGCCCAGGATAATACGGCTTTAAATTCCCTTCGTGCCGGTCTTTATTCAATACAGGAAACCTGGCCTCATGCTGCGCCTTAATTCACTCATGCCCGTGGATGAAACCTCTGAATCACTTCTTTCAGGTAATTACGATCCAGATGGGTGTAGATTTCTGTAGTTGTAATGGATTCATGCCCAAGCATTTCCTGTACTGCGCGCAGGTCAGCACCGCCTTCAACCAGATGGGTAGCAAACGAATGCCGGAATGTATGCGGATGTACATTCTTATTAATTCCCGCTTTAGCAGCTAGTGTTTTAATGATCATAAACACCATTTCGCGACTCAGTTTTCTACCGTTTTTATTCAAAAAGAAAACACCTTCAAAGCCTGGCTTTACTGGGATATGAACGCGGATATTATTGGCATAAATGGCTATGTGTTTTAACGCTTCTGTACCTATTGGAACAAGCCTTTCTTTGTTTCCTTTACCAATAACCCTTAAAAATCCATCATCAAAATAGATATGTGATGTTGGCAGGCTGATAAGTTCTGAAACCCTTAAGCCACTGCTGTACAAAGTCTCCAGCATGGCCCGGTTGCGTTGCCCTTCCGGCTTGCTCATGTCAATCTGCTTAAAAATTTCATCTATTTCATCCACACTCAATACATCGGGCAACTTTCTTTTTAACCGGGGTGTAATCAATAATTCTGACGGATCATTTTGGGTGATATTTTCTGAAAGCAGGTAAGTGAAAAAACTTTTAACGCCGGAAATAATCCGCGACTGACTGGCCACACTAAGGCCCAATTCGGCAATCTGGTTAATAAAAGAAGATAAATGATCCAGTTTTACGGAAACAATTCCCAAACCGGGATGTGTTGATTCCAGGAAAGAAAAAAGCTTATCAACATCATCCAGATAGGCAGAAACAGTATTTGTCGAAAGTCCCTTTTCAACTTTAAGGTAAATGGCAAATCCTTTTTTATATGCTTCTCCTGACATGTGCAAATATGCTTTCTTTCTTGAAATAAGCCATCAAAAAGGGATGAAAGAATTTTTTCATCGCCGATTTTGTTCAAAAAACAGCTATCTTGCACTTAGAAAGTTGCCAAAAAATGAAAAGTCTCCTCTTAGCTTTTGCCATCCCGGCAGTATTGTTCGTTTCGTGTTCCGGCAATCATAAGGATGCTAAAACGGACGCATCAAATTATGATACCATCAAAACAGATAGCGGTATTACCATCGTAAAAAACAAAGAAGGCAAAGTCATCAATACCCTTCCAACCAGCAGTTTGACTGGCTCTGGAGGCACAAAATCAGCTACTAAGGACACGAGTGCCAAAGTACAGGCTGCCAAAGAATATCCATATTATATCGGGGGTGTACTTATTCATGGCGAAGGGGGTAACATAACACTTGACAGACTTGGCATTGGCAATGACATCAAACCATTGATTGTACAGGCAGCGAACAGCGAAGGCAGATTTGGATTTGATGGGGCATGCTCCGGGCCGGAGTTGATGCAGTTGCGCCTCCCGGCAGGGAATATCCAGTTTATTGTGAGACCTAAAGATACAATTGATTTTACAATAGTTCTGGAAAAACCGGATGATTATAAAGTTTATGGTTCTGTAGAGTCTTTGCAACTGGAAGAAGTTTTTAATATCCTTAATGATGCAAATGCCAAGAAGAGTGATATTGAAGACCGCATAAAAGCATCACAAAATAACAGGCAACTCTATGTGCGCCTTATGGATAAAAGAGTAGAACAATACAAGGAAATCAATAAAGAAAAAAGAGCAACCCTGATGAAGTTCATTACTAAAATTGACACTTCTTATGTAGCCATCCTGGCTTCATTATATCTTGATCCTGTAGAAGATTTTGAGTTTCTGAAAAACCTTGATAATAAACTCGCGGGCAGATATTCGAAAACCGTTTTTTATAAGTCGATGCATGACAAAGTTGCCACTTATGCCCCGGTAGATATCGGAAAATATGCTCCCGAAATTATATCCCAGACCCCGGAAGGAAAGACTGTAAAGTTATCATCTTTAAGAGATAAAGTCGTTTTATTGAATTTCTGGGTTTCATACAATCCGGATAGCAGAAATGAAAACCCCCACTTCGAAAAGCTGTATAAAAAATTCAAAAACAAAGGGTTTGAAATACTTAGTTATTCAGTAGATAAAAAGAAAGACCAATGGACTGAAGCCATCAGAAACGATCACATGAACTGGCTAAATCTTTCTGATTTGCTGGGATACCAGTCCGCAGGTTCTGAAACTTATGTAGTAAATGATGTACCCTTTGATTTTCTAATTGATAGGAAGGGGAAAATTGTAGCAAAAAACATCTACGGCAAAGAGTTGGATAATAAACTGAACCAGCTTATTAAATAAAATGAAAATTCCACAAATAAAGGACCTCATTCTGTATGAGGATGACCATATTATCATCTTTAACAAACCCGCAAACCTGACTTCTGAGAAAGACAACAGTCCGGGTGGAATGAGCCTGTTTGACATGGCTAAAAAATATAATGAAGGCCTGATGCTTTGTCACCGGCTTGATAAGGAAACGAGTGGTGTTATTCTCGCCGCAAAAAATGAAGATACCTACAAGAAGTTCTCCCTGATGTTTCAAAAAAGAGAAATTCATAAGGAATATCATGCTGTTGTTGAAGGTGTCAGGAAGTTTGAACAGACCATGATTAATTTTCCGCTTACCAAAAAAGGGACCTTTAAAGCAGTTGTTGATAAAAGGGATGGCAAAAGAGCAGAAACTATTGTTGACAGCCTCGAAAATTTCAGGCATTATACATTGGTAAAGGCCCAGCCGATAAGTGGTCGTTTTCACCAGATCAGGGCACATCTTTCGTCAATAGGTTGTCCTTTGGTTGGTGATGCGCTTTATGGTGGCAAACCATTTCATTTATCAAAAGTAAAAAGGAAATATAACCCTAATACCGACGAAGAAGAGGCTCCTATTATGGGCAGGGCAGCCTTACATTCGTACGCATTATCTTTTCAATATACTGAAGGGAAAGATTTTATAGTTACAGCACCTTACCCCAAAGATTTTGAGACTATGCTGAAATTACTGCGAAAATTTGACCTTCTTTAAAAAGGCCGAAAACATAGATTCCATGTTTCGGATTCTTTTTATTTATGTAAATTTTTATTATATTTGCTATTATTCTCTCTTCACTCGATGAATAAAAATTTATTTTCAGGATTACTAATAGTCCTTTTGTGTTCAAGGCTATATGGCCAATCGCCTGTTACTTTGTCAAAGACAAATACGCCTTTATTACCGGGAACAGTACATTATAAATGGGCTGGAGTCAAAGGAATATCCGACCCAAAAACAGGAAGGAATATAGTCTGGAATTATAGCAGTCTTATAGGAGACAGTTCTGCTTCAGAAAATTATGTTTCGAAAATTATTACACCCTTTACAAAATCTAAAACCGCTATTATTGATACGGAAAAAAATGAATTTTTATTAAGCAATCATTTTGTTCCTGAGTATAACTTTTACGATGAAGATGCCTCGGGTTTGTATTATGCCGGAAGTTTTGTAAGCGCAAAATTAATTTCAACCGCAAGTTTTTTTAATAATCCAAATGATAATATCATTATCCCTAATCAGAATGACTCTGTGCGGATTAACCTCATTAATTTCCCGGACTCCATTGGAGAGTCACACCGTCAGAAAGCAGTCAAAACTTTTCAATTTTCATGGACGGTCCAATCAGCAAACCTGGATACGGCTCCTGCACTAAAGAAAACCTACTTTATTAGATATGATACTGCTGTAGGTTTTGGTACGGTCCGAATCCCAACACCATTAACCAAAAGTATTGCTTATCCCGTTATTCTTATCAGGCAGAAGACCATAACAATAGATAGTTATTTTGTAAATGGAAAAGTCCCGAATAAATATTTCCTCCTGGCCTTCGGGATCATACAAGGCAAAAAGACGGCTGATTGCAGTGAATATTTTTACAGAGCCGGGCGTCAGAGTCCATTGTTGGTCATTGGTTTTGGTGGTGACAGCACTTTTAGTACCCCTGTTATTGCGAAATACAATACAGATAGCATAACTCCCGAACCACCGTCCTCAATTGAAATGAATGAAGCTCCCCTAACCGAATTTAACCTGTTCCCAAATCCATCATATGGCAACAATATTACATGTTCATTTGCCAAACCCACAAATGGAACCTGGAAATTACGGATTGCAAATTCGATGGGACAGGTGGTCCACGACGAAAATATTGATGCTATCGGGAACATTAGCATTGCCCTGGATATGAATCCATTAAAGAGTGGATTGTATTTTGCAACCCTTACCGACGATAACAACCAGGTCATAGCAACAGGTAAAATCGATTTGCTGAAATAAGCAAATAAGCGATCAAACCCTCAAAACCTAATATTCAAGTATCTTTGCGGGCTATTACAAATGAAGACTTATCTCAGGATATTAAATTACGCCCGCCCTTATAAAGATAAAATCGTTTCCTATATCGTTTTTATCGCGCTTTCAGTAGTGCTGAGCGCACTTGCCCTCTATATGCTCCGTACAGTAATGGATATGCTCTTTTATCCAAATAAAGTAGCCGATGCTGTTAAAATAGAGCCTATTCTAAAATTTGATCCCAACTTTTTAATACAATGGGTGCAGTATCATGCCGCAGTTATAAGCCTGACTTTAGGCAAAAGAACAGCTTTATTATACGCCACCTTTATCGTGGTATTTCTTAATTTATTAGGCAATATCTTTAAATTTTTAAGCTCGAGATCTTTGGGTACGATAAGGACCCGTGTAGTAGAAGATTTGAGGCGTGACGCTTATGAAAAGCTTATCATCAAGGAAATTGCTTATGTAGAAAACCGAAGAAAAGGTGATATTGTTAGCCGGGTAACGTCAGATATTACTGAAGTTGAGTATTCAGTGGTTATTACTTTTGAATCAATTATCCGTGACCCACTCAATATTATTTTCGTACTGGGATTAATGATCTCTATATCATGGCAATTGACATTGTTTATTTTCCTTGTATTACCCATATCATCTATCATTATCGGGAAGATCAGCAAATCCCTCAAACGTGATGCTACAGATACCCAGGGCATTTATGGGCGTATCATGAGTATGGTGGATGAAACCGTATCCGGAATGAGGATCATAAAAGCCTTTCATGCTGAAAAATATATCTCTCATATTTTTGATACCTTAAACAGGCGATACAGCAGATTGTCAAGACAGCAATGGCATAAAAAAGCACTGGTCCCTGTTTTTTCGGAATCAGCTATGGTTGCAGTTGTCGGACTTGTGTTGTGGTTCGGAGGGAACCAGGTTTATAGCGGGGAGATGAGCGCCCCGGCCTTTATCAGTTATTTATCCATGTTCTATCTTCTTATTACACCTATCAAATCCATTTCATCGGCTTTCGGTGGCATTTATAAGGGATTAGCCTCTGGAGAAAGAATATTTGAACTGATGGATACCCAGGTAACCATTAAAGACAATCCGGATGCCGTTACGGTCAATGAATTCAATACTTCTCTGGATATTAAGAATGTTTCTTTCGCATATGTCAAAGAAAATGTCCTTGAAAATATCAATCTCAAAATTGAAAAAGGGAAAATCATTGCACTGGTCGGGCCTTCAGGAGGCGGAAAATCAACGCTTGCAGAACTATTGTTGCGGTTTTATGATCCTACCGAAGGAGAAATATTACTGGATGGCGTAGACCTCCGGAACATAAAACTTGAAAGTCTCAGGAACCTTACAGCAGTGGTTACACAGGATCCGATTTTATTTAATGACAGCATCTATAACAATATTGCTTTCGGGATGCCAGAGGTGACCAGAGAGGCTGTAGAACAGGCTGCCAAAGCCGCCAATGCCCATGATTTTATCCTCGAAACAGAAAACGGTTATGATACCAATATCGGTGACAGGGGTGGATTGCTTTCCGGCGGACAAAGACAGCGACTCAGCATTGCCCGGGCCATACTGAAAAACCCTTCCATCCTTGTTCTCGACGAGGCCACTTCTGCATTGGACACTTCCTCTGAAAAAATTGTACAGGATGCATTGTACAGGCTTATGGAACACCGTACTTCCATCGTGATTGCACATAGATTAAGTACGATCCAGGATGCAGATGAAATCATTGTGATTGATAAAGGCCATATTGCAGAACGCGGCACACACAGGGAACTGATCAGCCAGAACGGTTTGTATAATACACTTTATCAGCTTCAACAGCTGGAGGCGAGTGCGCAATAAGGGAATATATTATTATGGCCTTAACGGCCTCTTTGCCAAGGATATCAATAGTTATTGAGCTTCCGTTCGAAACCTGCGAACCTACACTTCCATGCATGGCAGGTAATCCCTTGCTCCGTAATAGTACATCCCGGATTCTTCATACCGCTCCTTTCCACAGTAGCGGTATGGGTAACTGCATATGAAATTTTGAATGTTCATCGGATAATCTGGAACATTACCTAACCATCTTAATCTCCATCATTTAATTCTTCAATGTATTTCGGATGGCCAAAGACCCAACCACAAACATTGTTTGGAGTTTTAATTTTATACCATGCCCAAACCAAATCATTTACTTTACTTAAGTTATTATCTGCGCCTAAGTATATTAATGGAGTTCCATTGGGAAGTCTTCGTAAAGTTTTTGAGTTTAAATTTGGTTCAGATTTTAAATTTATTGAAGCACTTGTTATTAAAATCGGGTTTGCTTGGGGAGAAGGTATTATAGATTTATATTTTAATTTCGGCAAAAATAACATATGACATTCAATTTCAAATGATAAATACGCCTCTTGCATTAACTGAGCATTGGTTGATATACCATTATAGCTAATTTTACCATTGCTTTTAAATATATTAAACATTTTGTGATTGGGATAATATATTGAAATAATGCTATCTAATACTGTATTGTAGGTCAAATGAATTATATAATTATCTTTTAACAAAATTACATTTAATGTAGTGTCATCATCTTCGCCAATATCTTTCCATTTGATCAAAAAAACTGTGGAATCTTTTTCTAAGTAAACTTCCAATATAGTTTTATTGATAAAATTCAAAGTTGTATCAATTTTTGTTTTATTTTTCAATTTTGCAAAACTACTTGTAAGTTCTTTGTCTATCTTTAAAACTGTTGCCAAAGTATCTGATGAAAGATTTGTTGCATTTTCTTTCGTTCCGGCTTCAGACATGGTTGAACTGTTCTGATTTTTGTGATTAGAACAAGCGAGAAAAATTTCTAAGACTATAAAAATGTAGTACTTTTTCATTTTAAAATACCTCTAAATTTCCGCCATTGTTGGTGTTCCGTCCCTGAAACCGCATCAACAAAAAACCGCCCTTTTATATCAAAGGTAGTAAAAAAGTCTTGTTGGTGACATTAGCTAAAAAGGTGTGACAGGGGGCTTATTGGTCACAAGACCAACAATGGCAGGAAAAAACTCTATTTGGGAGTTCCCGCTAATTTAGTAGCCTTTGCTTGTAAACGTTCTTTTGACCAGGGATATCAAGGGTTCGTAGGGTTTATCGCAAAGTCAAAATTGGTAGAACATTATAAGGAAACCTTAAAAGCAGATGTTTTGTATGGTAATTATATGAGCATTGATACGGCACCTGCTCAATTTTTGATTGACAGATACTTCAATAAATAAAAATATGGGACTGATACGCGAACCACTTGATGTGGATTTTTATGTTGTTAACCGGCAACCGACTAAAAAGGAATTGGAAATGATGAGCGAGCATATTCGCAAGTATAAAGAGAACCACTCCAAAAAAGACACCAGAAAAATCCTGTCTCGTAACCCAGATAAAAAACTAAAGGTTGTTCCAACCCATAGTGCGAAACTGCAAAAAGATATTTCATAGCTCGACTAAATTAGTTGGTTTTTATTCTCCCCGTTGAAGTGTATTTGATCCCGGCAACAAAGTATGAATATGTCTCAAAGAAGTCCAACACAATTATGCTTGTTCCTCCCTTGTTGGTGTTCCACCAGTGAACCGCATACCGCCCTTTTATATCAAAGGTAGTAAAAAAGACTTGTTGGTGACATTAGCTAAAAAGGTGTGACAGGGCTTATTGGTCACAAGACCAACAAGGGCAGGGACTTGAAGCGAGTGCAAAGTAATTTTAGATTTGACAACTTTTTAAAAGTTGTCAAATCTGCATTCATCCATCCACAAACTTACCAACTTACAAACTCACCAACTCCCCTAGCTCACCCCCTGCCCTGCCGGAACGATACCATCAGGGTTTACAAAGACCAGCTTTTTATTCTCGTCTTCTGTCATTAAAATCATTCCCTGGGAAAGAATGCCTTTGATCTTACGGGGTTCCAGGTTGGCAACAAGGCAAACCTGTTTCCCTACCACCTCTTCTGCCGAAAATGAAAGCGCAATCCCTGAAACCACAGTTCTTTTTTCAGAACCCAGGTCAACCAGGAGTTTCAGAAGTTTATCAGCATCTTTCACTTTTTCAGCGGCTTCGATGGTGCCAATCCGTAAGTCCAGTTTGCTGAAATCATCAAAAGTTATATTGTCTTTAAACGGAATAAAATCAGTCTTTTCAGCCTCCTTATCGGTTTCTAAAACCGTCTGCAATTGTTTTTTGGAATTTTGCAGTTTCAGTACCTGTTTCTCAATGGTTTCGTCATCGATTTTCTCAAATAAAATTACAGGTTCCCCGATCAGCGTACCTTCAGCAATCATATCCATATTGCCTGCATCATTCCACCCGGTAACACCCATTTTAAGTATGTGCTTCAGTTTAGCAGAAGTTCCCGGTAAAAAAGGCTCGGAAAGTATTGCAAAATTTGCCAGCAATTGCAGGCTGTAATTAAGCACTGTGCCTGCATATTCCGGATGCGTTTTTATGGTTTTCCAGGGCTCTCCATCTGTGAGGTATTTATTGCCGAGTCGGGCCAGGTTCATCAATTCAGTAAGGGCTTCCCGGAATTTAAATTCCTGAGCCAGCGTACCTATTCTTGATGGATAGTCTTCGATTTCATCTGTCAGAAATCTTTCAGCATCACCGGTTTCGCCTCTTGGGGGTGTATGACCCTGGTAATAATTATGCGTCAATACCAATACCCTGTTCACCAGGTTACCAACGATCGCCGCCAGCTCATTGTTATTTTTAGCCTGGAAATCTTTCCAGAGAAAATCATTGTCTTTTGTTTCAGGTGCATTGGAGCAAAGCACATAGCGCAATACATCCTGTTTGCCCGGAAAATCAACCAGGTACTCGTGCAGCCATACGGCCCAGTTGCGACTGGTTGAAACTTTCTCACCCTCAATATTAAGAAACTCGTTGGCAGGCACATTATCCGGCAATATAAATTCGCCATGTGCCTTAAGCATCACCGGGAAAATAATGCAGTGAAAAACGATATTGTCCTTCCCGATAAAATGAATCAAGCGGGTATCTTCATCCTGCCAGTATAATTTCCAGTCTTTATTTTGAGCTGCAGCCCATTGCTTTGTGGCTGTAATATAACCAATCGGGGCATCAAGCCATACATAGAGCACCTTGCCTTCGGCACCCGGGAGCGGTACGGGCACACCCCAGTTCATATCGCGTGTAATGGAGCGTTCGTGCAATCCTTGCATCAGCCAGCTGCGGCATTGTCCCAGGACATTGGCTTTCCACTCCGAATGGCCGTCCAGAATCCATCCTTTTAACCATTCTTCATATTTTTGCAAGGGCAGGTACCAGTGTTCGGTTTCTCTTATTTCAGGCTGTTCGCCACTCAGTCTTGATTTGGGATTTATAAGATCAGTCGGGTCTAATGAAGTACCGCAGTTTTCACACTGATCGCCATAGGCATTGGGGTAATGGCAATTGGGACATTCCCCGAAAATATATCTATCGGCCAGGAACTGTTTGAACTTAACATCGTAATACTGTTTTGATACCTTTTTGGTGAAAACGCCCTTGTCATACAGCACCTTAAAAAAATCCGAAGCAGTTTGATGATGCTCAGGCGACGAAGTCCTGGAATAGATATCGAAGCTTATCCCGAAATCCTCAAACGCTTTTTTGATCATGCCATGGTACTTATCTACCAGCTCCTGTGGGGTAAGGCCTTCCTGCATGGCTTTTAGGGTGATTGCAACGCCATTTTCATCTGACCCACATACATATACCACGTCTTCACCAATGCTGCGCATGTATCGTGCATAAATATCGGCAGGCAGGTAACAGCCTGCCAGGTGTCCAATATGCACTGGGCCATTGGCATATGGCAGTGCAGCAGTTATGGTATGACGCTTGTAATTCTTCATATATAATTCGGGAGCGGCAAAAATAGGCATTTTTTTCAGTGATCAGTTAGCAGTTAGCAGTCAACAGTAAAGATAGTAGATGTTGAGAGATAAAAACTTGCAGACACATCGCAAATTTTTATATTGCACTGCAATAGTTGATAATGTGATGAGAAGGGGTTTACGTGGGGTATTTGTACTTTGTTTCTATGCATGTTTGGCCAATCTGCATGCTCAGGACTGTACAATAACGCACTATGGTGTCAATGAGGGCCTTTCTCAAAGTTCTGTGTATCTTTTTCTTAAAGATAAAAACGGACTTATGTGGATAGGTACCGGAGACGGCCTTAATTCATTCGATGGGTATGATTTCAAAATATATAAACATCAGCCTGATAATGATGCCTCATTGTGCAACAATACGATCAGGAGTCTCAACCAGGATAAAAATGGAAAAATCTGGGTGGGTACCGACGATGGGCTGGATGTATATGACAGTGTCTCCGATAATTTTAATCATATTTCAGAGCCATACCCGCGTGGGATAAACCTGACAAATACAGCGCTTGATATAGTTGGAGACAACGTTTATTATGTCGTCACCAACGGGGGTATTTTTTTATATAGTATTAAAAATCATAATTTTATAAAGATTAAAGGAACAGATTCATGTTTGCATCCTTACTTCAATCCAATGGTCAATAGTAAGGAAATTTATCTGCCAAGGCAGGATAAATTAGGGAGGTTGAATATCCTTACGCAGAAAATAGACTGGTATCCTTTTTCCGGGAAATCCGGCAAAACTTTTATCCTGGGTAATCTGGGAAAAGAGCCTGAAAAGTTATTGATTAAATCAAAGGATGAATTTCAGGTTTTTAATTCAGGAACAGGTAAATTTACTTCCATTACAAATTATCCTGCATTAGAGCCTTTTATCCATAAAGACATTGCTTCTTTTTGTGTTGACAAAGATAATATGTATTGGGTGGCCATTACAGGCGAAGGATTATACGAGTATACACCCGGGGGCAAATTATTAAGGTCTTATAAAGACCAGAACGAACAGCAAAACAACTCTTCTTCGCTAAAACATATTGACGTACTTTATGCTGATCCGGAGGGGAATATCTGGGTTGGAACACAAGACGCCGGATTTTTTAAAATAACCCCTGCGGCAGAAAAATTCCCTCTTACCAACATCAGACATGATGAGACCAAAAACCAGCTGAGTTCAAATTTTATTAAGTGCTTTTACAAATCTGGAAATTCATTGCTGGTAGGCACTTTCGACAAAGGATTAAATGTTATTAATACCAGGACCGGAAAAGTTTTATGGTTTCAACATGACCCTAAAAATATCCATAGTATCTGTTCAAATACAATAAACAGCATTACGGCTGACAGGGAGGGAAACATTTGGATCTGCGCCGAAGAAGGGCTTTGCTTATATGATGCTCAAAAAATGAGTTTTAACCAAATTTATAAGGCCCCTGAAAAAAGTCCGGACAATTTTTCGCCTTTTATATTCCAAAAGAAAAACGGCGATTTATTAACCAGGAAAGCAGACCTTTTATATAAATTAATTTTCAAAAATAAAAAATGGGAATTTGAACCATTCTCTCCAAATATCTCACCAAATATTGTTTGGGAAAATGATAATGGTGACTTCCTTTTCTCAAACCGCGCGGGTGGTCTTTTCATGTTATCCGGACAAAATTTTATATCTATTCCCTTGCAATTGAAATGGCCGCACAACCTCATCGGCATACATATAAATTGTTTTTACAAAGACAATCACAATGTAATATGGCTTGCAACAAATATGGGCCTGATAAAAGCCGATAATAGCTATCATTTCATAAAATTATACGGACTGAAAGAGGGGGTACCTGATGCCTTTATTTATGGAATGCTATCTGATGAAAGGCAAAGAATATGGCTTAGTACAAATAAAGGAATCAGTTGTTTCGACCCTTTACAATCAAGTTTTAGAAATTACACGACTGCAGATGGTCTGCAATCAAATGAATACAATTCCGGAGCATTTTATAAAGCTCCCGATGGGGAGATTTTTTTTGGAGGTGTAAATGGTTTTAATCATTTTTATCCTGAACAAATAGCTGATAATCAACATACCCCAGCTATCAGGATAAAAAGCATTAAATTGTTCGACAATGAACTTTCAATGGGAAAGCTAAAACCGGATCGCGCTTTTTCTTATACCCAAAATACTTTTTCATTTGAAATATCTGCTATAGAATACACAAGGCCAGCTGACAATACCTACGCTTATAAACTGGAAGGAGACGAAAATAAATGGTACTATGCGGGGAAAAACAGGAATATAAGGTATAGCAACCTGGTGCCAGGCAAATATTCATTATGGGTAAAAGCCGCCAATAGTGATGGGGTTTGGTCAGCCCCAAAAAAAGTTTACCAATTCATTATTCAGCCACCATATTGGGAATCCTGGTGGTTCAGAAGCATAATCAGTATATCTGCCATTGGTCTAATAATTGGCACCACCCGTTATATATCCCAGCAAAAATTAAAAAAGTTACTGGCAAAAGCGGAAAGGGAACGAGAAATTGAAAAAATAAGGATTCGCATATCGACTGATATACACGATGATATAGGTGCCGGACTATCCCGTCTGGCTATGATAAGTGAAATTACAAAAGAGGAGAACAACCTCACAGGAGAAGTAATCGGCAAATTGGATAAACTTTCGTCTACTTCAAGGGAGCTTATGACAAGCCTGCGGGAAATAGTATGGGCAATGAATCCTAAAAACGATCAGGCAGACAGTCTATTAAGCTACTTAAGAACATATACTTATAACTATTTTGAAGATTCAGGGATAGACAGAATTGTAACGTTCCAGGACGCTGTTGATCATATCAGTTTCAACCCGGAGATGAGACGTAATATTTTCCTGATCATTAAAGAGGCTTTTAATAATACTTTGAAATATGCAAAATGCAGTGTCATTGAACTTTCGTTTAGGATTGAAAATGGTGAAGCAATTTTTGAGATAAAAGATAATGGAATCGGATTTGAAAAAGATAACGTCAGTGAATTCGGAAACGGCCTGATAAATATGCGCAACCGTTGCGAAACCATTGGCGGCAGCTTCGAAATAAACTCAAATCATGGAAAAGGCACAACAATTTGTTTAAGATTTGATTTAGAACTGTTTGAAAACAGCTGAATATACTACTAAAATGCGATAACTATCATGAAAATAAGACTTTAAATTGCGTTATTTAATTAAACAAGTATGAAAATCGGCGTTGCAATTGTAGAAGATGATAAGGAAATGAGGGAAGTACTGGTCAAACTCATTGATAATAATGAGGATATGCTATATTTAGGATCTTTTTCATCAGCAGAAAAGTTCATGGCTGATTTCAATTCAATAAATGCAGACGTGGTTGTTATGGATATACACCTGCCGGGCAACAGCGGCATAGATGCTGTAAAGAAAATGAAGCCAAAACGCCCTGATACTCAATATCTCATGTTTACAGTTTTTGAAGATGACGATAAAATATTCGATTCACTATGCGCAGGGGCAACCGGATATCTGTTAAAAAACACCCCTTCACCAAGAATCATTGAATCTATAAAAGAACTTTATGCCGGAGGGTCTCCCATGTCATCCCAGATTGCCAGAAAGGTCATACAATCTTTTAATTCTAAACCAGGCGCTTTAAATCTCCCCGACAATTTCACCTCCCGTGAAGTGGAAATCCTGGACCATCTTTCAAAAGGTTATCGTTATAAAGAAATTGCAGGTATACTGTATATCAGTACAGAAACAGTGCGTACGCATATCCGTAATATATATCAAAAGCTACACGTGCAATCACGTACAGACGCCCTTAATAAGGTGTATACCAGGCGATAATGATTCCTTTACTTTGGTGATAAATAAATAACAAGTCGGAATTTGCCTGACATGATTTCCGGGTTGATTTTATATATAAATGATTATTTACAATTTCACAATATGCCTGCTCACATAGCCATCATCTGTCATAAATCTCAATTGATAAATACCTGTTATCAGATGATATTTTACAGCATTAATTTCTGACCGGTAAGTGCCGGGAATCTGTGTTTCATTGCTGATAATGGCAATCTGTTTACCAGTCATATCATAAAGTCCGATCTGCACTCTTGAAATTCTTGAGATACTGTATTGAATCTCTGTTGAATTTTGAAATGGATTCGGAAATATATTAAGGTCTGAAAGTTGATCCGGAATGATATTCTCAATTCCTGATTTATTCTGTAGTACAACGAAAGAATCCGAACTAAAATAAAAAGGCACATTTTTACCTCTATAGGATATCTGGACATTGTTATAAATTCCAATTGCTGCTTTGGATTTTTTCTGAGGCAACATCGATTTTACGGGTACATATAATGTGGCGAAACTACCAAATCCTGAGGCATTTGTGTGACTGGTCCTGGTAAATCCGACATCGAGCAATCCGGTTGAAATATCATTTATTTTCATTCCCATGAGGTCAATATTCCTTGTGCCTAAAAAGGATGGATCAATTTCTATCGATGCATTATTCAGATCAAAAATTAAAGGATTCAGACCCAAAGAAAACAGCAATCCATAAATATTCTGAACTTTATTAGTGGCGCTTCCGGATGAAAAAACAGCTTTCAATGTATCGCCAGCATATATGGTATCTGTTGTGGATTTAATAAGGAATGGCGGGTCAGTAATACTGCCCTGGTTAAGCACATTGGATTTTGGATGTGTTTTTCCATAATTTTTTGAGATCGCAACCGTATCAGAATAATTTACAATGCTGTCGCCATTGCAATCTGCATGTTTATAATTCACACCACTTGAAAAAACGGAATCCCAATCCGGTGAAGGCTGCCCCGTCCATGAAATACTGGCTGAAGGGCGTGGATGTCCTTTGGTTCCAAATGCTACACCAATTGCCAGGAAGTCGTTCATATCCACCTTTTTGTCATCATTGGCATCACCCGGCCAAACGCATGGAGAAATGATTAATTTTTGGCTGGCAGAATCCGCACAGCCTGAGATATTTGTCAGCTTTAGGCTGGCATTATAAGCCCCGATACCAGGATATAAATGATTCGGATTTTTCAAACCCGAAGTTTCCTTATCACCGAAAGACCATAAAAAAGTACTTCCTGAGTCAACGCCTGTATATGCAAATGGTGTACTATCGCCCGGGCAAACTTCAGTTACTTTGAAACTGACATTTGGACGCGACAAAATTCTTATTTTTTTTGATGCCGAATCTATGCAACCTTTGGCATTTTTGATGAACAATGTTGCGGTATAAATGCCGGCTTTATTATAGATATGGCTGATTGATTTACCTGTATCTCCCTTACTACCATCGCCCCAATGCCACAAAGACGAATCGCCAGGCGTATGTGTTGAATTGTTATTGAATTTTGCCGGATAACCAACACAAACAATGGTATCAGCAGTAAATACTGGCTGAGGCACTTGATAAATATCTATTTTATGCGACACAGTATCATTTTGGCCGAAGGAATTTGTAACAGTTAAAACAGCAGTATATATACCTGATTTTTTATAAATATGCGTTGGGCTTTTTTGCGATGAACCTATAGAATCACCAAAATCCCAGGAATAAGCCACAGCACCGCTATCTGCAGTTGAATCAGAAAAATAAACAGGGTGACCAACGCATTCATTCTGGGCATAAAATTTAGGTACGGTTGAAGGAATAACCCTGATATAGCGGGTCACTGTTGAATCACATGCCCCGGTTGTAACTATAGACATGGTTAATTTATAAATACTGTCACTCTGTATAAAATTAACAGGGCTAAAAATAAACTGCCCGACTCCTTTAGATGAAGGCAATACAAACTTTGTATCTGTTGATGTTGCCCCTCCAATTGATTCAAATGATTGTGATTGCACTGACCAGGTTTTTCCATAATCAGCGTCAGGATAAGAGGCGTACAAACGGTATACATCAGAACTTTTTAGACTGATAATATCAGGATCATTTAATGTTCCGCTGTGGTATACTGCTTGTGAGGCAGGGTCTTTATCCAATGAAAAGCCGGGCTTGCCCCCGACATGAACCTTATACGGGAATTTATTACCTTCACATGAGGTGGATATGGCCCAATCGAATAGGCAAGGCCATAAAGGAATATTGCAATTAGCATAACCAAAATCAGAACTGTCCGCATTAACAGTTAATACCCCTGGCATTTCCACAGGATGATTTAAATATTGGGGAATGGTAGCCTCTCGAAACAAAAGATTTCCCGTGCTCATGCTGTCAACTACTAGGGCCAGTTCATTATAACCATTATAGTTAAGAGGTATTTTTAATGGAACCCTTACTGCCTGGTATGGTGAATTGACTTTAACATTGACAGCATAAAATTTATTATATACATATGTACCGGAATTAGCAAAAGATGTATGTATGTTGCCATAACCCACTGAAAAACGCAAAGAGCCTGAATGTTGTGGGTAAACAGTGACTGAATCTAATATGCAGCTTTTATAAACCTGCATTAAGACTAAAAATTTGCCGGATGAATAGGCTGTCTTATAGTCACCTGAATCATTCCAAGGCATGTGAAATGACTGAGGACTGGCATAAGATACGTAAAATGTACTGTCTTTACTTATTGTCCCAGTGACAAATGTATCCTTTGTGGACAAAGGCGCTGCATCATTGGCGTTTCTATACCATTTTATACTATCATCATCCGTGATATTATTCAATGTAAGCCTTGCTCTGGCAGCGGTGCAAATTGTTGTATTTTTTTTAGATGGTTTCACATTGCCAATAATCATAAGCGAAGTAACAGAAGTATCATCCAGTTTATTTTCATCATTAGATAGAGCCGTATAAATTTTAACATTATATATGCCTGACTTATATAAAGATACCGGAGTTTTAAATGTAAATGTATCATTCCCTGATAATGGCCTCAAACTATCAATAAAATCTGAAACCTTCACGATAGTATCTCCATTACTGATCTCAGCCGATATGGGGATATTTGACTGCCTGGAAGTTCCCCTGTTTTGTACAATCACACTAATTGTATACGCGGTATCGCCGCATTGTTGTGGCAGCAAACTCACTACAGCAATATTATTATAAGTTTCCGGGATTTCATTCGCACCAATACTCGGAGTTTTCGGATCCCTTAGGTGCCCATTGATATCGATATCAATTCCGGGAATCGGTACACCGGCATGCGCCAGTTCATAATTCGAAACTTCAGGATTTGAAATTGAAATCAACTCCGGATCAAGGTCATTGTTATATGCATCGTACGTATATACGTTGTTCAAATTGTTATACAGCACTTCCATCTGATTATAATATGAATAAGCATTGTTTTTGCTGAAAGTAACACTATTGGTTCTTGCGTAAATAACGGCTGTGGATGGGTGTGTTGCAAAAAAAGTTATCACATTGTTTTCAATAGCTGGCTGCGTCAAATTTTGTTCGTCGAGCGCTATTATACCAACACATTGCAAATTGGAGTTAAACATTACGATATTGTTATAAAAAACAGAATCACAATGCAGTAATGCTGTTGGTGCGGAAGTAGATATCATATTATTGATAAGGGGCTTGCAAATAGATATTGCTTCTGTCAGATTTAGCGGAGAATAAATCCTGTTTCCTACGGCTTTACATCCTTTTAATGCATCATATACAAAATTGGTTATCACATTATAACCTGCATAAGTTGTAGTTATAGGATAAAATATATCGTCAACTCCAACAATACCATTTAGACAGCTATCAATTATATTATGAATAAAACTATCCGTACCGGTCTTATTTGGTCCATTTATTATAGATTGCCAGTCAGTGTAATAATAACAATAACTCCCGTATTTAAAGAGATTGTTTTTAAATACATCCTGCGAGCCATGCCCATGATTGGTCACAACCAGGGCTGCCGTATCAGTAGTATATACCTGGGACCTGGTTCCGATAATGCGGCATCCGGTAAAAATATTATTCGCCGGGTTATGAATAAGGTCTATAACCGCCGCATTGGCATTTGTGCCCGTTCTTACAATACTAATATGTTTGAAGATGGTATTTGTTGCGCTGTCAAGCTGTATTACATAATTGGAATCCGTTTTTTTTGAAGATGAAGGATAGGTCAAAATGACTTTTGTACTGTCTCCTGTTTCAGCCTCAAAAGTAATAGTATTGATTTTAGAAGATCCTGTAATGGCGGGCATGGAAACCTGCTCATTGTACGTTCCGTTTCTGATATTGAATATAACCGGGGCGCACATTTTTGAGGTTACGAGTGTATTTATGGCTTCGGTAACCGATATAAAATCAGGGCTGGAACCTCCAATTGTATAAACCCCGTGCATGGACGCGTGAAACCGAAAGCTGGCTGTATCATTATAATGGTTCAGGTCATTGCTGGCATTAGGGTATTTCGATGCAAACCAGTCATTTAAGGTGCTTCCGGGTAAAAGTCCATTCCCAATATCAACAATAGAACTGTCGCCGGGAACTATTTTACCTGAAAAAGCATACGGTTTTTGTTTTTTACCATCCAATTGCCACACGATACTATCAGTCAAAATTGTATTTGAGCCATAGTTACGGAGGCTCACCACAAAATCATTATTGCCGGCGCAAAAATTAATGGATGGATTGACCAGCGCACTCACTCCCGCATCATTTGCCATAGGGTTTATTTCATTTGCGCCTATTGTCGGTTTGGTGTTTCTTGGTTTCCCGTCAATATCGCTGGTTACAAAGGCCAAAGGCTTTCCAGCACCGGCAAGCAATGGGTTTTGAGCATGAAGATCAGTCAGGGATTTATACCAGGGGACGAGGCTTATGGAGTTGGAGTCGGATTTTGATGCCTGTATCCAGTCCTTCAATGTATTATATTTGGCAGAGCTAAAAAAGTGTGGAAAGGATCCGAAATATTTCCCGTTTGTAAACTCATCATTATTATTGCCAATAAGGTCAAGGTTTGCCCAAAGATTAATTACATAACCACCAGCATTGTTTATGATAATATTGTTATTGTCTGATGCGGAAGAATTTGATGCGTAATAATCATAACCGCCAAAAAAACCTAATCCGCTTGATAGGGTGTCATTCCCTGTAATGTAAATATTATTATTATTAATATTTGCATAAGAGGTTAATGGTACAGTGCAATAAATGCCATATGAACCATGGATACGGAGGTTTCCGATAACCGACACTAAATTGTTAAATATCAATGCATTACTTACAGGGTCCATTCCAAAACCAAAATATATGCCATAGCCACCGTTTGGAAGAAACACCTTGTTGTTTTTAATAACGATACTGTCCCCGGAAAGATAGATTCCACTCGCCCCTGAATCAAGAATATTAATGACATCGTTATTGTTGAACATTACACTATGGCCATATCCATGAAAACCTGAATAATATGAACTGTCTATTGTATTGCCTGAAAATTTATTTTCCTGGTACACCGTTGACGCCTGGTTTGGGAAAAAGGTATAGATTCCTAGTGAGCCATTACGAATCAAATTCCTTTGCAAATTATTATGGTTTGAAGTCTGTAAATCCACAGTCGTATTTCTGTAGGTATATTGCAAATTCACAGGGTGTGCATGATTGCTTACAAATCTGTTCCCTGTAAAATTGTTACTATCGCATCCTGTTGTTACAACCAGTACTGCAGCATTGCTATCTTCCCCAGTGCGGACAAATCCGAGTTGTTTAAAATTATAATATTTAGCCTGATAGAGCTCAATAAGATAGTTGGGCACATAATTGTCATTTGTCGACGGATATTGAAGAACTGCCTTCGTGCTATCTTCGTTCGTACTTTGAAAAGTAATGGTATTTATTGAACTCTCGCCCTTGATAAAAGAGAACATAACCTGCTCATTGTAAGTCCCATTATTCACATTTATTACAACACTACCACAAATTCCGCTTCGCTCCAGTTCTTTAGCGGCATCATTAAAGCCGGAAAAATCGGCCCCTGAACCGCCCATAGTATAGGTTCCAGCCATTTTTACCTGTACATACCTGCTCACCGTATCATTGGCATGGTTTGAATCCGATACCGTATTGAACTTGTTTGTCCAGCATTTAATATATCCAGTTCTATCTAAGGTTACCGCTCCTAACTTTATGGTCATGGTTTCTCCAGGTCCAAGTTTGCCAGTCCAGTTAAATCCGGTTTGGCTTATTCCACTTATACTCCATCCAATAGTTGAAGCCGTTAAAGTATCTGTACCATAATCAGCGATTTTCCCATAAACAGTAACCGTGGCGCCTTTGCAATAAGAATTCCCAACGCTGTCAATCGTATTCATACCTGCATCAGTCCTGTAAACGGTAAATTCATTGGCGCCAATAACCGGCTTTTTTGTATTCCTGACAATGTTGTCGATATCAGTCGTATATCCTGAAATCGGAATCCCGGCTTTCAGGAATGGATTATGGGCATGATCATCGGTTGCATTTTGGAAATCAGGATTTACCGATATGGAATTGGAATCAAGACCGGACGCTTTTGTCCAATCTGCCACTGTCTTTTTATTTGACCCGTTCCAGGATCCTATTACACCGCTGGCGCTATAAATATTATTATGGTTTGATGATATCCCTGTATCCGATGAACTGGATAATATTCCAAATCCTGTTCCAAAATTCGCAATGTTATTATCCTCAATGTAAACGCTGTCAGCCTCAACGGTCAATGCACAGGATGCATTTGATAACTTCGTTGGGTCGTATATGGTGAAAGTATTATAATACACATCGATATTCCTGACCCCAATGATCTCCAACCCGAAACCAATGCCGATAACCATATTATCAGAAATATCCCCATGATTTAATCTGGATGTTGATGAACCATCTATCACCATGCCAACTCCGGCATTTACCATATTCTTTGTTATGGAAACGTCTCCTGTGCAATAAAAAAGACGCATCCCGCTAGTATTTGGTAATGGTGCATGAATCCTGTTATTTGAGATGGTTACGTTGAAAGCTGAATTCAGTGATATGCTGGTTCCACCTGTGACGCTGTCAAAGATGTTGTTCTTTAAAGTGACTGTATATAGACCCGTATTGCCATTGTTACTATTACTGTAAATCCCGTTTGAAAAATCCGTCCAGGAGTTGTTGTCAAAAACAATATCTGAATCGGTATTGGTTGTCAAAACTATATTGTTAACATATCTTCCGCTGCTGCCTGAAAAACAACAACCCTTAAAAGAAATATTACTGGCCCCATTTTCCATAAGCATAATAGACGAATTATAGCTATTGTCTGAAGATGAAAAGGTTATGTTTTTAAAGCTAATGTATCTGGCCCCATCCAATGTTATTACTTCATATCCATTTGAGTTTTGTATATTTACTTTGCTGCTGTCATTTGACATTGAAGTAAAACTGATTGTGTTTTTGGCAGAAACTCCATTTATTTTATTTAAATAAAAAGATTGTTGATAATTTCCATTCGCAATTTTGAATATAACAGGCCCTGAAATACCGTGTCCGTTTTCAAGGTCATTCAAGGCATTGTTGATGGATTGGTAATTAGTTTTTGATACTTTTTGCAATGGATCAATTGTATACGTACCTGACAACTGTCCATTAGCATTAAATATCGCCAAAAAGGTCAGGCAACAGAGGAGAAGTTTTTTCATGGGTTAGAGTGATTTAGAACAAATATAATAATTAACCTTGTGCGATTGAAATTCCTTTGGGCAAAAGAAAATATTCATCATGCGTAATATCGTGTTTCAGCATATGCTCCAGCGGAGCAACCTGTTTGTAGAAATACAAGGGTAATTTCTAACAAGCTCCGGCGGAGCGGCCCGTTTTTGTGCAGTTATGTGATTTGCTGTTTTAACAGGTCGCTCCGCTGGAGCTAAAAATCATTTGTAATTTTATTTCTACAAACAGTAGGCTCCCCTGGAGCCATTTTTCTGAACATTCTAAAAAAGTGAAACATTTTGAAAAATATTTTTGCTTGTAACGCATTGAAATAATTCAAGTTAAAAAATATTTTTTTATAGTGCCCACCCAGTTTGGCATCTCACTATATATGTACATAAAACCTTATTACGAATTATGAATTACGAATTGGCAGGCTCGAGAAAACCATTCAACAATCCTGCAAATTCTAAAATCATGAGAATCCGATTCAGAAAAAAAATGAAAAAGATAAACCAGCCACCGAGTTCTCGGGACAAGCATTTTTTGGCATTCTGGCCTGATCCCGAGTGCTCGGGACTGTTATCGCCTGTTATTCGTCAAGGAGTTACGTGTATTAATTTTAAAATCAATCAGTTATAAAATGAAAAATAAATTCCCTGTTATAACAGGGAAAACACGTGTCCCGACTTATTCGGGAGGCCAGAATGGTTAAAAAGGGGGTTTTTGAAAAATAAAGAGGTAGAGATTACATTTTGGCGAAATGTAATCCCGGATATCAGGTTAAAGTTTTTAAAATCAAAGATATGAATGAAAATGAGATTCAAAATATGTTAACCCGCCGGCTTTTTTTGGGAGGTGAGCAATTAATAAAACTGGAACTGTTCCACCGAACCACCCTCCCGAGTTCTCGGGACAAGCTGGCCTATGGCCACCCCTCCTTGCTAAAGGAGGGGAATGGTGCTTCTTTCAACATTTGCATTTTAATTTTCAAATTATCTCATTAACACATTATTGCATTGGCGCATTATCTTATTCTCAAATTGCCAAATTTCTCTATTTTTGCTCCGAACCAAAAAAAGCTTTACTTCTTACTTCTCACCAATTACTTCTCATTACTATGTCCGATAATATCATCGAAGCTATTAATATCTCCAAAAGCTATGCAAAAAAGGAGGCGTTGAAAAATATAAACCTCACAGTCCCCAGGGGCAGCGTATATGGACTGCTTGGGCCTAATGGCGCAGGGAAAACCACATTTATCCGGATTCTTACCCAGATCATCGGACCGGACAGCGGGGAAATTCTCTTAAATGGAAAACCAATGCAGCGATCTGATATTGAACATATCGGATACATGCCCGAAGAGCGCGGACTATATAAGAAAATGAAAGTCGGCGAGCAGGTGGAATACTTTTCAAGGCTGAAAGGCATGAGCAAAGAGCAAACCTTTGATGCCATTAAATACTGGTTCAATGTATTTGACATTAAAGACTGGTATGGTAAAAAAATGGAAGAACTTTCTAAAGGAATGCAGCAGAAAGTTCAGTTTATCGTCACTGTTATTCACAAACCTTCCCTCATTATCTTAGATGAGCCCTTTTCGGGTTTTGACCCTCTGAATGCAGAACTGGTGCGCGACCAGATCCTGAAACTGCGCGACGAAGGAGCAAGTGTCATTCTTTCTACACACAGAATGGAATCTGTGGAAGAACTTTGCGATCATATTTCGCTCATCAATAATTCACAGAAAGTAATCGAAGGTAAAGTATCTGATATTCAGCTTCAATTCAAAGAAAACCTTTTTGAAATAAACCTGAGATCTGACCCGGGTAAAATACCCGACTTAAAAGCCTGGGGATATCAAATCCACAGTTCAAATGAACAAGGTGATGGCAGTGTTACAATGCGGTTTATGGCTAATAAAGATGCAGTATCCAATGACATCCTGCAGCATTTTATGCCGATAGGCCAGGTGAACTCTTTTAAGGAAGTACTTCCTTCCATCAATGATGTATTTATTAAACTCGTAAAAGGAGAAACGAAATGAACAAGATAGCATTAATCATTCAGCGCGAATATATTACAAGGGTTAAGAATAAGACCTTTCTCTTGATAACCCTGTTGGCCCCTATACTTTACGGGCTTATTATCATGATACCGGTTTTAACTGCCAAATACAGCAATTCTAAAAAAACGGTAGCGGTTATAGACGAAAGCGGAAAATTTAAGAATTTCAATTCTGAAGATAAAGACATCGTTTTTTACAATCATAATGAATCGTTGCCTGAAGCTGAAAAGCATTTTAAATCAGGGGGTAATGACTTTTATATCCTTCATATTCCACAGGATTTTGATATCTATAATCCCAAAGGAATAGAACTGCTTTCAGAAAAGAATGCGGGTGTATTTTTTAAAGGTACTATTGATACCATCCTGGAACACCAGGTACGCAACATGCGCATGGAAGCCATGCATATCCCCAAAGGAAAAATAGATTCGCTGCATACTGATATCGAAGTCAATGTCAGGAAATTTACAGAAAACGGAACCCAGGAAACCAGCAGTGGTGCCACAACTGCAGTTGCTTATGCCGGTGGCTTTCTGATTTATATGTTTATTTTCCTATATGGTGCCATGGTAATGCGGGGCGTACAGGAAGAAAAACAAAGCAGGGTTGTTGAAATTGTTATTTCATCTGTGAAACCCTTTCAACTCATGATGGGTAAAATCATAGGAATTGCCATGGTAGGCCTTACGCAATTCCTGATCTGGGTGGTACTTACTTTTATATTTACCAGCGTCAGCGGACAAGCCATTGGCGCTCATAGCGCCGCACATGCCATGCCGGCCAATGCAGGCCAGGGACAAGAGGCATTGCATACAGCTATGTCAGCGCTTGGCACGCTGCCCATTGCATTGATAGTCGGAATGTTTTTATTTTATTTCATAGGAGGATATCTGCTTTACAGTTCCTTATTTGCAGCCGTTTCCTCTGCGGTCGACAGCCAGGCCGAGGTGGGCCAGTTTATGTTGCCCATATCGCTACCTATTATAGTTTCAATAGCTTCCATTTCAACCGTAGTACAAAACCCGGATGGGCCTTTTGCTTTCTGGATGTCTATGGTTCCTGTTACGTCACCTATTATGATGATGGCCAGGATTCCGTTCGGAGTTCCGCCATGGCAATTGATTTTGTCAGCGCTTATTCTCATCGGCTCTTTCATCGTTTCGGTATGGCTTGCCGGCAAAATATACAGAACCGGCATATTGATGTATGGCAAGAAAATAACCTGGAAAGAACTGGGCAAATGGCTGTTTTATAATTAAGGAGTCAGGAATCAGGAGTTAGGAGTCAGGAGATATTGGTTAGTAATTTGTGATTTATGGCATATAATGAAGCACTTACAAATAGGGTACGCGAATCTGTTCTTGAACTGATGAAACCTGAGGATAAAGTTGAAGAGAAAAGGATGTTCAGCGGAGTGGCCTTTATGGTTAACGATAAAATGTGCATTACAGCCGGAGGCGAAAGAATAATGTGCCGGATTGATCCTGAAGTTTATGAAGAGGCCCTTAAAAAAGACGGTTGCAGCCCAATGATCATGAAAGGAAGGGTTTACAAAGGATATGTAAATATAAGTACAGATGGAATCACCCGAAAAACAGAACTTGACTATTGGGTAGGACTTGCTCTTGATTTTAACGAAAAGGCTAAAGCAACTCCTAAAAAGAAAAAATAGAACGATGGGTCATCTTAATCGGTCAGTTTTGCGGTTCTGATTAAACCCGGAATATCCAGTAAAGTGATTTCCCTTCCTTTTGCTTTTATAAGATATTCGTCTTTCAACAAAGCGAGAGCCCTGATAACAACTTCTTTTGCAGCGCCGGCCATTGAAGCAAGGTCTTCACGACTGAGACGGACATCGAGGGTCATTTCATCTATTTTGGTGCCATATACATCCTTAAGGAGCAGTAATAGTTCTGCTACACGCTCTTTGACACTCTTGGTTGCAATATCCACCCGGGTGATTTCGCTATGGTCCAGATCTTCTGAAAGAAGACGCATCATCTTCATTGACATTTCCGGATCGTTGTTCAGTATTTCAAAAAATACCTTTTTTGGAACATATCCAACTACAGTATCTTCCAATGCAATGGCTGAAGCATGATATTGTTGGCCTGCCAGCAACGCGCGATAGCCTATTACATCCAGCATTCCTGCCAGCCTTACGATCTGATCTTTACCACCTTCTCCAAGACGCACGATTTTTACTTTACCGTTAATGACACAAAACAAACCGTTAGCATGCTCTCCCTCTACAAAAACATGATCTCCCTTCTTAAAAGACTTTCTTCCGCTGCCATCGGGCAGGTCTTTTAGCAACAATTCGTGAAAAAGAAATGCGGAGCGGTTTCCATGTCTAATGGGTTGATCTATCATAAATTCAATGAATTCGAACTTTTATTTCACAAAGGTACGTAACTATTAAAATGGCATTTAATGATTTACATCAGTTTTGGGTTATAATTTTTTATCCCCTGATAAAGTGTCTAAAATTCAGATATCTGCAAATAGAAACAGTCCCTCTGGTATGCAAATGGATACATCGCAGGATCGTATCAGCGCATAAAAATCAATTGTAATTTCCAACAAATCCAGCTGATATTTCCGCACGAAGAAACCGGTTGATTCATTTTCCGCCCGTTATTGCCTATAATAACCTATCTTTGCGGCTCTTTTTTAAATTCATGAGCAAAATAGTAGCCATACTCGGAAGGCCCAATGTGGGCAAATCCACTTTTTTTAACCGCCTGGTGGGTGAGCGGAGAGCTATTGTTGATGATGTGAGTGGGGTAACCCGCGATAGGCATTACGGCGTTTCAGAATGGATCGGAAAAGAATTTGTGGTAGTAGATACTGGTGGCTATGTAGCCAATTCTTCAGATTATTTCGAAACTGAGATCAGAAAACAGGTGGAAATTGCTATTGCTGAAGCAGATCTACTCTTATTTATGGTGGACGTCACAGTTGGGGTAACCGATGAAGACGAGTCATTTGCAAGAGTTTTGCGAAAAAGCAGCAAACCGGTTTTAATGGTTGCCAACAAGGTTGATAATTTTGACCGTGCTGTTGATGCTGCTGTTTTTTACAAACTGGGATTTAAAGAGCTTTTTACCGTGTCGTCCATGAGTGGATCAGGAACAGGGGAATTACTGGACCGGGTTATGGAGCTGCTACCTTCTGAAGAAGAAACTCCTGAAGCAGAAGAACTGCCGAAGTTTGCGATACTTGGAAGACCCAATGTTGGCAAATCCACCCTTTTAAATGTACTCATCGGCGAAGAACGCAATATCGTGTCTCCAATCCCGGGTACAACCAGGGATACCATCCATACCCATTATAATAAGTTCGGCAAAGAATTTTTGCTGATTGACACTGCGGGACTTCGAAAAAAAGGAAAGGTTACAGATAATATAGAGTTTTACTCAGTAATGCGTGCTATAAAAGCCATGGAAGAAGCAGATGTAACCATACTGGTTATAGATGCTAAAGATGGTATGGAATCCCAGGATACCAATATTTTTGCATTAGCTGAGAAAAGGCATAAAGGTATCGTGATCCTGGTAAACAAATGGGACCTTATTGAAAAAGACGGTAAAACCATGGAGGCTTTTCAGAAAGTTATTGACGAAAAGATTGCCCCTTTCACCGATGTCCCTGTTTTATATGTGTCGGCGCTTGAGAAAACAAGGATTTTCAAAGCAGTTGAAATAGCCCTGGAAGTTTATGAAAACCGGAAGAAAAGGATTCCAACTCATGAGCTGAATGAAACCATGCTTAAGATTATAGAAGGCTATCCCCCACCATCGGTAAAGGGGAAGTTTTTAAAAATAAAATACGTAACACAGGTACAATCCAAAACTCCGGGATTTGCATTTTTCTGCAACCATCCGCAGTATATAAGAGAGAGTTACAAACGATTCCTGGAAAATAAACTAAGGGAGAATTTCGATTTTAAAGGCGTTCCATTGTCATTGTTTTTCAGAAAAAAGTAAAAAAAATTTGTTTGTGTTGGTTTTTTCTTAATTTTGTGGCGATTTGGAGCCAAACATGTACCTGAATATGAAGAGAATCGGTTATGCTATAGCATTTTGCTTTTTTGTAGGTATGTACGGCTGCAGTCAGAATGACGCAGGAACAAACAATAATGCAAATAATGCAGCGGCAGAAAAGGCGAATAAAGACAGCCTTCTCAATGCAGCAAGCAAATTGAATGCGCCTGACAGTGGTAAAGGTAAAGTAAAAGACAGTACGACTAAATCACATTAATAACCAGTAACAAAAATTTACTCAATAAACTCAAACATTTTAATTTTACAAAAAAAGATGAAAAAACTATTAGCATTAGTTGTTATCGCAGGTTCTATCACACTTGTTTCATGCGGAAACGGCGACAAAAAAACTGACGACGCTGCTGCAGCAAAAATGAAAGCTGATTCTACAAGAATGGCTGACTCTACTGCAAAAGCAAAAGCTGCTGACTCTGCAATGAAAGCAAAAGCTGCTATGGACACTACCAAGAAAGCTGCTATTGATTCTACAAAGAAAGCAGACACCAAAATGGACGCAAAAAAGAAATAAGGAAGTCGGGAAGCATTTATGCTTTCTATAATTTGCCTTATCAAATAATAAAGGGCGGATATTCGTATCCGCCCTTTTTATTTTACCTTTATTAGGGGTTAAATTATTTCCCTTAAGTTCACACATTTGCCTTATTTGCGGATAATTTAGTTTAATTGCTTGAAAATGCTAGATTTACGATTTCAATAATATTGAGCTGATATAAATCAGCGATTCTGTTTCACAATATTTTTAGTAAATTTGCCGTCTGATTTTTAATAGAAAAAACATGACAATTGCTTCAATTCAGGAAAACAAAACTATTATAGACAAACTCGCTCTTTCAAACGGGAATGTCCACTGGAATTTATCTCCGGCACAACTTATAGAAAAAGCTATTAAAGCAGGTGAAGGTTTCCTTTGCGAAAATGGTGCATTTGCTGCAGATACCGGAAAATTTACCGGCCGTTCTCCTAAAGACAAATTTATTGTAGCAGATCACATTACTGAAAATTCAGTATGGTGGGGAGATATCAATTTCAGATTTGATTCCGAAAAATTTGACAGCCTTTATGACAAAGTAACCGACCACCTGGCCGGTAAAGAAATATACGTCAGAGATGCCTATGCATGCGCTTTGCCAGAGTATCGACTCAATATCAGGGTTGTTACTGAATCCGCTTTCCAGAACCTTTTTGCCAATAATCTCTTCCTACGCCCGAAACCTGAAGAACTGGCTGATTTCGAACCTGAATGGCATGTAATTGCAGCACCAAGTTTTCTGGCTGTTCCTGAAATTGATGGGACCCGTCAATCCAACTTTGCAATCCTTAATTTTACAAAAAAGATAATCCTCATCGGTGGCACGGCTTATACCGGTGAAATCAAGAAAGGGATATTCTCAGTTTTAAATTTCGTACTTCCACATCAGCGCAATGTATTGTCGATGCACTGTTCTGCCAATGTTGGAAAAAATGGCGATACTGCTATCTTTTTTGGTTTATCAGGCACGGGTAAAACAACCTTATCTTCTGATCCTGACCGTATGCTTATCGGTGACGATGAGCATGGCTGGACCGATGATAGTGTCTTCAATTTTGAAGGTGGTTGCTATGCAAAAGTAATCAACCTATCAGCAAAACATGAGCCTCAGATATTTAATGCCATAAAATTCGGCTCATTGCTTGAAAATATTAACTTCATACCGGGAACCCGTGAAATAGATTATAAAGATTCTGCCAAAACAGAAAACACAAGGGCCGCCTACCCTATCAATTTCATTGATAATGCACTTGAGCCTTCCGTAGGAAAATCTCCCAAGAATATATTTTTCCTGACCGCCGACGCATTTGGTGTATTACCTCCGGTTTCAAGATTAAACACAGCGCAGGCGATGTATCTTTATATTTCAGGATATACAGCAAAAGTTGCGGGCACTGAAGCAGGTGTTTTGGAACCACAGCCTACCTTCTCAGCTTGTTTCGGAGCCGCATTTCTCCCATTACATCCTACAAAATATGCCGAATTGCTCGGTTCGAAACTGGATGAAAACGATGTTAAAGTTTGGTTGATCAATACGGGTTGGACGGGCGGACCTTATGGTGTCGGTAGCAGAATTTCACTTCCTTATACACGTTGTTTGATAAATGCGGCACTTTCTGGCGAACTTGATCATGCTAAATATGCAAAAGATCCCATTTTTGGATTTGAAATCCCGAACCATTGCGAAGGCGTTCCAGCAGAAATATTAATTCCATCCAATACCTGGGATGATAAAGAAGCCTACGCAAAGAAAGCCCGCGAACTTGCGTCGCATTTTATCAAAAATTTTGAAAAATACGAATCTGATGCCAGCGATGAAATTAAAGGCGCTGCACCCAGGTTGGATTAGCTGATAATAAATAGTTTCTTTTTAAGGAACAATTTCATTTCAACTTCTGTAAACTAAGCTCAGGATAATTATAGCCTATAGCATATAGTTTACAATGAATTAAGAATATATTTTCTATTATTATGAGCAGAAACGGCAGAATACTTGTGGCCATGAGTGGTGGTATTGATAGTACCGTAGCAGCTGTTATGCTCAAAGATCAAGGCTATGAAGTCATAGGCATCACCATGAAAACCTGGGACTATGCCACATCAGGCGGAACTAAAAAAGAAACCGGCTGCTGTTCTCTCGATTCCATCAATGATGCCCGGGCCGTGGCCGTATCACATGGAATCCATCATTTTATTCTCGATATAAGGGATGAATTCGGTGATTATGTCATCGACAATTTTGTAGACGAATACATGGCGGGGCGTACACCCAATCCATGTGTGTTATGCAATACCCATATCAAATGGTCGGCATTGCTCAAACGGGCTGACAAGCTGGATTGTGAATTTATAGCCACCGGCCATTATGCCAAATCAAGGCTTGAAAACGACCGATACATCATTTCAAAAGGTGTAGACACCTCTAAAGATCAGAGCTATGTACTCTGGGGACTATCTCCGGAAAACCTTGCACGAACCATGCTCCCACTTGGAAAATTCCGGAAAACCGAGATCAAAGAACTTGCCTTAAGCTGGGGATATGATGAGCTGGTAAAAAAGAGCGAGAGCTACGAAATATGCTTTATTCCTGACAATGATTACCGTTCCTTTCTGAAAAGAAAAGTTGAAAACCTGGAAGAATCTCTAACCGGAGGGGATTATGTATTAACCGACGGAACCGTCATCGGCAAGCATAAGGGTTATCCTTTTTATACTGTTGGCCAAAGAAAAGGTCTCGATATTGCATTG
>Ga0207032_1056_pt1 | contig 35020 bp, 25 predicted proteins | sample Alteio_BWMinCont_38_FD_153308 | JGI IMG/M metagenome (GOLD analysis project Ga0207032, IMG submission 153308) | Enriched cells from forest soil in Barre Woods Harvard Forest LTER site, Petersham, Massachusetts, United States -... | ecosystem: Environmental > Terrestrial > Soil > Temperate forest >... | reverse complement strand
TATGAAGCGAATTGGATCGCTCTACTCTCAGGCACGCGTGCGATTCCGTGAGCGACTGTTGCCTTTGCTCGGGAGCATGCACGAATGTTTTGAAAAGGATTTAAAAAAACAGCTTAAAAAAGAAAGCATTGATCTTTGCGTTTGGAAGGATTTAGAAGCCGAAGAAAAAGCGCATGTCACTGCTTACTATCAAAATAATATTTTCCCGGTGTTGACTCCCCTTTCGGTCGATTCGGGGCACCCCTTTCCTTTTCTTTCAAACCTTTCCATCTCGCTCGGCGTTTTGTTGAAACACACTGATCGTGAAGAAGAACTTTTTGCGCGAGTGAAAATTCCTTCGCATTTCCCGCGCTGGATTCGGGTGGATAATAAAAAAGATGCGAAGGGTGCCCGTTTTATCTCAATTGTTGACGTGATGATTCAGCACTTAGACGGTCTTTTTTACGGGATGGAAATTGTGGATGTCATGCCCTTTCGAGTGACCCGAAACACCAACGTTGAGCGCGACGAAGAAGACACCGACGATTTGATGGAGCTCATTGCAGAAGAAATTAAAGAGCGCCGCTTTGGTGAAGTCGTTCGCCTTGAACATGAGAGAAAACCATCGCACAAAATTTTGGAGTTTTTACAAGAAGAACTTCGACTCGACGAAGATCAAATTTATGAAGTGAATGGATTACTCGAATACATTCCATTGAAACCAATCGTCGAGTTAAGTCGTGCTGATTTGAAATACGAGCCATGGATTCCGGTTCCACCCTTCGCTCTCATTGATCCTGACCGCGATATTTTTCAAGCAATAAAACAAGGTGATATTTTAGTCCATCATCCGTATGAAAGTTTCACTGCGTCGGTTGAACGATTTTTACGCTCAGCTGTGAATGATTCAAAAGTAATTGCAATCAAAATGACGCTTTACCGCGTGGGTGCCGATAGCCCGCTCGTTTCGCTTTTGTGTCGCGCGGCCGAGCTTGGAAAAAGCGTAGTGTGTTTGGTAGAATTGAAAGCGCGCTTTGATGAAGAAAAAAATATTCTGGTTGCGCAGAAGCTTGAAGATTCGGGTGTGCACGTCGTGTATGGAGTCGTTGGATTAAAAACCCACTGCAAACTCGCGCTCGTCGTTCGTCAAGAGGGCGAAGAGGCGCGCTCTTATTGCCACATTGGTACCGGGAACTACCACTCCGTTACGGCTCGACTTTATACCGATTTAGGCTTGTTTACTTGTAAAAAAGAAATTTCAGATGACGTGGTAAATTTGTTTCACTACCTCACTGGCCGTTCAGCAAAGAAAGATTATAAAAAATTGATGGTCGCGCCGGTCACGATGAAAGACCAATTTTTGAAAAAGATTGTTCGTGAAATCACGAATGCAAAAAAGGGATTGCCCGCACGAATTATTGCGAAGGTGAATTCACTTGATGAGCGCGATATCACTCATGCACTTTATGAAGCATCTCAGGCAGGCGTACAAGTGGATTTGATTGTGCGGGGGTTCTGCTGCTTACGACCGGGCGTGAAGGGCCTTAGCGACAACATCCGCGTGTTTTCGGTAATCGGACGTTTCCTTGAGCACTCGAGAATTTTCTATTTTCAAAATGGCGAGAAAGACCTGACCAAGGGCGAATTTTTTATGGGGTCTGCGGATTGGATGCACCGTAATCTCCTCACTCGGGTAGAAGCCATTGCGCCTATTGAAGAGCCAGCGCATCGTGAGCGGGTGTGGGAAATCTTATCCGTCATGCTAGAAGATCATCGTCAGGGCTGGGAAATGGATAGTAGTGGGCGATACACACGTCGCAAAGTGAAAAATCAAAAAAAGGATATTGGGACGCATGCGTATTTTATGCAAAAGGCTCGAAATCGCGGGTTATAGACCATCCTTTCGAATAAATTTGACAATCTTTTGAAGAATATCTGACAAATAGATTACGCTTATGAATCATGATAAACATGACATGATGAACACCCGCCAATCCTATACCACCGCACTAGGAATGCTTACTTTCACGATCGGAATCACTCTGGTCGTTTTTTCGAATTATTCTTATCGCGCTCATCCCCTTTCGGCAGATCTTCAAAGCGTATTTGAATCCTTAACTCAGAAAAATAAAAATTTGGTTCATTTTAACTTAGAAGACTTAAGCCATTCTCTTCCGGCTTCTGACCTCACCCATCCTGAATCACTCGTTCCCGATCTGAGTGAGCTTTCAAAAAGTGACTTGAATTTAATTCGAGAAAGCAGAACGTGTGAAAAAATTCGCCCTAATCTAGCGAAAAATTCCCGGGTTAAGAAAACCCTTCAATTTGAAAAATCGAAATGCGACCCGAACAATCCCCTTCCCGCGAATTTTTGGGAATACCCTCCTTACATGAGTCTTAATGGCGAAAGCTTTGCTTACCTGTCTGGCCCAGAAGGAACTTCTCATCTCAATCGACTTCACCTCCTTGAAATTCTGAATTCAAATCGAATCGCAATGGGAGGTCTCGGCTTAAGCGCGCTTGAATTAAAACAGCTTCAATCGGGAAGCGACGTAGTTTTGGGAAACCGATATGTAATCAAGCCCAATCCAAGAAGCGTCCAAGATTCTGATTTCATCGCTTTTTTGCGAGAACCCTTTGAAGACGAATTAAAATCGACCGACCACGTGATCGGCCCTCAACTAGAACAAGACGGTTGTGCAGCGGTAAGTTTTGAATCTTGCTTTGAACCCAAAACAAGATTTTCAATGTTTCATTTTGTGATGGGGTCTATTTTTGTTTTTTTTGGAACTGCGCTCGTGCTCTGGCAAATTTACCAAGGGCAAGCGAAAATACGGGAACAGAAAAGACTTCAGGAAGAAGAAAGATTCTTTTACTTGAGAATCCTCGCTCATGAACTGAGAACGCCAATTGCGTCCCTTTCACTCTGGCTTGAACTTCTAGAGAAACAAGCGGAATCGCTTCCAGAAAAAACTCGCGAACCCATTCACGCAATACGCGAGCAAATCAAAAAAATGAGTAATCTAGCCGAAAAAACTTCAATCTTCACAAAAGTAATTGAGAATGATTTTTCGTTGCACCTCACTTTACAAATTCTTCCGCTCAGAGAATGGCTAAAGGAATTAATCTCAGAATATTCTGAGAGGGGCATCACCGTCACCGTCCCCTCCGCCCTGATTTTTATTAAAACGGATCCCTATTGGTTGCGGCTCATTCTCGATAACCTGCTTCAAAATGCGACTGATCATGGTAAAGCCCCGATTCAAATCTTCGTTCGCGAGATGCAAAACGAGGTTGAAATTGAAATTCAAGACCACGGCACCATTGAATTTGAATCTGAAGGACAAGGAAAAATCCCAAAAAAACGAGCTGAATCAAACGGGCTCGGCATTGGCCTTCAACTCGTTTCAGAACTTTGTAAGCGACTCCACATTCAAATTCGATTTGAAGCGCATCCAACACGTGCGATCCTCAAAATAAGGAGAGAAAAGTGAGTTTGATTTTATTGATAGAAGATGACGTTAGTCTCAGTGTTCCGCTCACTCAGATTTTGGAGACTGAGAACTTTCAAGTTCTAGTTGCAAAAAACCTTGAAGAGGCTCGTTCTGCTTTTCAGGCGACAATTGATTTAGTGATTTTGGATTGGCGACTTCCCGACGGGCAAGGCATAGAGTTATTGAAAGAATGGCGGAGCAACGGAATCCAGACTCCCGTGATTATGCTTACTTCTCGCGCAGATTTGATTGATAAAGTGTTGGGCCTTGAACTGGGGGCAGATGATTATCTTACTAAACCTTTTGAATCTCGCGAACTCATTGCTCGAATTGGAGCAAGACTTCGAAAGGGAAAATCTTCTTTACCGATTCCGTCCACCTTGCTTCAGCATTCTGAGATTGAAGTCGACTTACAAAAGCACACTGCGTCTTATCAAAATCATGAAATCGAACTCACCAAAACTGAATTTGAATTGCTAAAATTATTTTTGGAATCGCCAGAACAAACTTTTTCGCGCGAAGAGCTGTTAAATCGTGTTTGGGGTTACCAAAATTATCCTACTACCCGTACCGTCGATACTCATATTCTGCAACTTCGCCAGAAGACTTGTGCAGATTTCTTCATCACAGTTCACGGCGTGGGTTATCGGTTTGTGGGGAAAAAATAAAACTTTGACAAAGATTTTAAGACTCGATGACAAATGGCAGTTTGATATCGCTCAAGATGGGAACAAGGAGAAACTATGAAAATTAATTATTTAGTCCCCGCTTTAGCACTGATCTCGTTTACCACGTTTGTTAACCCAGGTTTTGCCGACGACCTCACAAAACCGCATAAAAGCGATGGGGGAATGAATCAAGTCAACGAACAATTTCTGAAGAGCGATTTCAAAGGCATGTTGAATAGCATGAAAACTGCTCTCATGAACCATCCCAAAGACATTCTCGTTCAAAGCAAAGTAGATTCGCTTCTAGAGCGCGCTTATCTAGAGGCAGGGAACGATGGACTTCCAGCAGAGAATAAGCTTGCAAGTTGGATGACAGAATTGAAGGTGGTCGTGAGTCGACATGACGGCGATACGGTGAAGTACGCCCTTCAGATCAATGGATCTACCCGTGATGAAATTGAGCTAGAGCAAATGCGAGTAGTTCATATTCCAAATCAAGTGATATTAGATAAAAAAGCTCACATTGGCGATTTCGACGTGGGAAGCGGTACCGATTATGATGCAAAAAAGACGATTTGGGGAGAAAGTAATCGGTCGATTCAAAAGCTACCGACCGGGCTTTACACGATCCACATAGAAGTGAAAGGTCAGGAACCTTATGATACGTGGGTGATTCTCGACGAGAGCATGATGTCTGCGCCAGAGATCAGTATCGTCACACCAAAACTGAATGAAAAGATTGATCCAAAAGAATTTTCGATTGCCTGGAATCTACCGACGGATTCGGCGAAGCGATCATTTGAGACTCAGAATCTTTACGTTTCACTCGCTCACATGGAACCCCCCGCTTATTCCTGGAATGAAATTTGGGATATCAATTTTAAGAACGAGATTCCTAATGAAACAAAATGTAAGCCGCCTAAATCTATTCAAGACGGCAAACGCTATTTTGTTCACGTGGGGCTTTCGTACAATCGTCGATTTGGGGAAATCGTATTAAAGCGCGCGGGTTCAAAAACGACGACTCAGCTCAATATCGATAAATAGTTCTGAATATAAGAATCCGCAGTTTTTACTTTTAAAACTGTGGATTCTTATGTCATTCGTCTCATTTCTTCCACGTTTGGTCGTCAATAAAACTTCTCTCTAGTTACCGAATTTCAAATCCGATGAGTCTTTAAGAGGACAAATCTGATGAAATTAAAAATTGAAAGTTTATCTCGTGTGTTTGCAATTGCCGGGGTGATGCTCGGCTCGTTCGGTGCGTTGCCGGCTTTCGCCGACACCACCCTTCCGTTATTTACCGCGACGAGCGATGCATTCAGCAACTCACTTGACGTAAAAATCTCGGTTGATGTAAATGGGGCTGCGACCAGCATCGTTTACACTGCAAATGGAAAAGAACAAAGTTTTGGAGTTGAAGATCTCGCACAAGGAATCGTTCTTTATCAAGCGAACGGTGAAAATGTGATCACCCTTTCGAGTGCGAACTTTAGTTCTACTCTCGGGGGGAATATTAATGTGCGCTACCTGGCAAATGCCGTGAGCAACAGCTATGGAAACTTCGTTTTCTCGATCGCACCCCAAGGACAAAATTGGGGCTCCTCTGTAACCGGAAGCAATGGAACGCAACAACTGTTCACGACCATGTACCTTACCGCAAAACGCGTATTGGGTCAGGTCGTGGGGATCCAAAGTATCTCGGTGAAATAAAAAGGTGGTCCCCACCTTTTGGTTAAAACTTGCGTTAAATAACGCGTAGGCGACACGAAAAGGTGGCCCCGACCTTAGTCTTTGGCGACGAACTCGTGGTTTTGATTATAAGTGAACAGGCGCTTGCGCCCCTCTAGCTCAGTTTCAATATGCACCGGGCGTGTCCACATGATGAAAATCGAGCGCATGGTCTCGCGGGCGTACTTCATGTCAAGGTCGCCGCCTAAGTGTTTGTGCGACAACAAAATCTCTCCGCGATTTTCAAAATTGCCGTCGACGATACTAATCGTGGGTTGTCCTTGATTGGTGAGACCGCTCAGAATTCGTTCTTTCACGTTTTTAAAGTTGCGATCCACAATCTCATGCTGGCCGGTACGTTTGTTGTACTCGTAAGTGTAGAGCTTAAAACGATCTACAAATTCTGGCGTGAGGTACTGATCAATGAAAGTGACGTCATTACAAACTTTGCGGACTTCAAAAATTTTCTTACGGCCTAATCCCAATTTTTTGTCCCAGTGTTGGCGTTCCTTCAGGTCAGTGCAGTCTTCGTATTCCTTGCCAAAACGGCCGCGGTTCCAACGATCTTCGATATCGCGAAAAAGTTCAATCCCCACCTTATATGGATTCACCTTACCCGGTTGCATTGCCATCACGCCGGCATGGTGATCAGCGAAATCAATAATCTCATTATCGCGAAGTGCTTTCTTAGTCATAATTTCTGAGTGCCAGTACGACGCCCAGCCTTCATTCATGATCTTCGTTTGCATTTGTGGCAGAAAATAATAGGCCTCTTCGCGAATCATGCGAAGCACATCTTGCTGCCAATCTTGAATTGGTGCGTTTTCCATCAAGAAATGCATGACATCGCGTTCAGGGTGATTCGGGAACTTTTGCTCTTGTTTGGCATTGCTCGCCATTTTCTTTTTTTGAGCTTCAATAAATTCCGGAGGATTAATAAATTTTTCCATGTAACCGCGATCATTTTTTAAGCGGCCTACTTCTTGTGCTTTGACTTCGACTTCAGGATCACTCTCTTTCGCACCCGTTTTATTTGCGGCGGTATTGAAAGGCATGTGCGGATCAATCAAGTTATCGAGACTCAAACAAAGATCGATAAAATTTTCTACTTCGTCTTGTCCATGTGTATCCATATAACGACGAACGCGAACGGCGTGATTCGCCATCGAATCCAGCATTTTTCGATTTGTTTTTGAGAACCAATAATTGTTTTTGAAAAAATCAACGTGCCCATAGACGTGAGCCATTACCGTTTTTTGATCAACGTGTGAATTTGAGCTCATGAGGTACGCGTAAGCAGGTTTGGTGTTAATCACCATCTCATAAATCTTTTGCAATCCCCATTCATAGCCTTTTGAATACTGATCGTAGTTCATTCCAAAACGCCAATGCGGATACCGCACCGGAAAACCCTCTTGTGCAGCAAGGCTATTAATCGTGTCAGATGGCACCATCTCAAAAATGGTTTCGAAAAAATCTAAGCCAGATTTCTCTGCATAAGCACGAATCTCTTCTTGAAGCTTCGCGAGCTCTGGAGGAAGTGCAGTCGACTGTCCGCTTGCGCCCATCTACTTCCCCTTCCCTAAGAAATCTTTAATCGATTGCAAAATTCCGTCTTTGTTTTCAATACGAGAAAGAATCACTTCTTCTGCTTCCGGCCCGAATACTTCGAGCAAATCTTTATAAAATTGGCCTGATCCATAGCGGGAATCGACTTGGCCGTAGCAAAACACGTTCACTTTACTGAGAAGCGAATTTTTCATCAGGTCGATACACACCTTCGTGTCTTCGGTCGACCAGTTATCGCCGTCAGAAAAATGAAATGGATAAATATTCCAATCACTCGGCGGATAATCTGCATTAATAATGCTTTCGCAAAGTTTGTACGCAGAACTAATTAGGGTTCCACCGCTCTCGCGGGTACGAAAGAAAGTCTCTTCATCTACTTCTTTGGCAGTGGCATCGTGAATGATGTAACGAGCCTCAACCCCTTTGTACTGAGATTTAAGCCAAGTATTGATCCAAAAAGTTTCGGTACGAACAATTTCCTTTTGCTCATCGCCCATTGAACCCGACACGTCCATCATGTAAATAATGACCGCAGCGTTTTCATGCTTCACGTCTGATTTCCAAGAGCGGTAGCGCATGTCTTTTTTAATGGGAAGAATCATTGGATTATCTGGATCGTAAAGTCCTGAAGCAATTTGGCGCTTCAGTGCTTCTTTAAACGTGCGTTTGAAGTGACGAAGGCTGTTCGGTCCTTCGGCAGAGATCGACGTGTATCGATCTACTTTAGATTTGAGAGTTTTTTGGCCGCGCGGTTCAATTTTAGGCAATTCCAATTCTTCGCCCAGAATCTCTGCAAGTTCTTCGAGCGTGAATTCTACTTCTAATCCATGCTCACCTGCATTTTGTCCGGCTTGCTGTCCTTCGCCCGGCTCATCGCCTGGATTACCTTGGCCTGGAACAGGATCTCCCGCTTCGCCTTCTCCCTGGCCAACTCCACCTTGGTTTGAACCAAAACGAAATCGAGGGATATCAATTTGTGGCATGGGAATAGAGACAACGTCCTTGCCTTTGCGGCCGAACATTTCGGAGTGTTGGATGTATTTTTTGAGATCCTGCTTGATCTTGCCGCGGATGATTTGGCGAAATCGAGCATGATCGCGTTTCACACCACCGATCACGTTTACTCTCTTTTCTTCACGTCACCGCGAGCAAAGATGCTCGCTACGAAATTAAGAACGTCAGTTGCAGATATTTCATCGTAACCAAAGTTTTTGATCAAACGAGATTTTACCACGTCGATTTTCTCTTGGGTTCCGCGATCCACCACATTTGAAACCAGAGAAGTGAGCTTAATTGTGTCTTTTTGATCTTCAAAAAGCTTCAACTCAAGGGCTTTATGGAGTCGTTCGTTGGTTTTGTAATCAAAAGTTTTACCTTCGATTGCAAGGGCACCAATATAGTTCATGATCTCACGGCGGAAATCATCTTTACGCGACTCGGGGATATCAATCTTCTCTTCAATTGAACGCATGAGTCTTTCGTCGGGTTCCTCGTCCATGCCGGTATACTTGTTACGAACTTTCTCGCGTTGAGTATAGGCCTTCACGTTATCAATATAGTTCCCGCAAAGTTTTGCGATTGAATCTTCATCAGCAGAAATAGCACGTTGAACTTCGTTCTTCACAATGTCTTCGTACTCTTGCTTCACGAGTGCGATCAAGTCACGGTATTCGCGTTTCTTCTCTTCGCTCGCGATGAGCGCATGATTTTTAAGTCCGCTCTCAAGTTCATTCAACACCATGAATGGATTCACGCATGGAATTTCGCTCTTCACAATCGCATTTGAGATTTTGTCTTGAACGTAACGAGGAGAAACGCCGTCTAAGCCTTCGCGAATCGCTTCTTTACGAAGCTCCTTCACGTTCTCTTCGGTGAATCCGCTCAGCGTCTTTCCGTCATACAGTTTTAATTTCTGCATGAGAGAGATCGAAGCTTTCTTTGGATGTTCTAAACGAGTCAAGATCGCCCACATTGCCGCGACTTCAATGGTATGAGGAGCAATGCTCTTGCCACGAATTTTTTGAGCATTGAAATCTTTCTCGTAAATTTTCACTTCGTGTTTGAGTTTAGTAATATAAGGAACGTCAATCTTCACTGTACGATCGCGAAGCGCTTCCATGAACTCATTATTCTGGAGCTTTCTAAATTCGGGCTCGTTGGTGTGACCAATGATCACTTCATCAATATCAGTTTGCGCAAATTTCTTTGGCTTGATTTTGTGCTCTTGTGAAGCGGTCAATAGATCGTACAAGAATGCAACGTCGAGCTTAAGAACTTCGATAAACTCAATCACGCCGCGATTAGCGACGCAGAATTCTCCGTCGAAGTTGAAGGCGCGCGGATCAGAATCAGATCCGTATTCCGCAATCTTGCGATAATTAATATCGCCGGTGAGTTCGGTTGAGTCTTGGTTTTTTTCGTCTTTCGGTTGAAACGTGCCAATACCCACTCGATCTTTTTCGGCGAGTGCAATGCGGTTTACTCGAACGTGTTGGGAAATTACTTTTGACCAATCGCCTTCGTAACGTTTTAGAAGCTCTCTCATCACAAAACGAGACGCTGGATCTAAGTCGCCTTTAATATTTACTTTGTATTCAGATTTATTGCCGCGATTAATTTCTTGAAGCACTTGCGAGCGCATTTCTTCTGGAACTAACTTAAGTGGATCTTCGTGCATCGGAGAAACCATTTCAGTGGCACCTCCGAAAAGGGATTCGCCTTTACCGGTGGGATCAATCCATTTAAAAGTGTAAAGTGCACCCGCATCACTGCGTGAATAAGTTTCAACGCCTTTTTTCAACATACGAGCGATTGTTGATTTTGCAGAACCTACCGGACCATGAAGCAGGAGAACGCGCTTCTCAGTTCCATATCCGTATGCTGCAGATTTAAAAAAGTTTACGAGTTTTTGAAGTTGAACGTCGAGTCCGAAGACTCCGTCTTTCCCGCCGTCGATCGGGTCTTCAAAAAATTTAAAATGAGTAATTTCTTTTTTGTACTCGGTGTAATTCTCGGTACCCCAAGAAAGAACCATGTCGTACATTCGCTGGAATGCATTCCTCGCGATTGCCGGATTTTCTTTTACCATTCCCAGGTAATCAAAAAATGAGCCCTCCCAGTGGAGTTGCTTAAATTCATCCTTCGTTTGAATCTGACTTAAATACTGCGACCATTCTTGCGCGTTTTTTGCCATAAGTATGAGAGTCCCTTCTCTGCATTAGGATTAACCTAGCGGTTAATCTCATCTATTTTAGTTTCCGTCGGCTTGGTCTTCGGTGCAAGCAAACAATTCTAATTACATACAATCTATTTAAAAATATTCAGATTTGATCGTCAAGCTCTTGGCGTTTTGAGCGGTACTTTTCATTTTTGCCAACTCAACCTCTTTCAGGCACAATTAATTTGAACAAACATGGGCTCATTTAAACTCACCGCGGCTTTGTTGTCTGACATTGGGATGAAGCGAAAGCAAAACCAAGACTCAGGCATTATTTTACCTGAGATTGGTCTTTTTATGGTGGCCGATGGAATGGGTGGGCATCAAGGCGGCGAGACGGCGAGTCGGATGTGCGTAGAGAAAATCTCGGCCCACGTCTCAAAGAATATTGCTGCAGAGGGTGATCCTGCTACCCTCATCCAACAAAGTTTGCTCATCGCGAACGACGCGATTTTTGATTTTTCAATCGAGAATGCTCACCTAAATGGCATGGGTACTACTGCGACAATTCTTCAAATTTCTGATGGGTTAGCATATATTGCTCAAGTGGGAGATAGCCGCGCTTACTTTTGGAATAAGCATGGCCTCTGGCAACTCACTCGCGACCATTCCTTGGTTCAAGAAAAACTTCGCGCGGGGCTTATTACGCGCTCGCAAATGAAATCAGACCAAAATAAAAACGTGATCACGCGATCAGTCGGATACGAACCAAACGTAAAAATTGATCTGTTCACTTTTGAAACGAAACCAGGTGATGGATTCCTTCTTTGTTCGGACGGACTTTCAGGCCCCGTCGATGATTCGATGATGTTTGATATTCTTGAAGAAACCATCAAGGGCGGGTTAAGCTTAAACGATGCCGCATCGAAGTTAGTGACCGCCGCAAATGATGCTGGTGGTGATGATAACGTGACCGTAGTTTTGGTGAAAATTGAACCGTAAGGTTCAGCAGAATTGGAACCGTGAGGTTCCATCAGAATTCTAACCGCAGAATTAAAACTGAAGGAAAAAAATGGCTGATCGTTTTTACACCATCATGATTGTGCCCGAGAACGCGTCGAAGTCGCGCCAGTTTCACGTTCCTTCATGGATGATTCGCGCACTTCTAGTCGTGTTACCTATTCTCGTTCTCGTCGGCATCACTCTCATTCTCGATTATCGTTTTGTTGCGAACCAAGTTTTTGAAAATCGCGATCTTCAAGCTGAAAACCGCCGCTTAAGACAAGACGTACAACTCTACAAAAATAGAATGGATTCGGTTGAGTCCAGTCTTCAGAGAATTGAAAACTTTTCTGCTCGTTTGAAGATGATCACGAACTTAATGGACCGCGATCAACTTTCGCAACAGCTGCAATTGCCCATTCCGGTGGCGAGTAACAACGTTGCGTTCGTGAACGTTGTTCAAGATACGACTCCGCAAGAAAAACAAGAAACCAGTGCGATTGATTTTCAGTTTGAAAAATTGAGTACGCAATCACTCACTGACGAGCAAAATTTGCATGACCTTTACGAGTTACTTTCAGACCAAAAATCTTTCTTAAACGCACTCCCCACCAAGAAACCCGCCGAAGGATATTTCACCTCTGGATTCGGCGTACGAGTTTCCCCCATGGGTGATGGTGCCGAGAAAATGCACGAAGGTTTAGACATCGCAAATTTGGTGGGCACTCCCATCCACTCACCTGCTCAAGGGACTGTGATCTATGCCGGCAAGAAATCGGGATACGGAAATATAGTTGAAATTGATCACGGTTATGGCCTTGAGACTTGGTATGGCCACACTTCAAAAATTTTGGTGAAACCAGGCCAACTGGTTCATCGTGGGCAAGTCATTGCCCTCGTGGGTAATTCGGGCCGCAGTACTGGCGCCCATGTTCATTACGAAGTTCGCGTACACGGAATCCCCGTGGATCCACTTAACTATATTTTGGAAAATTAAAACTTGAATACAACTATCAATACACCTACTGGAGAACCGCAATGTTAGATCAGATTAGCAATTTGGGGAAAAAGATTTTCGGCACCCAAAATGAGCGCGAATTAAAATCAATTTACCCCATCGTCACCCGCATCAATGAGCTTGAACCGAAGATCAAAGCGTTTTCAAATGCTGATCTTCAAGCGCAAACTGCAAAATTTCGCCAACGTTTAGCGAATGGTGAAAAAATGGATGCGCTGATACCCGAAGCATTCGCAACCGTGCGAGAAGCCGCTTGGCGCGTAATTGGTCAACGCCACTATGACGTGCAGTTAGTCGGCGGAATCACCCTTCACCGTGGTCGCATTGCCGAGATGAAAACCGGCGAAGGAAAAACGCTCGTCGCAACACTTCCTTGTTATTTTAACGCGCTTGAATCAAAAGGCGTGCACGTCATCACCGTGAACGATTATCTCGCAAAACGGGACTCTGAATGGATGGGCCGCGTATTTAGTTTCTTAGGCATGAGCACCGGAATTATCGTGCACGGCTTGAACGATCGCCAACGCCAAGCAAATTACGGTTGTGACATTACTTACGGAACGAATAATGAATTTGGATTTGATTACCTTCGCGACAACATGAAGTTTCGTCTTGAAGATTATGTTCAGCGCGCGCTCAATTACGCCATCATCGATGAAGTCGATTCTATTTTGATCGATGAGGCGCGTACTCCGCTCATTATTTCAGGACCGAGCGAAGATTCTACTGATTTGTATTACATCATTGATCGCCAAATTCGTTCTGATGGCGGCCTCGCTAAAGACGTAGATTACACGGTAGACGAAAAATCTAAAACGGCCGTACTCCTCGAGCCAGGCGTAGATAAAATGGAAGCGCGCCTTGGGGTGAAGAATTTGTACGATCCTGCAAACATCGAGCTCCTTCACCATGTGAACCAAGGTTTGCGTGCGCACGTTCTTTTCAAAAACGATGTGGATTACGTCGTGAAAGAAGGCGAAGTTTGCATCGTCGACGAATTCACTGGCCGTTTAATGCCAGGTCGTCGCTGGAGCGATGGACTACACCAAGCGATTGAAGCAAAAGAAGGCGTGAAGATTGAGAGTGAGAATCAAACGCTTGCGACGATTACTTTCCAAAACTACTTCCGCATGTATAAAAAATTATCAGGCATGACCGGTACCGCTGACACCGAAGCAACCGAGTTCAAGCAAATTTATAATTTGGATGTGACGATTATTCCTACGAACCGCACGAATGTTCGTAAAGATGAACCCGACACGATTTACAAATCTGAATCTGCAAAATTAAAATCAATTTCTGAAGAAATTAAAGTTGCACATGAGCGCGGGCAACCCGTTCTCGTAGGTACCGTTTCGGTAGATAAATCTGAACAACTTTCTGCACACTTAAAGAAAATTGGAATTAAGCACAACATCCTGAACGCGAAACAACACGAACGTGAGGCAGAGATCGTTGCACAAGCAGGTAAAAAAGGCGCCGTTACTATTTCGACCAACATGGCTGGTCGCGGAACCGATATTTTACTCGGGGGAAATGCAGAGTTTTTAGCGAAGCATGAAACGGGGCCGTTACCGCCGGAAGCCACGGTTGAAGAAATTACCGCGTGGAAAGAATTGTATGAAGTGAACATGGCGAAGTGGCAAAAATCGATGGAAGAAGAACGCGAACACGTGAAAGGTGCCGGTGGACTTTACATTGTGGGTACCGAACGCCACGAATCACGCCGGATTGATAATCAGCTTCGAGGCCGCGCCGGTCGTCAAGGTGACCCCGGACAATCTAAATTTTATCTTTCTCTCGATGACGATTTGATGAGAATTTTCGGTGGCGTAAATATTAAACGCTTTATGGAAGACGATCTCCCGATCGAACATCCATGGATCACAAAAGCAATCGCGAACGCACAGAAAAAAGTTGAAGCACACAACTACGATATTCGTAAACACTTGCTTGAGTATGACGATGTGATGAACCAACAACGTAAAGTCGTTTACGATTGGCGTAAGGAAGTTTTAAGCCAACCTGATTTGCGTGAAATGGTTTTCTCGATGGTGAATGACATCGCCGCAGCGATTACGGAAGATTTTTTCCCGGGCGGCAAGCTTCGCCGAATTGATGGCGAGAGCTCACTCAATTTGAAAGAATTGAATGAAGCGATTGGAGTTACCTTTCAAGCGCAAGCAAATGTTACCGAACACGACATTGTTCCTTTGAATGGCGAAGGCTTGAAAAAGCTTTTGATGAAAATCGCGAACGCCGCGTACGAAGCAAAAGAAAAACAATATTCACCTGACCTGATTCGCCAAGTAGAGAAGATGGTTCTCTTGGGAACGATTGATCAACTTTGGAAAGATCATTTACTTGCGATGGATCACCTTCGCGATGGAATCGGACTTCAAGGTTATGGCCAAAAAGACCCACTCGTTGAATACAAGAAACAAGGTTTCAAATTCTTTGAAATGATGATGAATCAAATCACGGGTGACGTGGTTCGAAAAGTATTCGCCGTGCAAATTACGCAAACTCCCCAACAAATGATGGAAGAAATGGGCGGCGAAGAAATTACCGAAGCACCCGTTCGCAATGAAGTGACTACACTTGATGGTGGATCTGCAGGTCCGTCAGGCGGAGCTGGACGACAAGTTGCCGGCGGCGGGATTGGTCGTTTACCCACTGCACGTGAAGCACTTCGCGGTGGCCCTTCTGCACAAGGTTCTGGCGGAGGCGGTGGTTCCATGCGACCTCTTCCACCGAGGACCGATCTCTCTAAGGTGGGACGCAATGATGAGTGTCCTTGCGGGAGTGGGAAGAAATTTAAGAAGTGTCATGGGGCGAATTCGTAGGATTGGTCTGGGAGTCGGACCTGCTATTCTCCCGAAGCTCGCTTTTGTTTTACGGTGAGTGCAAGTCCTAGTTGATCTAAAATCTTCATAATATTTTTAATGGTTGGGTTTCCATTAGCAGAGACCATTTGGTAAATGGCTTGCCTCGCAATTCCAGTTTGCTCCGCAATATCGGTTACTCCCCAGGCCTTGACTACGATAGAAAGCGCTTCGGTGAAAAACTCCGGATCGTTTTCTTCGAGTGCCGCTTGAATAAAATGTGCGGCCGCTTTTGGATCTTTTAGTCTTTCTTCCAGATCATCTCTAAATAAAGTTCCTCTAGGCATATTTGTCTTTCTGGTACCGAGTCCAATACTCGATCGCCTTTTTAATATCATTAACTTGGCTTGATTTATCTCCACCCACGAGGAGCAAAATTATTTCTGCCCCATCAAAAGCAAAATAAAGTCGGTAACCCGATCCAAAATGGAATCGGAGTTCGCATACCCCGTTTCCTAACCAACGGTGATCTCCTAAATTGCCATTTTCAGCACGAACAATCCGGATATCTATCCGCTCCCTCGTCGCTAAATCCAAATCTCGCAACCAATCCCTAACCGGTTCAACCTTCGACCCTACGGACCGATAATATACAACTTTCCTCTTCAACTTCTATCCTTTCTCATTGTCACATATAAATGACAACCTGTCAAATATAAATGACAAGCCCATTTTCAATAGAAATTACAGAGCCATTACCGTGCCAAAAATTTCAACACTTTACTTCAAAGTCATTTACACTATTCTTGATGGTCGATGAGAATGAACACTCTAAAAAAGACAAGGTTTTGACGGATGATTTTGAGATTTCTCCGATGGAGCAGCAAACGCTGACTCCGCAAGAAACTCAAACTTTTGCGACTCATACTGAAACGGTTGAGACATTCGAATCCATTTCTGAATTGGGAATGGTGGATCACACGGTGACTACGCAAAAAACTCAAGAAAGTGAACCGTTACTCCCCGCTTCTTCTGCGACAACGAAAGAAGAGCCGGTTGCGCCAGCAAAAGAACTAGAAACGGCGCTACTAGAACCCGCTCCAGAGCACATCTTTGAAGCCGCTATCGATCATTCACTCGCCGCCCCTTTTCTCGACGACATCAAAACTTATTCTGAAGACACGCAAGGGCCAATGCCCGAGATTAATTTGCGCTATCCGTTTCATCTTTACATCACCGGCAAATTTGGTCCGTTCGAACGCGATAAGCTTCTTTATTTTATTACTGAGACTCCAATCGGCCTCAGCTCAAGTGATTTAGATTTGCAGATTAAATCTGGCCGAGTGCTCTTCCCTCGCATCAGTGAATTTGCCGGAATTAAATTGATTCAAGAACTGCGCGACTCTGGACTTCAGTTTTCGCTCAAGCCTTCTGCGCGAGACGAATATGAACCGGTAAGACATGATCCGCCACTTTCATTTGATTACGATGCGGGCGCGAATGCAGAAGCGAATCCTTCTAATGTGGATATCTCTATTTTCCCAGCAGCGTCACCTTTGGTGAAGGATTATCGCGAAATGGGACCGATTCAGATTACCCAATACCTCACTAGTAAAATGGTAGAGGCAGAGGCGTCGGAATTATTTCAAGACGTCATTGATCGTATGATGGAGGCGCTTAAGCACAAGGCTCGTTTGAAGGGCGCAAATGCGCTGACCAATTATGAGCAGAAGATTTCTACGCTTCGGTTACCGTCGCAGTACCAGATTTTGGTGAGTGCGACGATGCTCGCCAAAAAGTAAATCATTTAAGAAGCGCTTTAATCATGGTAAGAATGACGTGATGAAACTCCAATTCTCTAAATATCAAGGCACCGGCAACGACTTTATCTTAATCGACAATCGCAAAAGCGAATGGTCATCCCTCACCCGCGCACAAATTGCAAAACTTTGTGATCGCAGATTTGGAATCGGGGCTGATGGATTAATTTTACTCAATCATCACCGCGATGCCGACTTTGAAATGAAAAATTATAACTCGGACGGTGGAGAGTGCAGCATGTGTGGGAATGGTGCGCGGTCGCTCGTTCAATTCGCTCACCACCTTGGAATTCGTGATCGCGGAATCGCTGTAAAGAAACCTTATCAATTTGCAGCGATTGACGGCGCTCACGAAGCGTATTTTCAAGACGATAAAATTCATTTGAAGATGCAAGACGTGAAAGAAGTCAGAGAAACCCCGGTTGGATTCTTCCTCAACACCGGATCACCCCATCTCGTCACGCATCGCCTGAATCTCATGACGTACAATGTAGTTGAAGAAGGCCGCAAGCTTCGCACTTCACCGATGTTCATGCCCGGCGGAGTGAATGTGAATTTCGTTGAATCTTACGGAGACAAAATTTTTGTTCGCACCTACGAGCGCGGAGTTGAAGACGAGACGCTTTCGTGCGGTACCGGGAATATTGCATCAGCACTCACGGCGTTCCCACATCCGATGGGAAAACACCGAGTAGAAGTTGAAACTCGCGGCGGTAAACTTTTTGTAGAGTTCAAAAAAGTGAGCGATGAACACTACGAAGAGATTTGGTTGATTGGACCAGCGCTGAAAACGTTTGATGGATTCGTTGAAATATAAATTCATGCGTTCAAAACTCCGCAGCGGAGAAACTTTGCGTTAAATTTATTCGTTTAAAATTGTGTTTGTTGAATTAAAATCTAGATTACTGAGCTTCCAGTCATTAATCGTTTAAAAATAATTTAAACTCTGTTTTACATGCGTTGGGTTGGTAAGAGCTTAAGACTTTGGCCGATTCCGCATAGCCAAATTTGGTCTCAGCCTTGTCCATATCATCTTGGTTTTCGCTGATATCCCATAAAATATCTACGAGAGTTGAACATAAAGTGGCTCTATCCTGACTTTTGACCCATTTGGAAAAAGCGGTTGAATAACTTTCTGGATCCTTTGCATTCGAGTTGAATTGCTGGACCACCCAACCATATGATGCAGAAACAATAGCTCGTGGGGTTTCTTCACCTGACCAACGGTAACGGGCTGCATCTGCCATGTTTTGATAGTTGATTGATTTCGCTCTTAAGAAGTCTTGGACAGAAGCGATCTCGCTAGGATTCTTTATGAGGCAATCCAACAAATTCGTGACCGGCGAACTCCAGGCAGTAGTACTAACCATTAGGGTGATAAATGTCGTGACTTTCGAAAGAGTAAAAACAAGGTTTTTCATGAATGGGTCTGCTTTCTTAAAGAGAAATTTTCGTTGAACCAAAATCAAAAGTTATCGATGCACTCATCGGTCACAAAACCATTGCAAACCCGCGTATCATTGATCGAACAACCTTATCATATTTAATACACTCTTTCTATATATAAACGGGCTAGACTAAATGATCTTATAAACAAAATCCATTTAATTTTTGTGGTATCACAACAAATCCTGACCTAAATTTTGCTGCCTTTTCCCGCTTCAAATGATAAACTCTCGCTCATTCATGAGCACACCTATTCAAGACATTAAAGAACAAATCGCAGTTCCCATCACCGATGTAAGCCAACACCTTACGAAGTTCGATCATCTGATCAACACTTACGCGCTTCCTTTCGCATGGAAAATTTTGGGCGCATTTGTACTTTGGGCAATTGGGGGTTTGTGCATTCGATTCCTCAAAGGACTTTTGCTTACCGGTCTGCGCCGCAAACAAGTGGATCCAACATTGGTTCAATACACTGAAAAAACCGTGGGAGTGCTTCTTAGAATTTTTCTACTCATTGCCATTTTGGGAGTTTTTGGAATTGAAACGACTTCTTTTTCTGCGATTCTCGCCGCCGCGGGTGTTGCGGTCGGTATTGCGTGGTCAGGTTTGCTTTCTAATTTTGCGGCAGGAATTTTTCTCATTCTCTTTCGCCCGTTTCGTGTGGGAGACGTGATCTTGGCAGCTGGTGTTTCTGGAACCGTACAAGAAGTGGGTATTTTTGCAACCACCGTTGATACTGGAGACAACTTGCGTATTTTTGTGGGGAACAACAAAATTTTCTCTGACAATATTTTGAACTACAGCACCAATAAATATCGACTTGCTACTTTTAAAGTTCAAATCGCAAGTCAGGTTGATCCTTTTGAGGCGATGGAAAAGCTTAAAGCTTGTATCGAAAAAATACCCGGCGTGCTCCCTGCACCGGGGGTAACCGCCGAAATTACTGAGTTCAATACTTTGGGGATTCTCCTCTCGATTAAAGCTCCTTGTCACAATAGCCAATTCCCATCAGTGACTACTCTTGGAAACAGCGCCATTTATCAGACGATTAAAAGCGCAAATTATCCGCATCCAGAATCAAAAATGGTCCTCATTCAAAACTAGAAATATTTGTTAGGTTTCAATTATGAAGTTTTACGTTAGCCTAGGTTTAATCATGTCAACGCTTCTCTCCGCATCGACCGGTAGCGCGCAAACACCGGCTCCGTTTTCCCTTCCCCCAAATTTTAGATTTTGTGTTTCTACTGCCGCCTATCAAGTAGAGGGTAACGACATTCACAGCGACTGGTGGCAATGGGAACAACAACCCGGCAAAATCAAAAATAACGACAAGTCTGGTGTCGCAACCGACGCGTTCAATCACCTTGATGAAGATATTCAAAACATGACATCACTGGGTGTTGCAAATGTAAAATCCCCACTCATTGATCTTTACCGCTTCTCAGTAGAATGGGCAAAGATTGAACCGAGCGAAGGCGTTTACGACGAAGCTGAACTCGCGCAGTACCAACAACAAATCGCGCGCCTTCATGCTGCCGGCATTGAATCCATGATCACGCTCTATCACTTTACGCTTCCCCAATGGGTTGCTGAAAAAGGTGGATGGGAATGGAATGGAATCGCAAAAGCATTCGAAGGCTTTACTCAAAAAGTAGTGAACGCACTTGGCAAAGACGCAAACGGAAAACCCACTGTAAAACTCTGGATCACGCTAAACGAACCGATGTCGATCATCGCTGGCGGTTACATCAGCGATGTTTTCCCACCCGCTCGCAACGATATTCGCTCTATTGGCCTACCGATGATCAACATGGTAAAAGCACATGCTCTCTCTTACTACAAAATCCATGAACTATTGGATTCTGATGACTTCAAACCGAGCGTTGGCCTCGCTCACCATTTGCGTGTGTTCGACCCGTGGAGAAAACACAATCCGCTCGATCGTTTTGCAAGCCGCAAGTTTGACGAAATTTTTAATTGGGCAATTCCAGAAGCAATCAAAACCGGACGACTCAAATTTTCGATGCCACTCGTGGTTCACGTCAATGTAGATATTCCTGAAATAAAGAAAAATGATCCGGCTCAAACCCAAGATTTTTTTGGTTTAAATTATTATTCACGCGATGAAATTGCTTTTCATTTATTTGCAAAAAATAAGCTCGATCGCAAAACAGCCCGCGGAGCAGAAGTGCAAGACTTGGGCTGGGAAATTTATCCTGAAGGGATGAAGCGTATCCTTGATCAAGTCCAACTACGGTTTCCTCACAAGCCGATTTGGATTACTGAAAATGGTTTGGCTGATAAGACCGATCAAAAACGCGCGAAATTTATTAAAGATCATTTGCGAGTGCTTTCAGAAGAGATCGCGCGTGGAGCACCCATTTACGGTTACTGCCATTGGACGTTGAATGACAATTTTGAATGGGCTGAGGGATGGACTGCGCACTTTGGGTTGTATTCGCTAGACCCTGTGACGTTGAAACGGGTTCCGCGATCGAGTGCGCTTGAATTTGGGAAGATGATTCAAAGTGTGAAGAGTGGGCAGGCTATTGAATAATATTCGACGCACCTTTACGTGTGGCGCGAGCGAATCGCTGCGTCAACCAACCTATTAACGCGGCCTCGCCTTCGTTGAGGGGGAATCGATGCGTTAAATTGAGGTAGTATAAAAAATTACTCCCATTTGTTTTCTGCTAATTCCATTACTTAAATTAATTCTTCTTAATATCACTGTTCTCTCCTTGATTTCCCCTCCTTCGTTCCCTAAAATTAAAAGATGCAAAAATCAATTCTCGCTTCGGTGCTCTTGGCCGTTTTTCTTGCTTTTCAACCTGCTGCTTCTCAAGCAGTCGTGAAAATTAAAACGGTAGAATATAAAGACGGCGATACCATACTCGAAGGTAAAGTAGCGTTCGATCCAAAATTTAAAGACAAACGTCCTGGCGTTTTAGTCGTTCACGAATGGAACGGAATCGGGAATTACGTCACGATGAGAATCACCAAGCTTGCTGAACTCGGATACATTGCGTTCGCAGCAGACATTTACGGCAGAGGGGTTCGCCCCACCACGATGGATGATTCCGCAAAAACTTCAACCCTCTATAAATCAAATCGCCCGCTTATGCGCCACCGCGCTGAACTCGGGCTAGCAGAATTAAAAAAACAACCTGATGTCGACGCCGATAAATTAGTTGCCATGGGATATTGTTTTGGCGGCACCACCGTTCTTGAACTTGCACGCGACGGCGCGCCAATGAAAGGTTTTGTGAGTTTTCACGGTGGCTTGAGCACGCCGACTCCACTCGATGCAAAAAATATTAAAGGCGAAGTCCTTGCGTTTCAGGGTGCAGATGATTCATTCGTTCCTCCGACTGAAGTAGAAGCGTTTGAAAAAGAAATGCGCGACGGAAAAGTAAATTGGGAATTAGTAAAATACGGCGGAGCCGTTCACGGCTTTACGAACCCTGAGCATGGAAATGATGCTTCTACCGGTCTTGCATATCAAAAAGAAGCAGATCAAAAATCTTGGGAAGCGCTGAAGGTATTTTTAAATCGAATTTTTAAGGGCTAACCTGACGGTCCTTTAGAAGTTAACCTGACAGTTAACGTAAGAACTCGCGAACTAACCGACGCAATTAGCGTTCCAGCTAAACCAAGAACTAAAACTAATCATACCTCAAAGCATCTATCGGACTCAGCAGCGAAGCTTTGCGCGCAGGATAAATTCCAAAAATTACCCCAATGCCAGCAGAGAAAAAGAACGCGAGCAATACCGAAGAGAGCGATACCGACGTCGTCCATCCCGCAACCGATGACAAAATTTCCGTAATGGTCCAGCCCAAGGCAATTCCCATCAGACCCCCGATTGCACTCACCACCACCGCTTCAACCAGAAATTGAGAAAGGATATCCCAACGGCGAGCTCCAACCGCTTTTCTCAATCCAATTTCGCGGGTTCGTTCGGTCACTGAAACCAACATGATGTTCATGATTCCAATTCCACCCACCAGTAACGAAATTGCAGCGATCGACGCGAGAAGCGCGCCCATTGTTTTGCTACTCTCGGTGAGGGCGGCTTGAATATCGGCCATGTTTCGAATGTCGAACGCATTTTCTTGCGAGGGCGCAACTCGGTGACGTTTGTTCATCAAAGCTAGAATATTATCTTGCGCCTCATCCATGTCAGTCGGTTTATCAACTTCGAGGTCGATGTAATCAACATAAGCTTTACCGAGCAATCGCTTCATTGCGGTTTCTACAGGAATCACCACCAAATCATCTTGATCGCGCCAACCATTTGCGCCTTTTTCGGGCAGCACGCCAATGACTTGAAAAATAACTTTATTCATCTTAATCATTTCACCAATCGGATTCTGCCCCTTAAATAATTCTCTCACGAGCGTCATTCCGATCACGGCCAAACGACTGCGCTTTTGATTTTCTTCTTCGGTGAAAAATCGACCTACCTCTGGAACTGATGCGTGCATCGTTGCGTAGCCTGCTCCAGAGCCGGTTACACTCGTGCTCCAGTTTTTATCTTGATAGGTGACTTGGACTTTACCGCTCACCGTGGGTGAAACATCTTTTAATTCTTTCACCTGGTCCTTAATGATAGCAGCATCATCGAGGGTGAGACGCGTGACTGATCCTGCATCTTGTGAAACTCCACCTACCCGAATTGCACCCGGCCTGAGCACCAGCAAGTTTGATCCGAGCGAAGAGAGCTGCGCCTCGATCGCTTGTTGAGCACCACGTCCGAGCGCAAGCATCGCAACCACGGCAGCAACACCAATCAAAATCCCAAGCATTGAAAGCGCCGTTCGCACTTTATTTGCCGCGAGCGTTTTGTAACCTTCACGAAAATGCGCAAGGAATTCTCGCAAATAAGATTGCTTGATTGGCTTTCCTGCTTCTCCATGAACATCTTTCTTAGAGTTTGGATTCGCGGGTAGCGGTGCCAATCTCTCGTCTGATTGAATCACCCCATCACGCATTCTCACCAAGCGCTTCGCCTGCATTCCAATGTCTTCTTCGTGCGTGACCACGACAACCGTAATCCCTTGAGCATTGAGCTCTTTTAAAATATTTAAAATTTCTTTTTCGCTGGTTGAATCTAAATTTCCCGTCGGCTCATCGGCCAAAATCATTTTGGGTTGATTGATGAGTGAACGTGCAATCGCAGTTCGTTGTTGCTGACCCCCTGATAGTTCATTGGGTCGGTGGCCCGCGCGCGGGCCAAGTCCCACCCGCTCTAACAATTCGGTACCGAGAGCCATATTTTCTTTTTTTGAATAAAGAAGCGGGAGCGTGACGTTTTCATACGCACTCATGCGCGGGAGAAGATTGAATTGTTGAAAGATAAATCCAATGACTTCTCTTCTTAAAACGGCGAGTTCGTCTTCACTGTGATTTGAAACTTCGCGGTGGTCGACTTGATAAGAGCCCGAGGTGGGAACATCAAGAAGCCCCAGGATGTGCATCAAGGTTGATTTTCCTGAACCCGATGGCCCCATGATTGCCACAAAATCGCCATCTTCAATGGTGAGTGAAACATCGCGAAGCGCGTTCACGACGTTGTCTCCCATGTGATAAGTTTTGAAGACGTTTTTAAATTGGAGCATTTTTTATTTTTCTGGTCTTTCTTGGCCTCTTTTCGGCCTTTTTAACTTTTCTTCTTTGCTATTTCTTCGTTAGCGCTTCTTAGGCTGCGGCGGCCCTCCGAACGGGCTCATTGGATTTTGTTTTTTGCTCGTGGGATCAAATTTTATTTCAGGCGTAAGAATCGCTTGTCCTTCAGTCAATCCACTCACCACTTCAATGCGCTTTCCATCCGTAACCCCGGTTTCAATCTCAGTTTCAATCGGCTTGTCATCCGGATTCGCCGCAGGAACATTCACACTAGAGTGGCCATTCAACATTTTTACGGCATCGGTTGGAACGATTAAAATATCTGACTTTGAATTTACCTGAAAGGTTACATTCGCAGTCATCCCGCTTCTCATGTACTCGGGTGCTTTTCCATCGGGAAGAACATCCACGGTATAAGTCGTGACGTTGTTCACCGTTTTTGCGTCGTATGCAATTTGATCGACCGAAGAGGGAATCGACTGCCCTGGATAAGCATCGAGGACGATAATTGCTTTTTGTTTCAATTTAATTTGGGCGATATCGGTTTCATCAACCTGCCCCTTAACCGTCAACCGATCTGACATCGAAAGAATGGAATCAGTGGTTGCAAACGTTTGCCCCGACTCTACACTCTTTAAAATAATCATTCCGTTGATGGGTGCCAAAATGGGAGTCGGCTTATAAAGTTCTTCCCACTTTTTAATTTCGTCAGGACCCCGCGCACTCGCTGCATCGAGAAGTGAGGCTCGCTCAGAAGAGCTCATCCAAGCAATAATTTGCCCTTTTTTAACCACATTTCCTTCTTCAACTAAAACTTTTTCAACTCGGCCTGCGATGGGCGGTTTAATATCAACGCGATTTTCGGGCGCGACCGTACCGGTGCTCAAGATGTTGACTTCAATTTTTCCTTTTTTCACGTTGTAAATTTTATAAGTAATTCCACCCACGTCTTTTGGCTTCTGGAGCTTATAAAAGACTCCGCCCCCGACGACGACTAACGCTACTCCTGACCAAATCCACTTTTTGTTCATGGAATAGCTCCTTTTCCTTGTGCCAGCTCCCAAGCTGCTTCTTGCACCACTCTGTTTTGTTGCGCTGACAATAAATTGGTTTGACGATTGATGTAATCGGTTTCAATAATATCAAGATCATCAAACGTCATGAGTCCGTTGTTGTATTTTTGTGCAGAGATTTTTTCGCGAATCGTCGTCGCATCTGCAAAAAGTTTATCGACCTCAACCAAACGAACCGCTTCAATATAATTAGTATATGCGTTTTTTAACTTAAAAAGGTCAGCGCGATGAGTGCTCGCGAGAGTTGCATCAGCCGCTTTAAGGTTTTGTGCCGCGCTTTTAGTAGCATAATAATCTTTGCCCCCAGCGAAAAATGGAAACGTAATTCCTGCGCCTACCGACCAGCGATGACTCGAGGGATACCATTCGTCTCCCGTATTCGAAAGAGAACCGTTCAAGCTGAGTGTGGGGAAGAAAGCGGATCGCGCACTCACAAGCGAAGCATCGGCTCCCTTTTCAGTGGCGATTGCTTGCAAATAATCAGGCACTCCAAGCGAAGCCGCCTTGAAGTCTATATTTTGAGGTGGATCCATCACCGGCACGGTCCCACTTACCGATAAGTTTTCTGAATCTTCGATTCCTAAAACTTGTGCCAGCTGAGCTTTCGCCGTGATTAAATTGTCTTCTGCTTGCAGAAGATTGTATTTTGCTTGCTCGACGTTTGCTTTTGAAAGCAGCATTGAGCCTTTATTTTCAGTTCCACTTTCAAAATGAAGTTCAATCATGCGGTAACTCGCATCTCGATGCTCAACGATCGCCTTGTCTAAATCGATCGATGCTTGCGCATAAAGAAGTGCTGCAAAAGCGGTCTTCAAATTGCTACTCACCTGAGCTTTGACCCCGACTAAATTTGCTTCAGAACCTTCCTGCGTCGCTTGAGCAGAATCCACTTTCGCTTTGTCAGAAAGCCCAGAGAATAAACTTTCAGTAGCCGTCAGCCCCGTCGAATAATAAGAAGTATTTGCGCTTTGAGTGGGTGCGATGACGGTAGCGCCGTTTGAAATCGTACTCCCAAACGTCGTGTCGTTTGAACCACTGTAGCTATAACTCACGTTCCCCGAAATTTGCGGAAGGAAACCACTGTAAGCTCCACGCGCTTGATAAGTGTTTGCTTGAAGCGTGCTTTGTGCCGCGGTGAGATCGGTATTACCCTGCACCGTTTGATTTAAACAGTCTTGCCAAGAAAGCGGGGTCGCAATCGCATTTGAGATATAAAACAACGACGAAAAGAGCGCGCTAAAAGTAAAAAGCGCAGACAGTCTTTTCTGGAGAGATAAACGTGAACCCATTCTTCAATTTTGCCATAAAAAAAAGGCGATAGCTATTGATCAACGTGTATTTATTTTTGACAAAGCCTCGCTCTTTTAGCAATTTTTCTGTCAGTTTTAATTTATTTCGACGGTTTTTCCATCGTCACTACATGATCTGTCGACCGGGGTGGTGTTTCAATTTTAACCCAGTCCATTCCAGCTGCTTTTGCGGACTGAATTCCGAGTTCCCCATCCTCAAAAACCAGACAGTCTTTTGGAGCAACGTTTAATTTTTGAGCAGCAAGCAAAAATGGATCTGGAGCTGGCTTTCCATGAACTACGTCTTCGCTCGCCACAATTACCTCTACATATTGCAATACGCCGATTACTGCGAGCGTTTTTTCTACTACAGACTTACGGCCACCGGATACAACCCCGATTTTTGCACGATCGCGATTGGCCATCAGGTGTTCGAACACCGGTAAAATCGGTTTTACTAGGTGAAGATATTCGCGCACAAAGCGCTCTTCTTTTGCTTCGGCGGCGAGGTGGGCGTCAACTTTCGTCCCATAACGGTGATTCAGTTCTGCAATCACCTTCTCTGCCGGCATCCCCGCTAATTCATGAATCAGATCTACAATTTTTGATGCATCAAGGGTCACTCCTCGAGCAAACATCTCTGCCACCCAAGCCTGATAGTGTAAGGGCATGGTATCGGCGAGGGTGCCATCGCAGTCGTAGAGGTAAGCTTGATAATCAGTTCTTTTGGGAAGGATGAGCGGCAGGTCCATTCATTTTTAAATACCACATTTAAATACCACAGTCGCGAAACTTTCACTACAATCAAAGCATGAGTAATTTTAAGCGCTTTAAACAAAAAATGTTTTTTAAGCTCATTAGTTTTTGGCCACCCTTTCTAGGAGCGGGCATTCGCATAAAATCTATTTCAAGCGACCTCATGAGTGTTGAAGTTGAATTGAAGCGCCGTTTTTGGAATAACAATGCGGTAGGAGTCCAATTCGGCGGATCCATTTATGCGATGACTGATCCGTTCTACATGCTCATGCTTTTAGAAAAGTTGGGCAAAAAATATATCATTTGGGATAAAGCCGCGCACATCCGTTTTCGAAAACCAGGCAGAACCAAACTCATCGCAAAGTTTGAACTGACGCCAGCAATCCTCACTCAAATTGAAGAAGAAATCCAAAAAGGCAACGGACGTTACGACTGGACAAAACTGGTAGAAGTAAAAGACCCCGACGGCAATTTGATCGCCGAAGTCGAAAAGGTAATCTACTTCAAGAAAAAAGAAGCGACCGCTCCCGCAACTTGGGTATAACAGGAATTCTTTTACATTCTCTAAAGGGCCCCTCCATTAGGAATAAAGAAGAAGGGTGTACTCCTTCGGCCTTCTATGGCGTTTGCCTACGCATCCTGCTCCGGCATGCGCTCACGCGCACCACACACCTCGGCTACTGCCTCGGTGTAACTGGGAAACCATCCAGGGTTAAGAAGTCGTACACCCTTCTTCTTTATTCCTAATGGAGGGGCAACTCAGAGACTGATTAGGTTCCACTATACAAATTAAAAAGGGAGAGGGGGCGACTTCAGAGCCCTGGAAGGTTCCCCAGCTCAGGAGGCCAAGGATGGCCGAAGGAGTCCCCTCTTCTATTTTAATTTGTATGTTGGAACGTCCTCAGCACCGATGTGTACTACCCGGGGATTTTACCAGTAGAAATGATCATGCTCACCTGCATGGTTTCGGTGTTGTAGTCTGCGTCTACTTCTTCAGACATTTGAATAAGCTCGACTAGTTGCTGGGATTGTTTTTCAATTAATGGCAAAAAACGCGGTGATATTCGTCTTAACATGAATTTTCTTATCGAGGTGGTAAAACCAAAATGTCTAGAAAAATCTCGGTCCCAGCCGTCGAGCTGTGAATAAATTTTTCGTAAATCTTCTTGTCCTTCGGTTGAGGGGAATTTCAGTTCCTTACTAATACTAAAAAGTTGCTCATCATCCTGTTGAATTACTTTTGCCTCAACCAGCTCACGAATTCCCTTCTCTAAGAATCCGGGTTCAAACTTGTTTTGCAATTCCTCGATTTTCACGCGTCTTCGCGCAAGCGATACGACCAGAAATAAAAAATAATGTTCCTTTGACCGCGCAATCGCCGCAACTTGCTTCACGCTCAACGAACTTTGCTTCCGTAAATGCGGTTCACTCTTTGGATCAGGCGCGGTAAACGATTCTTTCACCTTTGAAGAATCGCTCGTGCTAAAAAAATGCTTAAAATCAGGGAAAATATTCTTACAAAATTCAATTACTAGCCACTTTGCATCGTTTTCATTTAGCAAACGAGCGATGGTTTGAACCACTTTTTCAGAGGGAATGACCTTTCCCGATTCAATTTTGATGTAATAAGAATAGTTGAATTCAAGATTTGAATTCTTTTCTAACCAAAGATAAAACTGGCGGGCACTTTTGTAGCCCAATTTTTCTCGAATCTGTACGAGACAATTCCCAAGCATATCCAACGTTTCGGCCATTACACAAAATTTATGTACTATTATTACACATTGGCCATTTAGAAGCCTAGTGCAGCGCCCATCTTTAGGATAATTATAGGTTCATGAAAAAGATCGCCATCCTACTGACACTCCTTCTTAGCACCGCCGTGATGGCCGATCAGCGGGATCTTCCAGCAACTCCACCCGCAGCTCATTACCTCAATTGGTTTGAAAAGTTGAAAGACGTCATTATTTTGCCAGAAGAGCTCGACTACGCCGATGAAGCCCGCGGCGTCCTTTTTGCACAAAGCGAAATGCTCGTGAACGAGCAAAAAGCAGCTTTAGCGATCATGCTCAGCTCTTGCCAAGGAAATTCCCTATTCAATGCTTATAGCCGTTTTTTAGGGGTTCGGACCCCAGTTCATACAAAACAATATTGCCTGAACGAACTTCAAAATTTAAGTACTTATCTCCTTGAAGAACAAAAGCCATTTTACATTAAGTCTCAAGGTCCAAATTCTCGTGGTGCAGTTGCAGTTGATAAAGCGGCGAACCTTATCAGCCAAGTCATAGATGAAGAAAACAAGAGTCTAGACAAAGCAAATGTACTTCATGAAGGCGTAGAGCGCGGCGGAATCATTCAACAGGTTCCTGACCAGCTCTAAACCTCGTTCTCAGTCCTGTCTCTCAACAACATAGTCAGCCCCTGGAGTGTTCTCCTCCAGGGGTTTTTTTATGCCTTTTTTCTTCTCTTCAGCACATTCTATTCAGGGCAAATTTAACGCTTATCGTTAAATTTGAATCACCGAAAACCAATTTAATCAGGCACTTAGCTCCTCACCAAAGACACACTGTACAAAGTGTCAACATTCCTTCACAATTTACATAGGGATTGTTTAATAAAGTTAAATTGTTTTGAGAGAATTACCGAAATGATTAGCGAAATAGTACAAAACTTCTCTCAAGAAAACCAAAGGTAGGTATCAGCTGGGGTCTAGAGCGTTACTCACAATTAAGAATCTTCTTACTCAAGATATTTCTTTGGGATTGATTTCTCTTTCTCTCGTCGTGAGTGGATGCGGAGGCGGCGGGAGCACATTCTCTGCACTTCAAGATCCAACGACCGGCGCTGACCAAACGAATTGTAAAATCACCAACACCAGCCCTACCAGCCAAACCTTTAAAATATCAGGTGTCCCCGGCACCATGACCACGTTCAACGTCGGTCTCTCGGACGCAACCTGTATCGCCGCTTTCACCGTCAACGGTACGACTGCAACTTCGAATGCGGGAACGCTCGCCATGGATTCTGCAAATCTTGCTGCCGGCGCAAACACGATCGTCGCGACCACGGGAAGTAGCACCTACACTTGGACGGTAACTAAAAACTCACCTCCAGTTTGTAGCGGAGCTGCACCCGCCTTCACTGGCAACAACGTCGGCGTGGGTGGAAGCATCGTTTTCAGTTCAAACGCAACCGATGCCGATGGTGACACTCTCGCCATTTCTTGGAACATCGGTGGCACCAACGTTTCATCTTCAATTTTAAGTACCATCATTGGTTCGAGTTCAAGCCAAGCAACTTTTACTCCTACCGGTTCTTACTTAGGCGTAAACGCGATCAACATGTTAGTGAACGACGGAACCGACACCACCACTTGTTCTTGGTCGGTCGGAGTAAACGGTTCATGTTCGATTTCTTCTACCGCTCCAGGAACTGGAAGTTCAATTCGCGTTGCAGCCGCTGGCACCACCTCTAGTCCGTTCACCGCAAATACAACAGCAGGTTGTACTGTGTTTAGTTGGACTTTAAATGGAAGTGCAATCGTCGGTGCAAATACCGCCACTACCAATGTATTAAGTTCCACTCTCGTTCCCGGCGCGAACGTTTTAGCGGTTACCGCTTCAAATGGAACCAACACCGATTCTAAAACTTGGACCGTGATTAAAAATACACCGCCGGTTTGTTCTTCACAAACTCCGGGTGCAACTGGAAATACTTTAGGCGCAGGCTCGAGCATTATCTTAACCGGAAACGGAACTGATGCAAACGCAGATCCACTTACGTTTACTTGGAAAGACAATGCTGCCGCTGTGAACCCAAGCTACTTTTCAATCACTACCGGAGCCGCGACGACTCAAGCTATATTTTCACCCGATTCTACTTATGTAGGAGCAAACGCAGTTTCTGCAGTGATCAATGACGGCTACGATAGCACCACGTGCGATTGGGTCGTGCAAGTTGCACCTGCTTGCCAAATTGTTTCAGCGGCGCCATCTTCGAGTACTTACAAGGTTGCCTATAATGGATCCACGTCACAAGCCTTCGCTGCAACTTCAAACGATCCATCTTGTACAGTGACCTGGAAATTAAATGGAACGACACTCGTCGGACAAACTTCTGCGCTCACCACGCTTCTTTCTTCTCAGCTAATCGATGGTCCTGCGACGAACACGCTTCAAGCAATTTATTCTAACGGCGCAACCTCTGCGACTCGCGCTTGGACGGTGACAAAAAACCTACCTCCCACTTGCGCGGGCCAAACTCCGGCGATCACTGGCACGAGCGTAGGTGCGGGTTCAAATACCACGTTTACTGGAACTGCCGGCAATGCCGATAGCGACCCTCTTACTTATGCATGGACCTTAAATGGAAGTTCCGTTTCAAATGCACTTCTTGCCGTGACTAATGCCGGAAATACTAGCCAAGGCGTATTTTCTCCCACTGCCGCCCAAGTGGGACCGAACGTTCTGGGTTTAAATATTAACGATGGTTACGATGCGGTTACTTGTAACTGGAGTGTTGCCGTCAATGGCTCTTGTACCCTTTCTTCACTCTCTCCTTCAAACGCAGGCCAAGTGCGAGTCGCCAACGCGGGAGCAACGAGTACTAGCTTTCAAGCAAACTCGAGCACGGGATGTAACACATTTACTTGGACATTAAATGGTACTGTAATTGGAGGCGCTACCGGCTCCAACTATAATGTGCTCTCGTCGACTTTATTGACGGGAATAAATACTTTGCAGGTTTCGGTTACGAATGGAACTAGCACCGATACTAAATCTTGGACCGTGGTAAAAAACTCTCCGCCGACTTGTTCTTCACAAGCGCCGGCCGCAACCGGCTCAAGTGTGGGAATTGGAAGCAATCTTACTTTCACCGCAAACGGTGCAGATGCAAACTCTGATCCGCTTACTTTCACGTGGCAAAATAACGGAAGTGCCGTGAGCAACAGTTTCTTTACCGTGAGTGGATCAGGTAATGGTAGCCAAGCAGTGTTTACTCCCGATTCTACTTTCGTTGGAGTGAACAACGTTTCTGCAATCATCAATGACGGTTATGATTCCACTTCATGTAGTTGGAGTGTTCAAGTCGTACCTGCGTGTACGATTGCTTCGGCAGCTCCATCAACCGCCACTTATAAGGTTCCTTATAGTCCCACTTCAACCCAAGCATTCGTGGCTACGGCGAATGATCCATCTTGTACTTTGATTTGGAAATTAAACGGAAGCCCAATTTCAGGACAAACTGCTTCAGTATTAAATCTCGCCTCTTCACAAATTTTAGATGGTCCTGCGACGAATTCACTGCAAGCGGTTTATAGCAATGGTTCATCATCAGTCACCCGCTCATGGACCGTGACAAAAAATCGTCCTGCAAGTTGCGGATCGCAAACTCCGGCAGCGACAGGAAATAGTTTAGGAACCGGTTCGAATCTCGCTTTTAACGTGACCACGACCAATCCTGATTCAGATACGATTGGCTACACCTGGTTGGTGAACAACGCCGCGGTTTCAACTGGCGTACTTAACCCCACCAACACCGGGAACACGAGTACTGCAACTTTTTATCCAACCACTGGTTTTGTTGGCCCGAACGTGATCACGAGTTTAATTAACGACGGTTACGATTCTGCATCTTGTAACTGGAATGTTACCGTGAACGGGAACTGCGCAATTTCTTCTACCACTCCAACCGCGGGTGGATCGACTCGCGTATCGAGCGTGGGTTCAACATCAACATCCTTTCAAGCGCTCACGAGTTCAGGATGTAGCAACTACACTTGGACGTTGAATGGAACTCCAATTGGAGGAGCGACTGCCTCTACTTATAATGTGCTGTCATCAAATCTTACTCCAGGTGCAAATATTCTTGGCGTATCAGTGACCAACGGCACGAGCACCGACACCAAATCTTGGACGGTAGTAAAAAATACTCCTCCAACCTGTAGCTCTCAAACTCCGGCTGCCGCTGGAAATACATTGAGCGTAGGCGCAAATACCACCTTTACTGCGAACGGAAACGATCCACAATCATTGCCACTCACTTTCAATTGGCAAGACAATGGTGTGGCCGTCAATCCTTCTTTCTTCACCATTACAAGCTCGACCACTTCAAGCCAGGCAATCTTTGCGCCCGATTCTACTTTTGTTGGAAACAATAATTTAACCGCGCTCATTAACGATGGCTACGATTCTACTTCTTGTAGTTGGACGGTAGCGGTTTCTCCGAATTGTTTAATCTCATCTTCATCGCCATCTACTGCTACCTTAAAGGTTCCCTTCGCGGCAGCAACTAACAATGCATTCGTTGCTACCGGAAATGATCCTTCTTGTAGTGTGGTGTGGAAACTCAATGGGACTACCCTTTCAGGACAAACTTCTTCAGTACTCAATCTCGCTTCTTCTACCTTGACCGCCGGTCCTGCAACCAACACTTTGACTGCGACTTATTCAAACAGTTCATCGAGCGCGACTAAAACTTGGACGGTAACTAAAAACCAAATTTCTACTTGCTCAAGCGTGACTCCAGCTGCAACCGGAAACAGTTTGGGTGTGGGTTCAAACTTAAATTTCTCGGTCACCGCCGGCAACGCCGATGCTGATACTCTCTCGTATACTTGGAATATTAATAACGGCAGCGTCTCGAACGCGTATTTGAATCCAACCAGCGCAGGGAATACCAGCAACGCAACTTTTTATCCTGATTCAAGTTTCGTCGGTCCAAACTTAGTGAGTTCAATCATCTGGGATGGTTACGATGCAGTTACTTGTAACTGGAACGTAACCGTAAACGGAAACTGCGCGATTGGAACTACCACTCCTGCTGCCGGAAGCAGTGTTCGAGTCGCGAACGCGGGTGCAACCTCTACTTCTTTCACGGGTACCACGAGCCCAGCTTGTAGCAATTACACCTGGACGTTGAATGGGACTCCGATCGGCGGAGCAACCGGCTCTACTTACAATGTGCTTTCATCAAATCTTTCACCGGGCGCAAATATTCTTAACGTATCGGTAACCAATGGAACCAGCACTGATAACAAATCTTGGACGGTAGTAAAAAATACTCCTCCAACCTGTAGTTCCCAAACTCCAGGTGCAACGGGTAATGCCATTGGTGTGGGTTCAAATATTACACTCGTCGGTAACGGAGCCGATGCAAACGGTGACACGCTTACTTTTTCTTGGCAAAATAACGGTACCGCAGTCAACCCTTCATTCTTTACCATTACGGGTGGTACTGGCACCAGCCAGGCTGTGTTTGCACCGGATGCAACTTTCGTCGGTAATAACAATGTAAGCGCAATTATCAACGACGGTTATGATACTTCTTCTTGTACCTGGGCGGTTGCGGTAGCGCCGTCATGTACGATTAGTTCTTCTTCACCCTCAACCTCTACTTATAAGGTGCCGTATGCTCCGGCGACTAGCACTGCTTTCGTTGCAACTGCGAACGATCCATCTTGTACCGTGGTTTGGAAATTAAATGGGACGCCAATCAGTGGCCAAACGGCGTCAGTATTAAATTTAGCTTCTTCTACTCTCACCGATGCTCCGGCAACCAAT